>Ga0307380_10005060_pt1 | contig 17577 bp, 2 predicted proteins | sample UN3MG_FD_202239 | JGI IMG/M metagenome (GOLD analysis project Ga0307380, IMG submission 202239) | Soil microbial communities from Risofladan, Vaasa, Finland - UN-3 | ecosystem: Environmental > Terrestrial > Soil > Coastal area > Acid sulfate soil | place: Finland: Risofladan, Vaasa | collected...
TTGCTTCTTCTGACATAGGTGTTTCTACAACATCATCAGCTGTTGTACCCTCTTCATCAATTTTAACTTCTCTCATTTGATATAACTTTTCTTCGGCTACAGGCATGGATGTACCATCTCCTATAGGTTCAAAGGTAACTTTTTTATCTTTTTTATTAATAGATTTTACGGTATAAGTTTTAGAATTACCAGTTCTTTGATAAACTTTATCTTTAGAGACTTTAAAGTTATCTATAGTTATTGTTTTCCGTAATTCATCTAACTTTGCATCTAACTCATCTATAGCACTTTGCTCATCGTATTTATCTTTAGCTTTTATATTATAACGAGCTATAAGATCTTGGCTTTCTTTTACAGTAGCATCATAGTTATCTAAAGTAAGATTATCGTACAAAGTAAATAACTTGTTTTCTAATTCATCTAAGGCTTTAGTATCAGTAGTTTCTGTTTTATTAAACTCAGTTAAGTTAGTAACATCTAATGAATAAAGAGTTGTTTTACTATCTTTTGCCCAGAAATCAGCAATCTCTTCTGATTCTACATAATAAGTTTCACCGGCTACTTTTATAGGATATTGATAAATACCTGATTTTTCAGTAGGGTACATGTAATACTCGAAGTCATCCATTACATTTGCCTGAGTTGTTGTTTCAATTCTAGAATCTAAAATAGTATTAACATTATCAAATGTAATAACAAACGAAGCATTCTTACTTTCTTCTTTTAATATGTTCGGTATAAACTTAGCAAGTTGTTCTTGTGTAAGTAACATTTTTGTTGTACTTGATGAAGATCCCTCTACTTGCACTGTAGCTAAATGAAATAATTGATTACCTATAATTTTCATTAAATCATTTGTAGATTTAATTTTAAACAATGTATAGCCTCCGTCAAGTAATCTTTTTAAATACTCATGAGCTTGTTTATAACCGTCTCCAGTAAAGTCAGCAATGCTTACTTTAGATGGTTTAGTAGCTGTTGATTCAGAAGCTTTTGGTTTTGCACCAGACTCTTCTTTTTTCTCTTCTGTAGGTAATGGTGTAGTAGTTTCTTCTAATGCTTTTAGTTCTGCATAAACATCTGATGTTAGTTTACCTTCTTTTATTAATCTTTTTAATTCTGAAAAAATAAGATTTTTTGTAGGTTTAAGTGTCCCCTCAGTTTGAATTTGGAATCTTACACCATCTTTAGTATAACCTATAACTTTAAGAGTATCTCCAGATTCTTTGCCTTTATGTAAAGAATCAATGGGAAATAATTCTTCTTTTGTTTTTCTTTCTATATCAGCTTTTTTAGTTTCTGTACCAGATTGATTTTCTTTACTTACCGGAGCTTTAGTAACTTTTTCTTTTACTTGTTTTTCTTTTCTGCTAGAAGTTTCTGCATCTCGTTTAGGGCTTCCTTCCTCTGTTGGGGTTTCAACTTCAGAAGCTGCGCTCTCTGCTGAATATTTAAATGTTGGAAGAGTTTCTCCTGCTTTATAGGCTGTTTCATAATCTATTAAATAATTAAGGTCTTTTTCTAATTGTTCTTGTACTGCTTCTATATAAGCTATAGTCAAGTTGTTTTCCATTCTTAAAGCACTATCTTTCTTAATTTTAGATGCTTCATTATAAACATTGTAAAGATAATCAATAGCTTCCCGTAAAGCAAAAATATCTACAGGTAAACTTTCCATGGCTCTGTTGATTACTCTGAAGTTAGAATCGCTCATTCCTTCAAATAAATCATAAGTAGGTATACCATACTTTTCTATTCTGCTATTTATTATTTCATCAATTTCATTTTTAGAACTTTCTACTTCTTTAACTACTTCTGAATCAAAATCTAAACTTAACTGTTCACCTGGTTCAAATACTTTTTCATCAGCTACAACTCCACCATACTTTTCTATCATGCTATTAGCAAAATTAGAAAGCTCTGTTTCATCTAATGTAGTTCTTACAAAATCTATTTCTTCATCAGTCATTAACTTAACAACAGGTTCTTCTAAACCTATTCTATTAAGTTTATTCATCATGGCATCTGAAAGTTGTTTTCCAACTTGCATTGTAGGTTGATCAGCTGATAGAGGTTGACCCGGTTTTTCTTTTAAAGGAATTATTGTTTCAATAAGTTCTTGTACTGTTTGTCCTTTTAATGGTCCATCTTTATGAAAAGAATCAGTTACATTAAGTTTAATTCTATTAGTACCTGGAATAAGTAAACCACTATATTTAGGTAAAGTACCTTTAGTAATCTTACCATCTTTAACTACATCGTTAACTTCAATAGGAAAAACAGATATACTAGAGACCATACCTGTCATGTTATATAACAAGTTTCTATATGCCGCTTGTTGTAAAGTATAAGCTTCTCTGCTAGGATGAGTACTAAACTCACTCCATTTGTCTTTTTTACCGGTTTTAATATCAATAATAAAAACTTTACCTGTTCTATCTACAGCAACTAAGTCAGCTGTTCCAGCAACTTTAGCTTCTTTATCATAAAGTATAAGTTCATCAGAAATTATTACTAAACCATTATCTTTTACTTGTTTTACAATATTAGTAATAGAACCTTCTTCACCAAATAACTCTTCATAAGCTTCTTCAGTTATTTTTTTAGGATCAAATTTAACCTCACCACCTGCAAAAATTGTTCTTATAGCATCATCAATATAATTACCAGCATCTCTAGTTTCTTTATTTTGAAACTCGTTAATGGCTACTTCTAGTATTTCAACTGTAAGATTATCTTTTCTTATATTTAAATATGTTTCTAAACCAACAAAAGAAGCTTCAGAAAAACCTTGAGGTCTCTTCTTTTTAAATTGAGAAACCATGTTTGCTATTTCTTCTTCTGTAGCTTTATTATTTTTGACAGTATCATTATATATACTTATAGCATCTGCCATAAATTTATAATCATACTTTTGATATTTTATATCTTTGGTTGCATTGGTAACTCTCTGTAATATAACATCGTCTACCATATATGCTGATATACCTGTTTCTTTAGGAGTCTTTATTTCTTCTTTTTGTTTAGCTAATAAAGCCTCAAGAATACTTACTGTCTTTTTTTGTTCAGGAGTCATTTGAGAAAGATCAAGATTTTTTAAGTAAGCATCTATAGAATTTATAGTAGATTGCATTCTATTTATTTCTACTATATTTTCATTAGTTTTATCTTTCTTTTCTTCTGCAACTTTTAATTTACCAGTAAGAGTTCTTTTCATTTTTATAAGCTCTGCTTCTGTAAAGTCACTAGCTTTTTTTGTTTCTCCTTTTACAATAAGTTCTGGATCATATGTAGGATCACTTACTGCATTCTTTAACTCTTGTTGTGCATTATAATTATTTATAAGATCTGCTGCTACACGATTAGTTTTAATAAATGAGATTATTTGTTCATCTGTGGGTTCTTGTTCTGCAGGCAAACCTAATCGTATTTGCTCATTTAAATATGCATCTTGTATAGCTACAGCAAGCTCTGTAGGCATGTCTGAAATAGGAGTATCTTTAGTAATTACTTTAGAAACAATACCTGCTTTTCTTTCTTCAGCTTTTGCTTCAGCTTTTAGTTTAGAAATTCTTTCCGCATATTCTTTAGTTATCTCTTCTGCTTTTACAGGATCGGGTACAAAATCTTTAACATAAGTTTGACCAGATTTAAACTTTTCTTTACTCTTCATATCAAAGAGTTCCCCGTTCTCATCATCATACCTTAAGTTACCTTCCTTATCCTTATATAAAGTAATAACTTCATCACCATCTTTTCTCTCTATTGTAAGCTCAATATATTGTTCAGGAAAAGATTTTTGATCAACACGGTTAATATTAAAAGTTTTAGACAAACGCTTAGGTTCTATCTTATCTTTATCTATTCTTTTTTCTACTTTATCTAAAGCATTAATTTCTGCATCTCTTTGTTTAATAAGTGTATCAATTTTATCTTGATATACTTTATCTACAACATCTTCTTTTTTACTTCTTACAAGTTGAGCTCTATAAAATATTACAGCATAATCATTATACTGATGATGACCTTCCCGTATCACAGCTTTTTTAGTATCATCATAAAACTCTACAGGAATCTCACCATTGTTTTTCCAATTTTCAAATTGGTCTATACTTACATATATATTTTGAGAAGCTAACCAATTTAATATTTCATTATCTTCTACATCTTCAAATCCTTTACGGACCATCTCTGTATAGTAAGATCTTCTATTTTCATAGAGAGCCTTCATCCATTCCATGTTTCTTTCAACATGTTCCATGTACTCATTAGGATCGTGTAATATATTTATACCCTCTGCTAGGTCTCTAGACTCTTTACTTAATTCAAAATATTTAGAAAAGTTTTTAAAAGCTTTATCTAAGTTCTCATCAAAAGTGTATGTTTCTGACTTATCAGCTAACATTTGAACATAAGATTTAAAAGCTTTTTCAAGCTCAATAGATGCAGGACTTATAAAACTTTTATTCATTTTATAAATTTCTTCAGCAGCTTCTTCAAGTTCTTCTTCTGTATATTCTGTTTCTGTTAAACCAAGTTGAATTTTTATCTGAGCTTTAACTTCACTTTTATTTTTCTTAACATTTTTAAATGAAGCTATGGCTGATTGCAAATCTCTTAAAGCTGTAATTTGCTTTTTCTTAAACTCATAATCTTTTTTGTCAGGTATTTTATCTAATCCTTCTAATGATTCTACCTCAGTTTCTAATATATTAATTTGATTAAGTAGAAGATTATCTTCAAATAAAACTCTTACATCCTGTGCATTTAAATCTTTTATTTCAGGAATAGATGTTACACTATCAATGATGTTAATCATTTCTTTTCTTGTATTCTCAAAAGCTTGATTAAAGAATACATAGTTTCTTCTTGCTATTTTCCAAGCATTTTCTAAAAGTATTGACTTCTCATACTCTGAAGAATCTTTATCATAAGAAGAAGTTTTAGTAAAATCAATAGGATCTGGGAATCTTTCCTTAGCTTCTTTCCATTTACTCTCTATACTTTTAGCATTATCAATTGCTGTTTCAATTTTTTGTAAATGATTAGCTCCCTCACCGGGTTCTAAGTTCATAGCTTCTTCAAACTCTTCTTGTGTCAAATCTTTATAAGCATTCAATTGCTCATAATAGATATCCATAGTATCATGTTCTAAAGCTGTAGTAACTCCGTCAACAAAAGCATTTTCTTTAAGTATTGATTCTGTTTCTTCACCAGTTTGCTTTTTAATCTCATTACTGATAGTTGCTTGTGAACCATAGTTAAATATTCTAGACTCCCAAAAGTCTTTTATGTCTACAGCATTCATTCTATCAGCAAGTCTGTTACCATAGTTTGTTCTAAGATCTTTATACTTTTGATATGCTGCAGGGTCAGAAAATCTTTTATAAGCCATAGAACCTAAAACAGGAGCTCTATTTAAGGGACCCGCAAAAGCACCCATAACAAAACCAGATGCAAAAGTTTCAAAACCTTGTTTAGTAAACTGTGACTCTATACCTTCCATTGCTACAGCTTTAGCAAATTCTGAAGTAGCCAGAGCAGGATTTTTAAAACTTTCTATATAATACTTTTCAGTACCCATAGCAATTGCTTCTTGAGCATTTTCTTGTAAACCTTCTAGTACATTAGCTTTAAAATAAGTTATTGCACCAACTGCAGATTTTCTTAATGGTTGTTTAGCAAAATTCTTTATAGTGTTTTTAAGATTGTTTTGAACATATTCTGCTGTAGGTACTTTTAATGTTTTCTTACCTACAGTTTTTTTAGTATATGTTTTTATAATCTTACCTGTTTTAAGATCGAGCACCTCTTTCATCTTATTACCAAATAGACGATTAAGGCCACCTTTTCCTCCAAAAACATTATCAAATACTAATTTATTACTACCAAAGATTATAGGCATGTTTAATGTTAAAGCCGCAATACCTGCATCTTTTGCTTTTAATCTAAATTCTTTTTGTTTATCATTATCTGGAGCAAAACCATTTTCTTTATAGAAATCATTATATAGTTCTCTGTATACAGAGTTTTCTACCATACCACCTTCTAATCTTGATTCTGATAGTGCAGCATTAATGGTAACTATATCTTGATAAAAAGAACCAAACATTTGCTTACCTTTAGCAAGACCAGTTAAGTTCTTAGAATTTTTAGCAATATCAAAAAAAGTTTCTGTAGTATTACTTAAAGGATTAAGAAATTTACCTAAAGGACTATTAAAAGTTTTTTCAGCTTTAGTAAAATTATAAAACTTTCTTGCATTGTCTGCACTCTTAAGTGACTGTAAGCTTTTTCTAAACTGATTTGCTGTAGTTGCATTTTTAAGTTTAGATAATCCAGATAAACCTTGACCGATTGCTTTAACTTTATTACCTAACAAAGCTCCTTCAGCTACTAAAGAACCACCACCACTTGGTGCAGCAAGTAAAGCTGCAGCACCCATCTCTAATATAGACTCTGTAACAATACCTGCAGTATAACCAAAGTTCATAAAAGCATTAGACATAAAAGCACCAAAACCTTCTCTACTTGATTGACCAATAGCTGCGGCTCTTTCATATATTTCTGCATCATCTGTATCTGAACCAAAGTCTCCTTGTAAAGCTTTATATAAACTTTTAGGACCTGCAACAAAACCTGTTGAAAACAATGGCCAAAAAGAATGAGTCATCATTCTTGAAAAATCATCCCAACCAGAAGTGTTACCATTGTATATTGATTCATTATCTAATAAAGGTGAGAAACCAATTTTATCAAAAGTTTCTTGACCGTATGCATGATATCTGTCATAAAAAGCATTACCGTGAGGACTTGCATCATATGAGTAAGGTTTAGAGTAAGCATTTGCATTTACCGATATAGCATTACCAGTAGCTATTGTTTTATTTGCATAAGCCTTAAGTATATCTTTAACATTAATTTTAACATTAGAATTATCTACCTTTGCAGGTTGTCCTGGTTTTCCTACTACATTTTCTTTTGTGGATATAGTAGGATCAACGGCAGGTTCTCTATTAAATACAGGTGTCGGAAAATTAATTTCAGGTACACTAAACCTGTCCCCTTCAAAAGGTTGCATATTAATAGGATCTGTACTTGGTAAATTAGTACTTCCTGTAATAGGACCTAATGGTTCAGTTGGATCTAAAAAACTTAAAGTATTATTATTTTCTTCATCCATACTTTATTGATTTAACATTTGACTTAAAATAAGATCTTGATTTATTATTTGAAACGCATCTTCTTCTTTATCCTTTTTAAAAATATTACCTTCCATCATTGAAGATAATTGATTTACACTATTAAAAGTAGAAAATATGTTTTCTGCTTGTTGATCTAAAGTGTTACCTAAAGGTAAGCTACCAAAGTTATTACCAGTTTCTATTTCATCTCCTAATTGAAAAGTAAAACTATAATCATAGTCTCCTAAGTTAGGATCTTTTGTAAAAGTAATTTTATTATTAGGATTTCCTCTATCAGTAAGTGTTACACCTTGCTCTCCAGCAAGATCAACAGCTTGTTCTAAAATAGAAACTTTTGAAGAAGCGGCTAATGAATTTTTAAAAGTTCCATCATCTGCAATAATACTAATTCCGTTTCTTAAAATATCACTATATTCTGTGTCAGTAAATATTTGCTTTTTATCAGGATCAACGCTAGCCCATTTATCTAATACATCTTTATCTATACCTATAGTCATTACTTCTTTACCAAATTTATTTTTGGCAATATTATTATAAGACATTTCAAATTTCATATCTTCTCCCGTACCCTTACTATAAACATAATCCATAAGAGACTCAACAGCAGCTATCTTATCCATTTTTTCTTCAGTATCTAGATCTGAAAAATAATCAGTACCTGCAACTGTTCCTCCTTCAAAACTTACTTCAGTATTTACACCATCAATATTCATAGTTTTAAACTCTCTCATAAAACTATACCAGCTTTGTCCACCAGCTAAAGTTGGATTTTTAGTACTTACCATTACTGCAGATGATTCTGGTGTAAATGTACCTGAACCTTTATCTAACTTACCAAAAGATGGCAGTAATGGATAATTACCAGCTTCTTTTGACCATACCTTATCTGAAGCATCGCTAATATTTTTATACAGCTCTATAATTTCATTTCTTTTTCTGTTATATGCAGCTTCAGTCAACTCATTAGTTTTTCCAAACATAGCAGAGCTAGAAAAACCAAGATTTTTCATAGTTTCATTAATAAACTTTGTTCTTTCAAAATCAGGTTGACTACCTGAACCAGCTCTATAATTTTCACCATATTTATTAAAGTAGTGCTGTCTCCAAAGTTGAGCTACATCTGGTAGTCTTTGATTAAAGTTTGTTTTATTTTTAAACTCTTCTTCAGACTTTGAATCTAAAGCACTGTTAATCAATGTTTCTTTATCAAGGTTTGGTATAGCGAGTGCTTCAAAAGATTTGATAAGATCTTTATTTTCATAAAATTTTTGTTTTACCTTTTCTTTTGTTTCCGTCATCCAAGCATTATGTTTATCTACTATAATACTGTATCCTTCAATGTCTTTCATTGCACTATTATGTTCTCTTATGTAACTATTACCTACTTGATCAGGATGTTCTTTAACCCATTCATCCCATCTTTTAGAAATATTTACAAATTCAGTTTCCATTTTAGCCTTAAATTCTGGAGAACCTTCACTATACTCTTTAGTAAAATCTTCATAAGATTTACCAAAAATTTTATTCATAGCTTCATTATCAATCTTATTATCTGCATTTAATTGTTTTATTTGATAAAGCATAGGCTTTATAGCAGTTTGGTTAATAGCAGTATACTGCTCGTCCATTATAGTTCTTGAAACTTCTAGTTGATTAAGTTCTCCAGTAGCTGTTCCTTTAGAATCAAACTTTGAATAAGTTTTTAAATACTGATCATAAACTTTGAAATTACCTTGTGGGTCTAAATATCCTACACCATCTTGAATTAATTTTTTGTTATACTCATTTTGTAATTCTTTTTGTGCTTTTATATTATCTGCTTCTATTTTTTTATTTAAAAGAGTTTCTTGTATTCTACCTCTAGTAGCTATAGCACTCATTGTATTAGCATGCTTTATTTCCATTACTTTATATGGATTAGCTTCTATATCTGTTTTAGCATTCATGTATGCAAAAGTCTCTGCTGCTTCATTAAGATCTTTGTATAATAAACTAGAAGCCATACCTGCATCTACTTTAGCTCTTAATGATTCAATATCACCATAAGGGTTTCTAAAACCATTATTTGTATTAGCTGTTTCTGAACCTGAACCGTTTAATTGATCGTTTAAGTTTTCTACTCTGCCTAGAACTGATTCATTTATTTCTTGACTTTGCTTTAGTTCTCTTAATCTTTTTTGTGCTCCAGGTAAAGCTTTACCATTTGCAATTTTCTTTTCTATTTCAGCAATTTGATTTTTAGTAACTAAGTTTTGGTCTGCTAAATTTTGATATCTAAACTTGGTTTGTCTTGCTAAGTTTTCATAGTTCTTTTGCAAGTAATCCATTTCAGCTGCCTGCACATCTCCGTTAAACTGAGCAGCATTTGTTCTTGCATAATCTTTTCTATTTACTCTAGATTGTACTTTATATACTGCTTGAACAGCAGGATCATTAGCCAGTTGTGCTTCAAACAATTGACTTAATGGTTTTTTTAATACTTCACCGTTTCTGTTTTTAATTATCCATCTACCATCAGGACTAAAATCAACTGTTTCAATTTGTAAGTTTGCTTGCTTAGCTATTTCTAATGCTCTTTTATTTACATTTACATAAGGTGTATAACTAACATTACCAAATCCTAGTGACTCATCATCACTAGCTTCTTTAAATTCTTCTCGTGAATAGTCCAAGTCTCTTACACCAGTGTCCCAGTACATTGCTCTTTGCTTTTCATCTTTAGAATTTTTCAGTCCTTCAGCCTGACCTTTTTTATTCATATAGTTTTTTGTCCAAGCCATATCTTTCATGAGATAGTTATCTTCATAAAAAGGTTTAAAAAGTTGCTTAGCTTGTGTAACGTTTTGTTCTAAAGACAAATCTAAACCAGCTACTTTAGTAAGGTTAAATTCTATATTTTTTAAAACTTCATCTTTTCTTTCAATATTATTTTCTCTAGTCAAATTACTATAAAAAAACTTACCATAAATATCATTTATAGCTTTATAGTTTTGATCATATCTATTTTGTTTAGTCTGTAAAACTTGACTATAAAGATTAAGATTTGGTTGAAAGGGTTGAATCTCAGGTATATAATCCGTAACTCCTTGTAAATAAGTTGCCATAGTAATTTATTTCTATAGTATAAATATATTCAAATTTTTTAAGTTTAATAAACTTTTAAAGTTTAATAGAACATGAAAGGGAAAACATTAGATCCCATTACAAGACCACCTTTCTGACTATATCCTATTAATGGGTCACCTGTATAACCTTGTCCCATAGCTATTTTAGCTGCAGCAATTGCTTCTCTAGGTTCAAAATTTCTCTTTATATATTCATCTAACCAATAATTAAAGTCTGCTCCTTGTGTTGGAGTTTGTGTTTTTGTAGGTATATATTCAATACCTTGATCAGGTATAATATTATAGTTAGGTGTTTGCATATTTATAAACGCAGTGTCTAAAGCATTTTTTTGAGCATTTGCTTGTGCAAAAGCTAATTGTGCTCTAGCTTGTCTTTCTGCATTTTGTGTTTGCTGATCTGCTATAGTAATACCAGCATAGTCTTGAATTGCTTGTTGTCTATTAGCTTCTCTTTGTCTTGTTTCAACATCAGCATCTGTAAGAGCTTCCTGATTAGCAATACCTACATTTTGTGTATTGTAATTAGAAATTAAATCTGCAATAGATCCAGCTGCTGCACCTATATTTCCTGATGTTCTTACTGAAGTTGCTTGAGGACCTGTAAAAGAAGCTAAAGCTTGATTAGCAATATTTTGTTGTTCACTTATTCCTGCTGCCGCTCTTGTAGGATCCAAGTAAACTAAATCTGGAGAAACATATTCTGCTGGTGCAGACCAAGGATATGCTGTATCTATATCATAAAGATTTCTAAGAGCTAGTCCGATATTTCTTACATCAGCATCCCAATAATCTATGGGTATATTTTCTTTTACTCCTGCACCAATAGATGTTAGATCAGGTCTTTCTCCTTTTTTATCATCAGGTTTTTGTGTAGCAACTTCTTCTATTTTCTTTATACCTGGTAAGTTATAAAGCTCTGTTCCAGGTATATAAGCACCGCGAATTGAAGTATCAACTAAAGGTCTACCTGTAAGTTCTGTATGAAAATCATTTAGAGTATCTACTACAAATGACATTGCTTTATTTTGCTTACCTTTAGCTGCAAGTTGGTCTTTTTTCCAACCTTCCACTCCACCTGGATATTCTTCAATAATTTCTTTATGTCTATTTATAAAGTCTTCTAAACCTTTTTTACCTGGTTGAGGTTGTCCCTCATCTGGATTATAATAAAAACCTGACTCAGGATCTATTTTCCAACCTTTACTTCTTCTTTGAGCACCAACTGTTTCACCTTGAGTATATTTATATGGATCTGCAGGATTTACAAAAGTATAACCTTTACCTTCTAATTCTTCTCTTGTAGGTCTGTCATATACATCATATTCTACACCCCTTTGAGCTTTGGGTAAATTACCTTTTATTTTAGCTTGTACATATTCAGGAAGTGCATTAAATCCTGGATTATTAAAAGATCCTCCAGCTGCGTAAAAAGGCATACTATAACCACCCATTTCCATACCATACATAGCCATAGGCATAGGTTCTTGTTGCATTTGTTGCATTTGCTGTGCAATAGACATAACAGCTTGCGCAGCTTGTTCAGGAGCTAAACCTTGTTGCGTTAATACTTGTACTATTTCTTCTGGACTTACTCCTTCTTGTAAAGCTTGAGCTATCATTTGTTCCATATCTTGTTCACCGCCTTCTTGAAAATTAGTTCCTAACCAGCTATTTACAGTACCTCTTATTTGTTGACCCACATGAGGAAAAAGAATAGATGCTTCTTCTAATGTACCCAAACCTGCTGCTTTTCTTAATTGCTGTAACTTACCAAAATCTCTAGCTAAATCATTAGTATTATAAGGTTCACCAAGCTTTAAATTTTGTAATTCTTTTTTATCATTAGTACCTATAGCTTGTCTTGCTCTTTTAGTAAATTCAAGAAACTTAAGGTATTCCTTCATTTCTGGAGTTTGCTCACCACCTTCTTGAAATCTTTGATTAACTCTATTATATAAAGGTACTCTTGATACTTTGTTAGGCGTAAATGTTGAACCTAAAAAGTTCTTAAGGTTTTCACCACGTTGAACTGCGTAAGTTCCATCAGAGTTCACATCTAAAAATCTACCATAATCTTTATCACCTTTATAAAGTCCTAATTTATGATAAGGATTTTGAGCAGGTGCATAGTCATCATCTAAAATACCAGGTTCTTTACTACTTGTATAACCACCCATTTCCATACCATACATAGCCATAGGCATAGCTTGCTGAGGCATCTGTTCTTGCTGCATCATAGCTTGTTGTTGCATCATAGCTTGCTGTTCTTGCATGTTGGTCATAGCAGCTTCTATTGCAACTTCTGCTTCTCCTTGTGGCATACCTAAAGAAACAAAAGCTTGAAGAATCATATCTGGGGGAACACCTTGAGATGTTAATTCTAAAGCAATATCATTAGGTTCTACACCTTGATTAATCATCTGTTCAATCATAGGTATTATTTGAGCCATGGGATCTTGCTGTGGAGCTTGTTCTTGAGGTTGTTGTGTTGGTGCAGCCATTCCTGGAGGTACACCACCTTCTTGTCTCTTTAATTTTCTAGGAGCGTTTCCTCCGTACATCATTTGTTCAGGACTCATCTGTGGTTCATTATTTATTCCTAAGTCTTCTTCTGTTATACCCATATGTTCCATATAAGGTTTTGAAATACTGGGTGCTCCATCTTCAAATCCTTTTTTAGCTTCTTGTGCTAAACCTAAAGCACCTAGCTTGAGATTATAGTTCTCAATCATTCTTTTAGCGGTATCTTTAGATATTCTATCACTATTAGGATCTTTAAGTATTTTAATATATTTATTTATATCATATTGTTTAGCTATTTCTGCAGGTGTTAAACCTTTAGTTTTTTTACCACCACCTTTATTAAAATAAGAAAGTATATTAGGATCTTTAATTTTCATTTGATTAAAGTCACTAAAAACAAAACTTAAATCTGGAAGATTCATTGGTACACCACCTTGAGCATGTCTTGGTCCTTTAATAGTATATTGTTGTGGAATACCTATACCAGTTAAATCAGTCATAACTGTTTCACCTCCTTCAGCTTCTAAGTTAGCTTCTTCCCTTGGTACAGCACCTATAGTTTTAGCTACGCTAATTTTATTAGATGGTTTTCTTTCCATATCTCCCATCATTGCAGGAGGGTTATACAAACCATAATTAACTTGTTGCCCTGCTCTAGCTTCAGGAAGCTTTTTGATTTTTACTTTATACTTCATATTACAAATATTCTAGTTGACCACCGTTTCTTAAGAATTCTTCTATTTCTTCTTCAGTCATATATATTTCATCATTAATAGCACCACCTTTTTGTACTACACCTTCAAAGCCCATTCTACCAGGTCTAAACAATCCAGAGTCTATATCGTATGTACCTTTGTCTGAAACATCCATGTTAGAATCATAAATATTAGTTCCTGTAAATTTTGTAAAATCTGGTTTTTCCATATTATTAAGAAACTTATAAGCTGCCACATTACCTAAATCTAGAGCTTTAGTAGGATCAAAAATATAAGAATCGTTTTCTTTTACATCTACTTGAGCAGGACCTATGAATGAATCATCTTTACCACTAAACATGTACTCTTTATTATCATAAAATTGCACGTAATCTGGTCTTTCTCCCATTAAGTAATCTTCATCTACTTCAATAGCAGATGTGTCAACTAAATCAAATTGACCATCTGTTTGAAATTTAGGCATTCCTCCTTTTTTAGCTTGACCCAACGCATCATCAGAACTAGAATTAGAACCTGCATCAGCTAAATAAATAAGTATTTCATATAAATCTTGTTTACCAGAATTTTTTGCTTTGTTAATAAGTTCTAATTTTTGTTCTGGTGATAGTCTTTGGTATTGCTTAAAGTTTTCTTCTGGTATATTATTTTCTTGTGAATAACTTCTTACCATACTTTGTATTTCATTTCTTAAATTAGGGTTGCCCGGAAATGTTTCATCTTTTAATTTAAATATTGATAAGCCAGCATTCATTCTTCTAGAAACAGGATCATTAGTTGAAACGGTTTTTGTTACTTGTGGATTACGAGGACCAGGTGAGTTATAATCAAAAGGATCTGGAATCATCAGTGTACCGTCACTTTCTCTAATGCTATAACCTGGAGGTAAAGTATCATTAATACTATAACTATTTTTTATAAATTTATTTAGATAATCTCCATTAAATCCTTCATTTAATGATCTTGAAGCATAATCTTCTGCAGCTAATAAGTCTAAACCTATATTTGGATTATTATTTATATCTGCAGGAGGAATCGAAGGCCCCATTGCATTTCTACTCAACCAGGAATTAAAATCTTTTGAAGCAGAAGGATTTATCAAATTTGAAATTTCTTGTTGTGCTACAGGTTGAGTAGTAGTTTGTGTATTTGTAGAAGGTATATAATTTCTAAGAGCTTCTATTCCTTGTATTTGATTTGCTGAAGATAACATAGGTCTTGCAGGTAAAGATTCTACAGGAACTTCAGGCATTATCGAGTTTTCTTTACCTAATATATTATTTTCAACACCGATTGGTTTTTGATTAGTTTGTATAGAACTTAAATCAGATAGGTTAATTTCTGTTTCAGGATTTACATAGTCTTCAGGTATGTTTTTCTTAGATTCTTTTTCTTTAAACTTTTCCCATTTTTTATCAGATATTCTATTATAAGGAGTATCTTCTTTTTCTCTTAATAGTCTACCTTTAGAATCTATGTTGCTAAATGAATTATTATTGTCCATAGCAATATTTTCTCTTAGGTCTTCTTTAGATGTACTTGCTGAACCAGGCATACCAAACTTTAAGCTATAATCTTTAGGTCTTCCTCCAATAAGTCTGCTTTTTCTAACATCTATTTCAGTAAGATTTGGTAAACCTATTCTTTTACGAACTTCATCAGGTATTCTTTCAGCAGTATTAGGATCATACATATCAGAATATTGATTCCAAGAACCTGCATATTCAAGGGGATTTAATACTCCTGCCATTCCTAAGAATGATCCCATACCTGCTAAATCTCTAGCTCTTCTATTAAATAAAGGTGGAGGAAGTTGTCTACCATACATATCTCTAGGAACTCCAGCATTAGATTTAAATCCTGCTAATTGATTCTCTAATTCTTTTATTCTTTTTTCATAATCAGTTGTTCCCGTTGCCTCACCTGTTGTTCCAGTTGCTGTATTAGAAAAGCTAGGTAAAGTAACAACAGCACCTGTTTTATCGTTAGTTATTTTACCTGTAGTTGGATTTCTACTGTGGTTTGTCCAAAATTCTTCTTGAGTTTCTCCATTACTTTGATATTTATTTAAAGAACCTCCTCTTGCCAGCATTGGATCAGAACCTCCGTAAATAAATTTAGCTAGTCCCGTAGAATCTAAAGTAAAAGGATTAACAGCTCCTCCAAATTGATTATACATACCTCCTTGTTTTAAACTAGGCCCATAACCTTGTTGAAAAGGACCGTATTGAGCAGGGGGTTTAGCATTAAATCCTGTTTCTCTTGCATAGTTAGAAAAAGCTTTATTATTAGACTTTCCGTATCTAATAGCAGACTTTTGTGCTTCCGTAAGTCCTTGTTTAACACCTTGTTTAACACCTTGTTTAATACCTTGTTTAAAAAGTTGTGGTATGAATCCTGCTCCTGTAATAGCTGATGCTACCAGTAAAGGTTCATCTGCATAATCCCATGATTGACCTGCTGTACCTATAAATTTATCTAATGCTGAAGTATTAGGATCTATTACTCTAAACCTTTCATTAAATAATGCTTCTTCTTCCATAGCATCACCAAATCCACCAGCAATCCATTGCAAAGGAGCTCTCATGTATTCGCGTCCATGCATTTCAGGATCATTTATATAAGATATTTGATCAGGTGATAAATTGTTTACACCTTGTTCTAATAATTTTATTCTAGTAGCAAGTTCCTGTTTTTTTTGATTTAATGATACTTGATTATCTTTATAAAGTTTAGAATCAGTTTTTCCTCTGTCTTGACCTACTTTTACCATTTGCTCTAAAGAAGCTATTTCATCTTTTAATAACGCTATAGCAGGATCTTCTATTTTATTTTTATCCCAACTATTTGATTCTATTTCAATTTCAGTTTCTTGTGTAACTTCTTCAGTTTCAACTTTAGGTTCAGTTTCAACTTTAGGTTCAGTTTCAACTTTAGGTTCAGTTTTAGTTGTAGCTTTTTTAGTTCCACTACCCTTAGTGCTTCCTGATGATTTAACTTCACCACTAGCTCTCTTTTTTGCAAGTTCTTTTAATCTTGAATTCTCACTAGTTGTTTCATTCTTTTTAGCTACTTGTTGTTTTTGAGTATCTTTAACTTCATCTTTTGTATTATTTACTTCTAAGTCAATAGCATCTTCAACAAGTTGTGGTTGATTAATATAATCCCAATCAAACTGAACGGAGTATTGCTTAGGTCTTCCAAACAATCCTGTTTTTCTAACATCAATATTAGCTGTTTTTAACTGAGCACCATAAGGATTAGCTTCACTATACATATATGGGTTAGTCATACCCATATTAGAAGCTCCGCCTAGTATTTGATTAAGACCTCTATTGAGCATTCTCTGAGTTCTCATTTCTTTACCTCTTCTTGCTTGAGGCAGCATTACATTATCATAGTACTGTTCAGCTTCTTGTTTTATTTTAGCTTCGTTACTTTCTTTATTAATTGATTGTATAAAATTAGTAGCAGCATTTAAACTTGCTTCATCAGGTTTTTGACCTTGACCTATTGCTCCTCCTTTTTTATACTCTTTCATTGCTCGATTAACAAACTTAGATTTACTAGGTAAAGGTTGTCCACCATACATCATTTGTTCATCATTACCTTCAATATAATCATCTATAAGATCATTAGTAAACATGTCTTCATCAGCTTGAGTGTCTTCCATGGCAGTTTGCATCATCTGCATCTGTCTTGCTCTTTGTGCATCTTCTTCAGCAGCGGCTCTTTCTAAAGCAGCCATTTCTTCTGCTTCTTTTTGAGCAAGTTCTGGTTGACCTGTTTTGTCAGCCATTTCAACTTTTCTAGCTTCGTTAATATACTCTACTATGGAAGAAATAATTTGATTAGCTTTATTTTTATCTACACCGCTTTGTAGTAAACTTTTATATATATCATTAGGATCAGCATCTTGCATTAGTGCATTTTGTACATAAGCAGATATTTGCTCATCAGAAATTTCTGATTGAGCTTGAGGTTGACCACCCATCTGCATCATCCATTTAG
>Ga0307380_10005061_pt1 | contig 17576 bp, 19 predicted proteins | sample UN3MG_FD_202239 | JGI IMG/M metagenome (GOLD analysis project Ga0307380, IMG submission 202239) | Soil microbial communities from Risofladan, Vaasa, Finland - UN-3 | ecosystem: Environmental > Terrestrial > Soil > Coastal area > Acid sulfate soil | place: Finland: Risofladan, Vaasa | collected...
TGTTTCTTGTGGGAACGAGAGAATACAGGCTGAAGCATGGGCCAGAGTATGGTGCTGACCGTCTGATAAACGTGCATGAAGAAGACGCCGTCGAATCCATAAAAGCAGAAACAGAGGGGAAAGGAGTGGACATCGTGATCGAGGCCGCAGGCTCGGAGAAAGCGCTGAATGAGAGCCTTTGCGTGCTGAAGAAGGGAGGAGTCATGTTACTGTACGGTGTGCTCGGAGGCGGGCCGATTTCGGTTAATGTTCAGCCGATACAGATACTCGAGTACACGGTGCTGGGGAGTGCCACGGTCGATTACCCCCCTGCGATCAAGCTCATCAAGACGGGAAAGATCAAAGTGCAGAATCTTGTGTCCCACAGGTTTACGCTTGATCAGCTCCCAAAAGCGTTTTCGAGCGGGTTGATCGAAAAGAGACACGAAAGCTACATGAAGGGGGTTGTGCTTTTCTAACAGCAGGAGCGGATAAAAGAGGAATACGCACCTTGTGCTGCGTTTTGTGTGCATGCCGGAAAGAAAGAGAGGAGCGACAATGAAAGACTATGAATCACGAATGAAGGAACTGGGAGTTTCTCTCCCCGATCTTCCTCCTGCCGCTGGTGCATATGTACCCGCTGTGCGAACGGGGAACCTGATATTCTGTTCAGGACAGGGGCCATTCAAGGACGGGAAATTTGCTTATATCGGAAGAGTGGGGGAAACTCTCTCACTCGAGGAAGGGTACGAAGCTGCACGTATCGCCGCTTTGAACTGTCTTGCGGAAATCTGCTCTGTCGCAGGCACGGTCAACAATATCGTGCGCATCGTGCAGGTTCGAGGTTTTGTGAACAGCCGCGCGGATTTTACTGATCAGCCCAAGGTTGTGAACGGGGCATCCGAACTTCTCATCGATCTTTTCGGTGATGCGGGAAAACACGCGCGCTGTGCGCTCGGAACATCTGTTTTACCAGGGAACATTCCTGTAGAAGTGGAGATGGTTGTTGAGGTCAGAGGGGGCTGAAGAGAGTGGTTGAAAAGCCCGCCTTCCCACAGATTGAAGAATACAGTTTGACAGGGAGACACAAATGATCGGCATCGAAGAATTACGGAAAAAAATCGGAGCATTCCCGCGTGAAAAACTTGCGGATCTACCCACTCCACTGCAGGAGGTGCCGCGTTTTTCTCAGGCGCTCGGAGGGCCGCGTATTTTCATCAAGAGAGATGATCTCACGGGGCTTGCATTCGGCGGGAACAAAACGAGGATGTTTGAATTTCTTCTGGCACGGGCCAGAAATGAGGGTGCGGATACGGTGATCGGGGGTGCAGGTGTTCAGTCAAATTACTGTCGCCAGCTCACTGCTGCCTGCAACGTGATGGGGTTTGAAACCCATCTCGTTTTGCGAAGGATTCGTGGGGTCAAGGACAACACCGTGCAGGGCAATCTTCTGCTCGACCTGCTCGCAGGTGCACACGTTCATATCATCGATGCAGACGCAGAAACGCAGTCGAAGAAAATTTTTGCTCTTGCTGAAGAGCTGAAGAAGAAGGGGAAAAAGCCCTTTGTTGTCAGGCTGGCGGCTCAGGATGACCTCACACCGGACGTGGTTTCCTACGTCAACTGTTTCTGCGAGATACAGGAGCAGTGCGATGCGCTCGGTATTCAACCCACCTATCTCTACGTCTCGTCCTACGACAGCACGCAGGCGGGACTTGAAGTGGGTCGCGAAGTGCTCGGCAATCCGTTAGAGATAAGAGGGATCGCGCCTGAAGCGTGGGAAACTGACGCTGCCGGACTGATTGCACGGTACGCGAACCAGGTCGCAGGGGCACTGAAAGTGCCCTGTGAGTTTACTGCAGAAAAAGTGTACAACACCAAAGCCTATGTCGGCGAGGGGTACGGCATCCCCACACCGGAAGCGGTAGAGATGATAAAGCTCATGGCGCGGACCGAAGGAATCTTTCTCGATCCTGTGTACACGTGCAAGGCGATGGCAGCGGTTGCAGATCACATTAAAAAAGGCGAGCTCACAGCAAGCGATACCGTGGTTTTTCTGCACACAGGGGGAACACCGGCGCTCTTTGCATACGCGGAGGAGCTCGGCACCGGTGAGCTGAATGAACACCTTGCCTTTGATGATCGATAAAGTGGTATTCGTCGCACGCGAACGGCGGTCAGGCAGTGAAAAACCTATGTATATGTAAAGGAAAAATATATGATGGAGCCTGAAGTCGTTGTCGACTATGAGCTGAAGATAGGAGAAAATCCGCTCTGGAACTCCGAAGAAGGGATGGTCTACTGGGAAGATATCCATACCGGAAGAATTTTCCGCTTCGATCCTGTGAGCGGGATCCACGAAACGGTCTATGAAGGCGATGTTGTGGGAGGATTTACCATCCAGGCGGACGGCGCTTTACTCCTCTTCATGGAAAACGGGAGTGTCAAGCTATTTCGTGATGGATCACTTACGACTGTAGTGGAGGAGATCCCCGAAGAGCGCGGGGCACGCTTCAATGACGTGATTGCAGATCCTGAAGGGCGTGTTTTTTGCGGAACCATGCCGGGGAAGGATCATCCTGCGAGTGTCTACAGGCTGGACCGAGACGGTTCGATTACGAAAGTCATAGAAGGAGTCGGCCTTTCCAACGGAATGGGCTTCACTCCCGACTTGGAAAAGCTGTACCACACAGATTCTCCCAAAAGGACAATATATTTGTACGAGTATGACAGGAAGAGCGGTGCGCTCGGCAGAAGGTCGGTGTTCGTGCGCACACCCGAAGGCGAGGGAAACCCGGATGGGATGACCGTTGACAATGAGGGGTGTGTCTGGTCTTCCCGGTGGGACGGCGGATGTATTGTTCGCTACAGCACAGGAGGAGACGAAATCCTGCGTATCCCGTTTCCTGTAAAAAAAGTGTCGAGCCTTACCTTGGGGGGCGGGGACTACGCGGACCTGTATATCACCACGGCAGGTGGCGACAACAGAAAAGAAGAGGGACAGGAGGCGGGGGCACTCTTTCGAGTGAGGACTGCTATTCAGGGTGTCGCAGAGTTCAGGTCAAGGGTTACTCTCTAAATACGCACACAGGAGAAGATTTGTTATGGAAGAGAAAAAAAAGAAAGTAGGGCTCATTACTCTGAGCCTTGAACGTGAGCGGACCGACTGTGCCAGAAGTTTCGGAGAAAAGGGCGCCCGACAGCTGAAATCCGCCGGGTTCGAGGTTTTTATTCCGGATGATCTCCTATTCGACACAGAGGGGTGCATAAAAGCGGCACACGATTTTCAGGCGCAGGGAGCGCAGTGCATACTCATCCAGCTCGGCACATGGGTATCCACCCCAACTGTTGTAGACACGCTCCGCGCGATCGACCTTCCGTTCGGGATCTGGGCTGAAGACAATCCTGCCTCCTTTTCACTCACCGCCGGCGGAATCGTGCACGGTTCCCTCGACGAGATGGGGCTGAAGCATCGGTTTTTCTACGGTTCACCCCTTTCAGAATCGCTGATAGAAGAGATCGGCGCGTTCATCAGCGCGTCGGCCGCAGTGCGGGAACTCAGCGGACAGAGGTTATGCGTGGTGGGAGGACGGGTGATGGGTATGTACACCACGATGGCCGACATCATTCAGCTCAAGGAGGTGTTTGGTGTAGAGCTGGAGCACATGGATGCGGTCCGTCTGTATCTCGAGGGAGAAAACGCTCCTGATGAAGAGGTCGATAAAGTCGCTTCTTGGATCCGTGAGACATTCGGAAGCGTCAGTGTGCCGGACGCGGTGCTCCGCAAATCGATCCGGCTCTATCTTGCACTCAAAGGTGCGCTGCAGGAGGAATCCTATACACTCGTTGCGGTCAAGTGTCAGGATGAAATGATCAACAACTACGCTTCATCGTGCCTCGCAATCTCGCTTCTCAACGATGAAGGGCTTACCGTTTCCTGCGAATCAGATATATACGCTGCGGTGACGATGCATATACTGCGAACCCTCTCAGACGGTGTTTCACTTTTTGGTGATGTGAATCATCTGGACACTGAAAAGGCTCTCCTGCGTGTGGTGAACTGCGGTTCCATGCCGACCCTCATGGCGGCGCGGAGAAAAGATGTGGATATCGGCCTACAGTACGAGTACATGGGCAAGGCGCAGGGTGCCACGACCGTGATGAGCGTGAAAGAGTCGCCTGTAACCGTTGCGAGGCTTTCGAGAGTAAAGGGCCGTTTTGTGCTGCTTGCAGCGGAAGGAGCAACCCAGGCGGTTGACAAAAAGAGGTTCAAGGAGTCGCGTGAGAACTGGCCCCATGCGTTTATCGAACTCAGGGGAGACATGGAAAAACTAATCCAGAATCTCCGCTCCAATCATATTCATCTCTGTTTCGGGAATCATTTGAAGGAACTGGAGGAGTTTTGTAAAATAATGGACATTGAGCTCATAGACCTTCGAGTGAGCCACGGAGGCGTGCATGAATAAAGAAAGAACAGCGGAAGAAACACCTGTATTACGGGTGGAAAACGTGAGCAAGAATTTTGGCAATATCCAGGCACTGAAAAACGTGAGCCTCGGGGTTTACCCCGGAGAAGTGCTGGGCCTTCTAGGTGACAATGGTGCGGGAAAATCGACACTCATAAAGATTATATCGGGAAATTTTCACGCGGATGAGGGTTCGATCTACCTCGAGGGAAACCGGGTAAGGTTCGACAGTCCTGCGGAATCCCGGAAAGCGGGTATAGAGACCGTGTATCAGAACAGCGAGATATGCGAAAATGCCTCTGTTGCGGCGAATTTTTTCATAGGACGCGAGTTGTGTGGGAATGTTCCGGGATTTCGTGTGCTCAAGGAACGCACCATGGTAGGGGAAACCGAAAATATCCTCTCTGATATCGGTATAGAGGTATACTCGGTAAAGTCGAAGATGGGCTTTTTGTCAGGCGGGCAGCGTCAGGCGATTGTGCTCGGACGCTTTTTTCACTGGGGGGGCAAAGTTGCTCTTCTGGACGAGCCGTTTGCAGCGCTGGGTATAGCCGAGTCCAGAAAAGGGCTGCAGCTCATCCGGCAAGTGAGCGGGCGGGGTCTTCCGATCATATTGATCACCCACAACATCGAGCACGCGTTCGAGGTTTCAAACAGATTTGTCGTGCTCCGACACGGTGAGGTGGTGGGAAAAGGCCAAATCAAGGATGTCACGGTCGACGATGTCGTGTCCATGATCACGGGCGCAATTCATGTTGCAACTTGATCTTTTTCTTCAATCGAAATATAATTTTTTTACATTTTTATATATAGGAGGAAGAGATGAGAAAATACACGAAACTTGTATGTGTGCTGTGCATTTTCATCATGGTAGGATTTGTCGCATTCGCGGCAGGTTCGAAAGAAAAGGCCGGGAAGGGTCTGGTGTTCTACCTTTCCCCTAATCAGTTCGATGAGTTTCAAACAACCGCCTCGATGCTCATTAGAAAATATGTGGAGGATGCGGGCTATGAACTCAAGGAGATGGTTGCGCAGTCGGGACAGGCAGAGGATGTGTCGCTCCAGCTGAGCCAGCTCGATGATGCAATCACTCAGAATCCCGTGGCGATCATCATCGCCGCATGTGACTCGGCTGCGGTTGCCGACGGGATTGAGAGGGCCCGGGCTGAGGGGATTCCTGTGATCGTGTTTGACCGATCGATCACGGAAACGGAAGTTGATTTCAGCTCCGTAGCAGGGTGCAGGAGAATCGGTATCCTTGCCGGCGGTGAAATCGTGCGTTTGCTCAAAGAGAAATACGGATCTGTGAAAGGTTCCATACTCGATATCATGGGCGATCCTGGGGACATGTACACCGTGCTCATAGAGGAAGGGTTTCAGGAGGTCATGGCAGAACATCCCGATGTGGAGATCAACACAAAGATCGCCGATGGATGGGAAGCCTCCAATGCTGCGGACATTGCCGACGACTGGCTTGTGGCACGTCCGGACACTGACCTCATATTCTCTCACGCAGAACACCTCGCAGCTGCAATCACTGCAGTGCTCGAAACACAGGGCTTCAGCAAAAACCAGATCATCATGGTTTCGACCGCGGGAATGCCTATGGGGCTCGACCTCGTGAGAGACGGCTGGCTTCAGGCCACTGTGGAGCAACCGCTCACAGCACAGGCGGAGGGAGTCGCGATGTTCCTGGATGATGTGATTGCAGGAAAGGAGATCAAGCCCGGTACCTACACTGTCGGTGGATTCGAATCCGATCTGGTCGTCAAGGAGTATGGCCCCGAGCTCATGATCCCCGGGAGCGTGATCACAAAGAAAAACGTGGACGACAAGAAATTCTGGGGCAATCAGGTGGGTAAGTAGGCGCTGCGAGCCGGTTACAGGCTTATCGTTTACAAGTGACAAGCGGGGGCTGTGATAATTTTTCACACAGCCCCCGATCTGTACTGTTTCGTTCGAATAATCAGGTAAATACCAGCACACGAGGGGAGAAAATGCTTCCTATCACAAAGAAAGACATCCTTCGGTGGGTGCTTGACAACATCGTCTGGTTTATCCTCCTTCTTGTTCTTATTAGCTTTTCCGCGGGGATACGGGGATTTGCGCAGTGGGGAATTTACAGGAATATACTCTATCATGCCGTGTTTGTCGGCATCCTTGCAATTGCTGAAGCGCTCTGTATTATCAGCAGAGAGCTCGATCTGTCTGTTGAATCTGTATTGGGACTTGCGACAGTTGTCACCGCCTATCTGACCGGATCGAGCTCCGATGCATCGGGGCTTCTACTCAACGGATTTCTAACACTGGGGATCGTATTGCTCATGGGCGCGCTGATCGGTTTTTTCAACGGATTTCTCATTGTGAAGCTCAAAATCAGCTCATTCATCATAACACTGTCGAGTTATTTGATTTTCCGTGCGGTCGGTCTCGTTATCACGAAAGGTCACGGCATATTCAAGCTCCGACCGGAGGTCGTTGCAGTGGCCCGTATCAATGTAGGCCCTGTCCCTCTGCTGGTCATCATAATGGTTTTTGTGTACACGCTCTTCTATTTCATTCTCACACGAACACAATTCGGCAGGCACCTCTATCTTGTCGGCGACAGCCGTGAGGCGAGTTTTAATGCCGGAATACGGGTGAACAAGGTTTTGTTCGGCGTGTTCATTTTAAGCGGCCTGCTCTCTGCGTTTGCCGGATGGCTGTTGGCAGCCCGCACAAACGGTTCATCTCCAGGAATCGGTGTGGGGATGCTGTTCGAGGCCTTTGCAGCTGTCGTCATCGGTGGTGTGAGCCTGCAGGGAGGCGTGGGAAACCTTACCGGTGTGTTTGCGGGGGCAATCCTCCTGAGTGCCATTTCCACTGCGATTTCCATCCTCGGTATGCCGCCTTTTTACATGAACATCATCAGGGGCGGATTTATTATTTTCGCGGTGCTGGTCGATGCAATCATCAGCCGCATCAGGCCGAGGTTGATGAGGTGAAAAACAGCGTTATCGACCCTGTGCACTTTTTTCCTTTGAGGAAAAGATATGCGTGAAGAAAAACTCTTTCCAAGCTGGCCTGTATGGGACGAGGAAGATGTGGAAGCAGTATCATCTGTGGTAAGATCGGGGAACTGGTGGTGTGGCGCTCCATTGGAACAGGTGGGGGAAAACGTGTGGGAGTTTCAGAAGGAGTTTGCGCGCTTTCAGGAGGCGAAACACTGTGTTGCAGTGGCGAACGGCACCGTTGCCATAGAAACGGTGCTGCTCGCGCTCGGAGTGGGAATGGGTGATGAGGTGATCGTATCGGATTACACGTTTGTTGCATCCGCCAGTGCGGTCGTCGCGGTAAATGCAGTTCCTGTCTTCTGTGATATCGATCCTGAAACCCTCGTTCTTGATGTAGACAAATTCGAGTCTCTCATCACTGCACGTACCAGGGCCGTAATCGCTGTCCACCTCGGTGGAAATCCGGTAGAGATGGACAGGTTGTGCGAAAAAGCTTCGAAAAACGGCTTGAAAGTGGTGGAAGACTGTGCCCACGCGCAAGGATCCCGCTACAGGGGTAAACATGCCGGTAACTGGGGCGATGCAGGAACCTTCAGCTTTCAGGCGTCCAAGGTTTTGACGGCAGGAGAAGGCGGGGCGATCGTTTGTAACGATGACCTCCTCGCGGAACGGATATACAGTGTTTCAGACTGTGGGAGAAAACCGGGAAAGTACTTTTACTCCCACTTCGAATATGGAACGAACTATCGTTTGCCGGAGCTGAGCGCGGCACTGCTTCGTTCGCAGCTGAAAAAGTTACCCGCCCAGCACGCGCTGCGAAACGAGAATGCGCGCTATCTCGCAGATCGGTTGAACTCGATCGACGGGATCACCGTAATGAAACCGACGGACGGTGCAGAGGAGATTGGGTACTACATATATCCATTCATTTTTGACCCTTCGAAGTTTGAAAACATCACAAAGGAAGGCTTCAAGAGGAAGCTCAACGAAAACGGTATTCCCACGGATGACTGCTACCCACCTCTCCACAGGCTCACCTGCTTCCGGGAGTCTCTCCTCAGGGAGAAAATCGACTATACACAGGCAAACTGGGGAGGGAATAAGTCCGATGATGCGCTCTTCCCGGTTGTTTCGGATATCTACGAGCGGTCCATTCAGCTGCCCCACTATGTGCTCCTGGCAGACCGAGGAAAGCTCGATTACATCGCACAAACCATTGAACACATCAGATACTGAATTCTCCTGTTCCACGGGCGCGGTTGGCGCATACCGTTCCTGTATGTGAAGACAGAAAGATCTTTTTGAGGGGGGAAAGCTCTATGCCGAGTAACATAATCAGAATGTTCAAAAGGAAACTTCACGATGATTTCGTGCTCGGGCTCTTTCCCAAGACATCTGACCCGGGATTCATAGAAATAATGGGATACGGAGGGTTTGATTTTGTTATCATAGATCTTGAACACGGGCCAAACAGTGTGCAGAGCGCACAGAACCTCATTCGGGCAGCGGAGATAGGCGGTGTGCTCCCCATTGTACGGGTTAAGGAAGGCAATTCATCGGTTGCGGGTGAAGTTCTCGACATCGGAGCGTGAGGAATACAGGTTCCCCAGGTGAACGATGAGGAGGGGGCTCGGGAAGTTGTGCGGCGTGTGAAGTTTGCGCCCCTCGGAATGCGTGGTGTGTGCCGTTTTGTGCGGGCTGCACGTTATTCTTCTATGGACAGATTTGCATATTTTCGTGAGGCGAACGAAACCCTGGTTGTTGTACAGCTTGAAGGCGTACGAGGCTTATCGAACCTGGAGAATATCGTGAAAGTTGAAGGCATAGACGTGGTGTTTGTCGGACCCTATGATCTCTCGCAGTCCCTGGGGGTTCCGGGAGAGATAGAGCACCCTGAGGTCGAAAAAAAAATGAAGGAAATCGCAAGAAAATCCCTTCAGAGAAATATTGCAGTTGGCACCTTTGTGGATACACTCGAGAATGCCATGAAGTGGCGGGAGGCGGGAGTTCGGTACATCGCCTATTCGGTGGATGCGGGTATATTTCAGGATGCGTGCAGGGATCTCGTACAAAAGCTCAGAGCGTAGAGACAATAATTCGATAATATTTTAATGAAGGTAAATCTTTGTTGTTTTCAAATGCAAAGGATCTTTTGCACAACTGTCAGGGTTCGAGGGGAGGGTCTCCTCTTCTGATCCTCCGCACGAGTTCCAGGTAATAGTTGAGGTTCTTTATCGACATCTCGGGAGGAACACCTCCAGCACCTGAAAGGATGAAACGGGTGTGGCCCCCCGTAGAGACCACCTTCTGGAGGTGGTCTTTCAACTCGACCGGGCTCATGTTCCCGATGGTGCAGGTAATACCCCCTTTGAGCACAGTGCGGTCACCGTAATTTTTCTTCAAAACCTCTAGGTCCATTCCATCATAGCTATCCAGAGGATCTATGGAATCAAATCCCACATCGACAAGGTCTTCGAACAGCTGCATCACGTTTCCGTGTGAATGATACGTGACTTTTAACCCTCTTTCGTGGAATGCTTCGACCATCCTGCAACTCGGCTCCCTGAATATGCTCCGATATGTCGCAGGGCTGAAGTACGGGGCATGCTGGGTTCCCATGTCGTCGGTGATCCAAATTGCATCGACCTCGCACTCCTCAGCGACCATGAGCCCGAGTCTAATGATCGCATCCACCGCACGATCGGACATCAGCCTCACGAACTTTGGGTCGTCGGCAACGTCATACCATATTTCCTCCAGCCCCCGAAAGAGCATCCAGGCTGCCTCGAACGCGCCTTTTCCTTCCATTGTGACCCAGTACCCTCGATCCTTCAGCTTCCTGATGGGGTCCCGAAGCTGTTTGACACGCTTTCGTAATCCCTCCCAGTCGGGTTCAGGAATTTTGTATAGATCGTCGGGGTGCTGCACGGGATTGTGAATCGCTTTTGCGTAGTACGGCTTTTTCCTCCAGTACCAGGTCCCGCCGAAGAACGTGCGGGACAAAATGTGTGTCTCGTCCTCTGCGATGGTATCGCAGAAAATACCAGGCCCTCCGGGGATGTTGAGAGGTGCAGGAATGACGATCCAGTCCGATTCGAAGAGTTCCGCTTCGGCAAGCGCGATGTCATCCCAGCTCCCTTTCATCACATTGGGGCCGAAAAATGCGCGGCTCGCCTCCATATTGCTGAACCCGTCGACAAATGGAAGAATATCTGTGGGCTTCCCTTCGAGTACGTGCATGGTTCGTTCATAGGGCAGCATGTTGCATCACTCCTTGGGTGCATTATACCGCTCGAGGATTTTCTTTGCCATCATCTTTTAAATTGATATTAATTTCGTAAAGTGATAGTAATTTTTATAATCCCAGCTGAGCAGGGGAAAGTTCGGAGCGGGTTACCACCGCTGCGATCGAGGCACAGGCGAGGCGCATCCACGGGCCCATCGGTTTGCTGCCACATCGAGGTGCCTTGAACCAAAAGCAGTTATGAGAAACAAAACTTAAAAAGTTTTCTCTCGGAACTCATCAATTTATTTCCGTATCGAATAACCAGGAAATCTTGATTTCATTTTCAAGCAGCTTGAACTCTTTATCACCGGTTACCAATTCAGCCCTGCGGACTTTAGCCAATGCCGCTGCATAACAATCCGCATAAGAAATCCTTCCGTTAACCTTGAATATTGCGGCTTGACGGGTTAATTGCCAGTCAGCATCCATAACCTCTATCGCCATGCCCTTAATTTCGCCAATATACTGGTCCGCAACACCAGGGGAATTTGTTCGGGCTATCGAATGCCATACTTCCCCCAGGTTAACCACACTCATTACGAGGTTGATTTTGCCGTCTTCTGCCTTCAAGATTAAGTCTCTAACAAGGTCGGCTCCCGGCTCATCTTCAAAGAAAGCCATCAGAGCGTATGCGTCTAGAACCTTGACAGCCATGCTTAGTTTTCCTTTTCCCTATCCTTGCGGCGTTCTTCAATCAACGCCTTCAATCCTCCCTTGCCCTTGAGAGAGCCTTGTAAATTCCTCAGATATTGTTCGGTGACAGGTTTCAAGACAATGGCATCTCCAATATCCGTGACGATAATTTTTGTGCCGGTTTTAATCCCGTATTTCCTCCGTAACGTCGCGGGAATAACAATTTGACCTTTGACAGTTGCGTAAGTCTCCATTTCTGTTTTCTCCCTTGTATAGTGATGTATTACTTTAATTATAGAAGTAAGTCAAGATTGCAATAGTATTACATTATAAAGTGATAGTAATTTTTATAATCCCAGCTGAGCAGGGGAAGGCTCGGAGCGGGTAACCACCGCTGCGATCGAGGCCCAGGCGAGGCGCCCCCACGGACCACACAGAGGAAGTTCCGTGGAAATCCCGCAGACGGAGCAGTGCAGCGAAGGGCCGGCGTGAGAACGATTGCATCGATGCGGTGTTGAACAAGCGCCGAGGACAGAGTGAACCCCCGGTGCAGGAATGTTGTGATGCGCAACGTTCACTACATAGCCCATTACATCATCGGAAGCCAGACCGTCCTGTTCAATGTCGATGAGATGATCACCGTGAACCACGCTACGTTCGGGAACGGAATCGTGAAGGACGGAGAAACGGCGCCCGCCCGATCAACTCCTACCTGGGGAGCAATTCAACGGTTTCCTGCTGCGAGATCTTGAACAGCCTGATCTTCCCCTTTCACGAACAGCACCACAACAATTCGTTTCTAACCGCTTCCACACCGGTGTTTTCTGCCAAAATTAGAATTGCTGTGCCTGGCCGCCATTTCTTGAACTCCCCTTGCGATCTTAGTATATTGCTTAAGAATATGCACACAGAAATCGAGGCAGTTGTTTTTGACTTCGGGAACGTCTTGAGCCTGGCGCCCCTCGAGCATCACACCGTGGAGTTGCAGAGGCTCTGTGAAATGGATCGTCCGACCTTCGATCTGGAATACAGAACGCAGCGTCCCGACTATGATCGAGGCACAATCGACGGAAGGGAGTACTGGTCCCGAGTCATGCGCTCCGGGCGCAGTGTTCCCACCATGGAAAAGGTACAGGCCTTGATCGATGAGGATACGGCGGGCTGGACCCGGATCAACGAGCCGGTGCTCACCTGGGCTCGTAGTCTGCAAGACGCGGGAGCGCGAACGGGGATCCTCTCCAATATGCCCAGGGATATACTCGAAGGGATCGTTGATCGCTTCGAGTGGATCGAACCCTTCGAAGCGAAGATCTTTTCCTGTGACCTGGGGGTGATTAAACCGGAATCTGAGATCTTCCGGGCCTGCCTCGATGCTCTCGGGCTCGAAGGGTCGAAGGTCCTGTTTCTCGATGACTGCCCTGAAAATGTGGAAGGGGCGAAACAGTCGGGGTTCAACGCCATTGTTTTCCGCAACCACCCCGACGCTCTGAAGGATATCGCACAACAAGGCTGGTTGCCAACAAGTCTAACTGCCGTGCAGGAGCGCACATGAAAGTGTCTCCATCGACCTATTTATCGAAGATCAAGAAACCTCTGCAGCACCTTGTACAGATTCTATCCCGGGATTTTTCCTACGTGTCCCTGTTGTCTACCGATTCGATCGGGATGCGTTTTTCGGTGCGCAAGCGGGCCATAGATGTTCGGCAGAGCGACTGGTGCGAGCGCGGATCCGTGATCCGGGTCTACGACGGCCATAGATACTTCGAGTACTCCTTCAACAACCTCAAGGGGGACTCGAGGGAAGATATCGAGTCTCTTGCCGCTGAGATTAGCCGGCGCTTTCAGCGAGATGCTGCTAAAGTGAAGGAGCTTCCCTTCACTCTTCCCGAACTTCCCTTCATTTCCGAAGAGCCCCTGTCCGGCAGTTGGCAGGGGGAGGTTGGGATTCTCGCCGATACGGTATCGACGGAAGAAATGACCCGGAGGCTCAGCCGGATCAAAGACCGGGCCTTTGACGGCAGTGAACACTTGGTGGAGATCGAGGTTCGCTTTGAGCACATGCGGGTTTCCAAGCTTTTTCTTTCAGCGAAAAAGGACCTGGAACAGTCCTACAGCTGGGCTCAAGGATATCTGATCCCCGTTCTCCGAAAGGACGACGTTATCCGGGAGATGTTCGCTTCCTATTCCGGTCTCAAGGGAGTGGAACTGATCGATGAGATGGAGGCGGGACTGCCGGAAACGATGAGCATTGCCGAGGAACTTCTTGCCGCCGAACGGATCGAGCCGGGGGAGTACGAGGTGATCCTCTCCCCGGGAATTGCCGGGCTGCTGGCCCACGAGTCCTTTGGGCACGGGGTAGAGATGGATATGTTCATCAAAGGCAGAGCCAAGGCCGCCGAATACCTCGGCAAAGCCGTGGCTTCCCCCATCGTGAGCTTACGCGACGGAGCCAGGGCAGCCGAGCAAACCGGTTCCTACTGGTTTGATGACGAAGGTGTTCCAGGCGGGGATGCCCTGGTAATCGAAAAGGGAATATTCAACACAGGAATTTCAGACCTACTCTCGGCCTTGCGCCTGGGCACGCCTCCCACAGGCAACGGAAAGCGGGAGTCCTTCGAGCGGAAAACCTATGCCCGAATGACCAACACCTTCTTCACCGAAGGAGAGGACAACCTGGAGGATATGATCGCTTCGGTAAAGAAGGGTTATCTGTTGGAGAAATTTCTTTCCGGTATGGAAGATCCGAAGAACTGGGGGATTCAAGGCCAGATCCTCTATGCCAGAGAAATCCGGGAGGGAAAACTGACCGGCAAAGTCGTGTCGCCGGTATTCATGTTCGGCTATGTACCCGATGTGCTTGGTTCGGTGAGCATGGTTTCCAGGGAGGTGCAGCATTTCGGCAGCGGGATGTGCGGGAAAGGGTATAAGGAGTTTGTTAAGAACTCCTCCGGCGGCCCGTATATCAAAACGGTCATGAGGCTGGGATGATGATCAAACGATTAAAGGAAATCCTGGGCGGCATAGAAGGGATCAGTGCCTGGAGGATAATCGACAGACAGATCCAGGGACAGGAGCTGTTCTTTATCCGCCGGGAAGTGGATATGCAGCGCTCCAAGGATGTTCGCCATACCTCTGTTGCCGTGTACCGAGACTTCCAGGAGGGCTCAAACCGCTACCGTGGTTCCGTCCTGGTTCAGATTCACCCGACCTACACCTCGGAGGAGATACGGGCGCTGATACAACAGAGTTTGGATTCAGCCCAATACGTTCGTAACGAGCACTATCCCCTGGTGGAACCGGGGTCGGAGGCTCTGGAGATTCCGGAGAGCAGTTTTACCGCCCAATCCCTGGAGCAGTGGCTTGCTCCCCTCGCCAAGACCATCTACGACCAGGAGGACGGGGAGGACGCCCGGATCAACTCGACGGAGCTCTTCCTGGATGGGGTAGATACCCGCATCATCAACTCCCTAGGTCTCGACGTCGGTTATCATGCCTACGAGGGCTATTTGGAGTTGATCGTGGAATCAAGCGGTTCGGCCGGGGAAGTGGAACTGCACAGAAGCTTGAGATTCTCGGACTTTGAACCGGAAGCGCTCGCCGCCGAAGTTCGGCAGCAGCTTCGATACTGCCGTGACCGTGCTGCGGCCAGGCCCGCTCCCCATCTGAAGCGCTGCCCCGTGCTGATCTCTGGGGGTCCGGTGTCCGATTTCTTTCAGTACTACCTGACTCAGTCGGCGGCGGCGAGCGTGTACTCCGGCGTCTCCAAGGCAAAGGTTGGAGAGAGCATTCAGGGGGAGGAAATCGCCGGAGATGCCATAAATCTAACCCTGGAACCCTACCTCAAGAACTCCCCATCCTCGGCTCCCTACGACTATGACGGTTTGGCCCTGCGCTTAACACAAATTGTCGAAGCGGGGCTGCTGAAACGCTACTGGGGCCCCCTACGCTTCTGTCACTACCTGGAGGTTCCGCCCACCGGAGCTTTTCGTAACTTCTCAGTAGCCCCGGGATCGAAAGCGAGGGAAGAGCTGCGCCGCGGAGCTCATCTGGAAGTGGTAGCCTTCTCCGACTTTATCGCCGAACCCCTGACCGGAGACTTCGGGGGCGAGTTCCGTCTGGCCTACTACACAGATTCTGACGGACAGAGGTACCCCGTTACCGGAGGCTCGGTGTCAGGGAACATTAAGGATGTTCAGGCCCAGATGTACCTATCCCGGGAAACACAGAGCACCACCGGATTTCAGGGCCCTCTTGCTATTAAACTGCCGGAAATCAGCGTGGCTGGATCCGCGGCTACCTGAAGCGGATCCGGATATTCTCCTCGATCTCAACCTTAAAGCAGAAACACTTGTACCGACCCGACCGAAGAGTTATAATATTTGTAGATTGAGGAAATGAACATGGCCGTGCACCTGTATTTGTCTTTGATACCGGAAGCCTTGATAGCATCGATGCTGCCACCTGCAGACTTTGGTACTTACCTGGCAGTGGGGACGTCAAAACGCACTCGCGGCCAGGCGATGTTCTTTTCCCTGGGAGATCTAAGAAAAACACCTTTCGAGCTGAAGGATGTCGAGCGAAGATGCGTGCCCCATGTAAACGGGGAGCCGAAACATTCGGTGTACGCCGCGATCTACAGGGTTTTAGAACAGATACCTCTGGATGCAATCCGCAGCCTCTATCTGGTTACCCCCGACGGACGGGTCATGGAGATCGAGCCTTCCAGGGATATCCCGGAATACTCTCAGAAGTACCACCTCTATCAGGAGATATGTCCAGTTCATCCGCGGATTGTCAGCTCTCTGGATCCAAAAAAGTTCACTCTCCACGTCACCGATCCGAAAAGCTTGATCTCCATTCCAAAGATCTGCTTCGTCGACCTCCGTCTCGGAGACTTGGCGGAGAATCCGGAGACCGGAAACATTCAGGACCTCCCGTACCACGCCGTTAAACACCTGCGGGACTGCCTGATTCAGCTTCGAGACAATCCGAACAAACCTACAAAAATCGTAGATCGTATCCACCCACAAGCGTTTTCCTTCAGGACCGTGCAGACGGGGATTTTTGTGGGTAGCGGTCAAGGACTGCAATTCTACCCCTTCCCCTCTGAAAAGCAGCTGCAGTCCGAGTACTACACCTGGTGGCGATCAGCCTCGATTATGGCCGACACAGTGGGTGTTTAGTGAATCCCTGGCACGATATCGACATCCGACTGATCCAGGCGGAGCATTTCATTGCGATCATCGAAATACCCAGTGGAATGCTATCCTAACGGGGTTGTAACGATGATCGCCATCCCTTTCAAAGACCCGGTGTACAACGGGTTACAGGACATCTCGGATATTCCGCAGCACACGGTGGATGAAGTGTCGCATTTCTTCGATGTGTATAAAGCCCTCGAGCACTCAAAGACTTCGGTAATGGAAATTTGTTCCAGGCCGGAGGCGGTGAACATCATTAGAAAAGCAGTCGATCTCTATAAAGAAGCGTTCGGCGATTAACGGTTCGCTTTTAAAGCGCTATTCGAGCCGCTTGCGGAAACGCAGGGCGCTCACGACCAGTATCAGCACACCGATGCCGAACAGGATCAGGGTTTCATCCCACAGCTCGGCAATTCCGGCACCTTTCAGGAAAATCCCCCGTACAATAATGAAGTAGTACCGCAGAGGCAAAACAAGGGTGGCGTACTGGATCAGTTGCGGCATGTTCTCGATCGGAAACACGAAGCCGGAGAGAATGATCATGGGGAGCATGACGAAGAAAACCGACGTCATCATAGCCTGCTGCTGGGTCTTGGACACGGTGGAGACCAGCAGTCCTATTCCCAGGGTGGAGATGAGAAACACTCCGGAGAGCGCGAACAGCAGAAACACGCTTCCCGCGATCATGATGCCGAACAGAAGCCGTGCCACCAGGATCACCAGGGCAATGTCCACAGTTCCGATCAAGATGAAGGGGACAAGCTTTCCCACCACCAACTGGAAAGGACGAATCGGGGTCACGATCAGTTGTTCGAGGGTGCCTACCTCCTTCTCTTTCACTATGGCGAGAGAAGTGAGCATCATGGTCATGACCATCAAGAGCATGGCCAGTATCCCCGGGACCATGAAGTTCCGACTCTTCAGCTCAGGATTGTACCAGATCCTGATCTTGAGGTCTGGCTGTACAGGTTTCATGGATGTAGGAAGACCTCCAAGCCGATCGAGGAGATAGCGGTTG
>Ga0307380_10005063_pt1 | contig 17570 bp, 8 predicted proteins | sample UN3MG_FD_202239 | JGI IMG/M metagenome (GOLD analysis project Ga0307380, IMG submission 202239) | Soil microbial communities from Risofladan, Vaasa, Finland - UN-3 | ecosystem: Environmental > Terrestrial > Soil > Coastal area > Acid sulfate soil | place: Finland: Risofladan, Vaasa | collected...
TGATCAATTTTGAATGGGGCATCTTCACCCGAAGTTCGTCCCATCACACGGTGGGGTGTGTAGATGTAGTCACCATCGCCGTTCTTGCTGAGCACCAGCACATCTTCGCCCTGGTAATGGTTGCCAGCCTTTTTCAAAAAACCGGCGACATAATCCGCATCTGCGTCGTCGAACACCGGGGCCAGCTCGATCCAGTACTTGAAAAGCCCAAACGCATACTCGGTCAATCCGTAATTGTTCAAAGTCTCCATAGAGAGTCGTTTGCCGCTTTGTCCACCACAGAAAGTTGGCCGGCGGCTACCGATTTTGATTCCGTCAGACACATCAAAGTGCAGATCCAGCATGCTGGGCGCAAGCTCAGTGTGCTTCCTGCCTCTTTCATGTAAGCGAGGGCCTATTCGTGTCACGTGATACGCTGTTGCCCCACTGATGGCCTTGGCTTTGCTGAACTGCTTTTCAAAGTTGGCCTGAATCCCTCCTCCTACCGTGCTGCCGGTAACCGGCTGGTCCACCCTGCTGTAGATGTAATCCGTAAAATCGCGAACGTACCAGGGATAGATGCCCATCCTGCCGCTACCATCAAAGTGCAAATGCCCCACGTTCACCTCGTTGAGGAAGTCCCCGTATTCACCACAAATCTCTTCGGCAATGCTGTTGGGCATGCCAAAATCGTCCTCGAAATCGATCACCTTATTGGACAGCACAATGCCCTGCATCTCGGTGCCCGCACGGTGGGATTTCGCGCTGCTCGCTCCGTAGCCCCGTTCACAGTTCTCCAGTACCCACACATCATCGGTGCGGGCTATCCGGCCCGCCGAAATGATCTCGTTCCCAAGACGCATGGGCCCCTCGGTTTCCATCCGAACCATGGGGTCGGGGCCGAGTCGGAAACGAATGGTGGTGGCGGAAGGGTCGACGTCTTCAGCCAGCGTGCCCGTGCACCAACGCATCAAACGATGATCAACCGAGGACGATGAAATGTAACGTTCGTCATTTTTGCCGATTTGAGGGCCGAGACTCTTGAGCTGCAGATGGGCGCCGTGCTTGGCCAGATATTCACTATAGGCAATCAAATCAGATTTGCCATTGGGAAAGATCTTGGTATTGACGTCTACCATCGTCTGGTGATCGAGATGATACTCGCCCCGCCACACGGTGGAGAACATATAAAGACGATTGGCCCCGCTGGGAATGAGATATTTGTCGGTCATTTCGTAGAGCTCTGCCTTATTGGCGGCATCAACGCTCACCGTCGCTATTCTTGAAAACTTCGCCACCCATCGATCGATCCAAGACAACACATCCGCTGGGGTCCACGTGGCCTGCCCTGCCGGGCGCACCATGTGACCGGCGGTCCCCTGGGCAGACCAGATCTCGGCCAGAACCGCGTCACGTGCGCTTCCGCTTAGGCGGTTATTGTAGAGGACCACACTGCCGTGTGTCCCGTTGGGACGCGGCCTCCCCCAGAGGTACGGCCAACTCAGTACGGTATTGTTTCCTCTTCTTCTTTGATTACCTGCATTGGCTGTCATTAAATCATTGAGCGTATAAGCAGCGACATCTTTAGCATCAAGTTCTAAACTCAAGCTATAATTCCGCCCCGTCCCGATGCCCTGCATGTCCAGTAAATGGATCGCTAGGTGATTGTCGTAGGTGTCGATGCGGAAGGTAAAGCTCGGTTCCCCGTCGGGATGGGACACCCTGATTTTATTGCCTGACCTGGAGATATTGGTAAGACGTGTATCCATGACATCCCCGCCATTGGAGTAGCGAAGGTTAAATCCCGTTGAAGCATCGGATCCCAGCAAATTCTCACCGCCCAACACCAGCGTAACCGGCTGGGCGGACGAATCAAAGGTGAGCTCAGATGCGGAAAAGACCACCACAGGTTGAACCAGACACAACAAACAAACCATAAAACTTCTTTTTTTCAAATTCATAATCAATCCCATTTCAATTTGTCTCAAAAAGGTTCGTTCACTTTTCATGTCTTTCTTCATTAACACATGGCCAGCCCTATTATGCCCGCAAACGTTTTCCAACTTCTTTCAGGGTGGCGATGTCTTCAGAATGAATGGATCCATCCGGCAGAGGGCCGGTATTCAGAAGCAAATTACAGTTTTTTCCATTGGCCGTTTGTAGTATTTCCATGACCTGATCCGGCGTCTTGTGCTTCCCGTCGTCCTTTATACTGTAAGCCCATCCGCCCGGCTGAAGTGTATCGCAGATCTCATTATGTTTACTTTTGTTCTGCTCCCAGGCGTGGGCAGCCAGGTCGCCGGGTTTATCGCCATACTTCTTACGGATAGTATTGGCCATGGAGTGCCCCGAGCGTTCGGGTGCGGCAAAGTCCTCTGTTCCCGTGCACCCCTGTTTGAAGCTGATCAGACATTGCGGCTGGATTTTGCGGATCATGGCGTAAATTTCCTCCAGCGGAAAAAGGTCGGACTGCATGTAGTAACCCGTGCAGGTATCGAACCATATCCCGGCAACAGGACCGTAATTGTTCAGCAGGGTTCGAATATGTCCCTTGGCATCGTTCAGATAGTTCTGAAAATCTTCAATCTTCTCGAACTTGTATTGTTCCGGTTTCACCGCGTAATCCGGTCGATAGTATTGGCCGTATTCTCGCGAGAGGGCATAGGGATGATGCCAGTCCATCGGCAGGGAATAATAGAAGAAACAGCCCAGCCCTTTTTTCCGGCACTGCTCGGCCAGTTCTCCGCACAGGTCGCGCTTTGCCACCGCCATTGAATTCCAATTGTCATTGCTCGAATCGAAAAGGCAAAAACCATCATGGTGCTTGCTGGTCAGGTTGACGTATTTCATACCCGCTTCCAGGGCGAGATCAGTGATGAAGTCGGCGTCAAACTTCTCCGGATTAAAGCGTTCCGTCAGTTTCTCATATTCCGGGACGGGTATTTTTGCTCTAAATTGAACCCATTCACCACGCCCGAGCGTAGAATACAGGCCATAATGCATGAAAAGCCCGAATCGGGCATCCTTAAACCACGCCAGCGCAGCCTTGTGTGGATCCTTGGCATAAAGATTCTCATATCCCTTTAAATAGGACGGGACATTCACAGCCTTATCCTGCGCAATGAGAGGGATTCCACCGGTTGCGATGACGCCTCCAGCCACCAAACCTGACTTCAAGAAATCACGACGAGTTTTCATATTTGAATCTCCTTGCATTATCACTCAAACATCATTTATCTGTCCTGCTTTCTCAGCCACATGTGTTCGATCGGTCGAGTGGCACCTTGTGGCAGACGCAAGCCCGTCCCGCAACCTACAACATAGGGACTGGATTAATTTTTTAATCATTTTTGCCGCTGCGTTTTAAGAGTTCAATATCCTTCCGGGCATTTTCATAACCTTGCTGCCAGTCGGCAAAACCGCCTTGGCTCAACAACTGCGATTTGTAGAGTTTCTGCCCAATTGCTGCATATTTTCCCCAGTGCACGAGCGCCTTTTCTAAATACTCAATGGCCAAATCCGGGTTATTTTCTTTTGCATCTGCGGCACGCATTTTTTCGGTGTAGTAGTTTCCAAGGTGAGCCATGGCCTCGATATCGCCCAAGGTTCGTTGCCACGTTTTGTCTCCTTGAATCTTTAGTAATTCAACCAGCTCACGTAACACAACATTGGCATGCTCCTGAATTTCGTCGGCCGCCTTTGTACCGCCAGGTTTCCAGCAATTGTCTGTAATTGCATGGTATCCACGTTTTCCGGAACATGCCTCTACCGCCCATTGGAAATCCCAACTATGCCAATGCTCACGATTAACGGCCGGAATGATCTTCGAGGCCCGGGCCCAAACTTTTTGTAGTTTCTTTGTTGGCTTGCCAGGGAATTTTAGCTGCAAGGCCTTTTCAAAGAAATCGTTTCCAAGGGTTGGGTCATAGCCAAGCCGGCCCCAGAGCATGAACTTGTACCAGTGCTTGTCGATCTCCAGTTGGCGGGGCGACTCGGGATCCGTACTGACAAACTCCCGTCCCCAGACATAGCCGTCCGACCCCATATGGAATCCTTCGGTCTGTTCGGCAGGAGGCAGGTTATTAATAAATTCGCGTACATAATCAGGATCACCCCAGCGAAAATAAAAGATGTCGTCGTTGCGTAGATTCCACCACCATTTTGTACCCTCGGGTGCACTTTGCAGAATCTTGTCTACAAAGCCCGGATGGGTATTCGAATACAACCGCGCCCTCGCGTATTTATAGCTGAAATCAAACTGAATGTCCTCATCAAAACCATCAAAATATTTGGTGATCTCGGGGATTTTAGACTGCCAATAGCGATGAATAAACCGGATTTTACGATCCGGGAATTTCTTTTTGGCATCCATCACGCCCAATCCGTAGGTTTTCCACAGCCATTGTTCCTTTTCATCAGGACTGATGCCTTTCATGTTCTCGCCGGCGGTCACCCCAATCCCCGCCAATAGCGGGTAGGTTTCGAACAGGCTGCAGACACTCTTGCGCAGATAATCGTTCGTCACCTCATTATGAATATCTTCGGTTATGCCGTACTTGCCATCAGCAGCCCATACAAATATGTTCCAGGTAATGATGTGAAATTCAATGCCGCGATCGTGACCGTACTGCATCACCTCACGCCAAAAGGCAATCTTCTCCTGGATGGTCATCGTTTTAACGGTCTTTAAGCTTTTGAGGATCTCCGGTGTCGCTAATCGAGATCCGGGATTTCTAACATTTTTGGGATACCAGCTATGCCAGTCGATATCCGCGATTTTCACGTCATCCAGCGCCACATCAGGGTATTCGGGAACCTTTACCAGGGAGGGAAATGGATGAGGTGACCATAAGGTAATGGTGTTGTATCTGTCTCGGGCAAGTGCATCTAAATACGCTGTCCAAAAGTCCATATCCCAAACGACTTCAATATTATTCTGGGCCGCATCCCCGCTATCCGAATAGGAAGGAGTCCGTGCATCCAGCGGGATATTCATTTTTAAACCCCTTTTCTTAACATAGGGCTTACAATCTTTTTCCTGAATTCCCCGGATTCCATCCATGGCAACGGTCTCGGCCAAATCCAAACCTGCATACATGGCCCCTGTAGCATCTGCACCCATGGCCCAAACCGTTTGTAGATTACCATTCTGGGTTATCTCAATGGTAAAACCTTCTGCATGTATCTTCTCAGGAGCTTTTCCGCCAACTGCACGTATTGTTTTCTGCAACGCTTCGTTTTCAAGAACACCGAGGACCAGTTGAATGCCCTCTTTTTGATCAGCCAAGGCTGAAATGGGCTCTAACCGGCATGCACTTCCCTCCTGCTCAATGGCCTTTTTAAGGTCTCCAATGGCAAACTGTATTTCAGGAATATCCGCGGGTGAATAAATGGTTACTGTATCGGCAAAAACGAATCCAGTCAGGCATAAAAATATAAGCGTAGCGATAACCCTGAATTTTAGTTTGCTCATAATTCTCATATTATCATCCTTCTTACATTACAAACCTAGGACAACCGAACAGTGTTGCAATCAACGGGGTGTCAGGTCCATGACGAAGCAATCAACAACCACCTTCGTTTCATGTCTTTGCCCTTAATGATTACCGCGCTAACGCTTTGAGCTTGGTGGAGTCCATTCAAACCAATTCACCTTCATCAGATCTCCAACCCCGCCGGTGTAGCAAAGATAGATTGTTTGAATTCCCCTGATTTTGTTCAGAGTGGTCGAAAGGGTTTGAAATGTATCCCAACCGCCGGTTGCGGGGACGGTAATGGTGCCGACAACAACTCCGGTCGAACTGTTCACGCGCAACACGATGGCACCGCCCTCTTTAGGAGCCAAGACCCGCACACGGAACGTAAAAGGATCATTGTTTCTACCGAAATCAAGCGCCGGATAGCTCGTCCAATCACCGTTTGAAATTTGTCCGACCCCTTTCGTTTTTTCACCATCCGCCAGATCGACGATCTTTGTGCCGGACTTTTCCGTAAAGACTTCCGCCTCCATGCGCAAGCTTCCATCCTCAACAGTCGTAGGTTTCGGGAAGGAAGGTGCTGTCTGGCTCGGGCTCGCCCATGTTGCAGGTTTAGCACCCTTCTGGGCAAACGATATTTCCACGCCCTCGTCCAGGATGTAGACGACCGGTTCAATGGTTCCATCCTCGCGGAACGTCATTTTGTCGAAGCAGGCGGAGCGTCTGTAGTTACTTCCATGGTTCACGTCCCCGCGATGATAGAAAAGATACCACTGGCCGTTAAACTCGATTGCGGAGGTATGATTGGGAGAGCGAGGAGAATTCGGAGCAAGCACTCCTTTTAATTCTGCATACTGTGGCAAGGGGGAATCGGCCATCCAGTATTTCGTCACGGCGCCAACCCGCGCGCTGAAATAGTAAACCCCGTTGCGCTTAAAGACATGGGCCGCTTCATTAACGATTTCTTTGGTCAAACGAATCAAGGGGCCGTCCAACTCAACCATATTATCCTTTAGTTTAGCTCCCAGAATGTGCGAGCCTTGATCACCGATATCCACCCAGTGATCATTGCCATAGATGTAGGCCTGACCGTCGTCATCAACTATGACGGTTGGATCAAAAATGGTGGTCATCTCATTGGAAACCGCCGTTTGCCAAGGTCCCACCGGAGTCCGGCTTTTCGCGACACCCACATGGGTGACATCACACGGAAAATACCAATAGTACCAGCCATCTTTATAGGCCGCATCCGGCGCATTCATATTCGACTGAGCGTACTCAAACCCCGGATCAAGCTGCGGATCCAACTTGACGCCATGATTAATCCACGTCTTCAGATCCGATGACTCAAGGATCACATAATCCTTCATCGATTCATAATTCACAGCATCCGGTTGGTCATGCGAACAGTAGAGGTAGACCTTACCGTTGAACACCTCAGCGGAGGGATCACAGGCATAAATAAACCCCGGATCCGTCTCCCTCAAAATGGGATTGCCCCCCCATGCCATCGAGCTCATCAACAACAGAATCCCCGCGCATAACACCCCCAACCTTCCAGTCATTTTTACCAACTTGTGCATTACGTTCTCCTAATTTGTTCGGTCACGACAATGTGGCCACAAAAGTAAGTCCCCTTGAAATCCTGGGGCGTTCCAAATCCGGATTTACGGCCTCAACACATTCACATGATCCACCTTCGGTCCAATGTTAGGAGATTGCAGCGTAATCGTGTTGCTGCCGCTTTTGAGCTGTACCGTCTTCCGGTCCCAGGCCCAGGAGGATGGCCCTCCGGTGGACCAGAAATTGATCGTTCCCGCAGGGGCACCGTTTATCAGGACGGGCATGTCGCTGTACCCGTTCTCCAGGACATAGCGAAATTCCAGCATATATTCACCGGCGGCGGGAGCATCGTACGTGAAGGTTAGGGCGGAATCGGCTTTGTCCAAATGGACATATCCCGTTCCGGTGTATCCTTTGATTGAGGCTTGAGTCACTCCTCCTTTTGACGCGGCCTCTTCTGCTTCAAGAATGGTGCCGCCGGGGGTGGGATCGAGTGACGGCGGAAGGATCTCTCCGCCCATCAGTTCGATGTCACGCAGGACCTCCGGATAGAGTTCTTTCCAATCCATCCATCCAACTCTGGCTAACAGTTGTGGATTGTACTGGCTTGATGCCACAGCCGCATATCGCCGCCAATGTCCTGATGCTTTGGCCAGATACACTGCTGCCAGGGGCTTGTCGCTTTTCTTGAAATTGGCGGCCATGATCTTGTCCGCATAGTAAAGCCCGGCATAGGCCATCGCCTCCAGATCCCCCAGCGTGAGCCGAAGTTCTTTTCCGCCCGTGCCCCTCAGTTTATTCAGGTTTTCGAGGACATAGTTCGAGTCTTTCCTGAGTTCATCTGCCACGGCCTCCCCTCCGGGACGCCATCCCATCCCTTTCCAATTGTCTTCAGTAATGTCATGAAATTTGACCATCGGTTCCTTGGAACGCGCACCATGAGCGCTGGCGGAATACTCTACCGCCCAGTGCCAGTCCCATTGGTGATAATGAAACCGGTTTACCGCCGGGAATATGTCGGACGCTCGATCCCAGATCTTATAGAGCAAGTCCGGATTTGGCGAGTTCAGTCTTGCGGCGATCATTTGTTTGAATCGATCATTGGAGATTTTGGGATTGTACCCCAGCCGTCCCCATAGCATGAATTGATACCAGTGCTTATTGATTTCTAGTTGCCGAGGTGACTCGGGCTCCGTGCTGGTATGCTCACGGCCCCAGACGTAGCCGTCACTGCCCATTTGAAAACCCAGGGTCTGGTCTAAGGGAGGGAGATTATTGATAAACGTACGGACATAGTCCGGAGACCCCCAACGGAAATTGAAAATGTCGTCGTTGCGCAGGTTCCACCAGAATTTCATCCCGTCCGGCAGCTGGGACAGGGCCTTCTTATGGTGTTGAGGGGCCGTATGGGAATACAGCCGGGCCTGAGAATACTTAAAACTGAAGTCAAAAAGGACGTCATCATCAAACCCCGAGAAGTGATCCACGATATCCGTCATGTTGCTCCACCAGTAGCGATGTATGAAGCGGTATTTCCGGTCGGTCTTGTCTGCACGCTTGGCATCCATCAAACCTTCCCCATAGGTCTTCCATAGCCACTCTTCCTTCTCGGCTGGCGTCATGCCACGCATATGTTCACCGGCGGTGACACCAATGCCTCCCAGCAAGGGGTAGGTTTGAAAGACGCTGCGGACGCTTTTACGCATATAGTCTATGGTCTTCACATCATCCGGCTCTTCCGTTAAACCATAGTGGAACTGTGCCGAGGAGATGAAGATATTCCACGTGATCAGATAGAATGTGATTCCGCGGTCATGGGCATACTGCATGACATCCTGCCAGAATTTTATCTTCTCATCCATGCTCATGCGTTTGACCGTTTCAGTCTTGCCCAAAAGGGTCTCATTAATCATGTTATCGCCATATCGGCTATAATTGACATGCCACTGCCTGTAATCCGAAGCCGTGCGTTTGACATCATCCAAGGCGACATCAGGATATTCAGGAACCTTGACGATTGCGGGAAACGGGTGATTGCTCCACAGGGTGATGGCGTTGTATCGATAACGGGCCAGCATGTCCAAATGCTGTGTCCAGAAGTCCCAGCTCCACATTTCCGGGATATTCTTCTGGGCAGCATCGCCATAGTCCCCGTAAGCGGGGGTTCGTACATCCAGCGGAATGTTTATCTTTTGCCCGCGTACGGGCAGATGGCGGTTCTGAATCTTCTTAACGATCCCGCTCATCCCGTCAAGAGCAATCGTTTCGGCGATATCCAGTCCGCCATACATTGTGCCGGTCAGATCCGCCCCCCATACCCACCAGGTTTTTGTATCTGCAGTCTTTGTGGATTGAATGGCATATCCTTCCGGTTGCAAACCGGTTGGCAATTTTCCACCCGCGGCGACAAAGGCCTTTTGAGCGGCATCATTTCCCAACGGTGCAAGGACAATGGCCATGCCGTCTGCAGTTGCCTTCATGTCACCAGGACGAACCAACGTCGGCGTGTGGCCCTTCTTCTTCAGAGCCGTATCGATGTCTCCGGCTGCAAAGGATATGCCTTTGGCCTGGGAATCGAAAACGACCTGCACGTCCATTGCGCTGGCAGGGATGACCAATAGCATACAGAGCAAACACATAACCCCAAGAATGGGGAACTGCGGTTTGACTGTTCCAGGCTGCCTCTGGGCAATTGGGAATGTGATTCCTTTTCTCATAGAGCGAACCTCTTCTTTCTTCTACATCCCTCTGGCCACAATCGGCAGAAACCCACAGGTTAAGCAACAGCGACTTACTTCTCCCCGTTTTTCCAGAGCACAACATGGTCAACATCATTCTTTGATGCTGTTCCTCTCGTACTGCGACCGGCCGTGACATCGGCCTCCAGCAGTTTGAGCAGACGTTCGACCACTTCAGGACGGGATTCGTAAAGATTGTTAGTTTCGCCGGGATCTTTCTCCATATCATAGAGCTGTGCCACGGGTGCCCCAGCTTCAATGGCCGCCTCTTCTTTGGGGGCGGTCCAGCCGCCGGACCCCCTGGCCAGCAGCAGCTTCCATGGTCCCTGCCGATAGGCGAAATACCCACCGATGGAGTGGTGAATCACGCCGTTACGTGTAGAGTCGATCGGCTTACCCCTCAGCGCCGGTAGGAAGCTCACGCTGTCTTCGCCTGCGTTTGCGGGAATCTGGGCTCCTGATAATTCTGCGGCTGTGGCCATCAGGTCGGTCAGGCAGATTGTCTGATCGCACTCCGCCCCCGCTTTAACCACCTCTGGCCAACGAACGATAAAGGGAACTCGGTGCCCGCCTTCCCAAAGGTCGGATTTAAAGCCTCGGTACTGGGCACTGGAATAGTGTCCTTGAGCCTCTAGAGCGGGAGCGTTGGAAGGAGTCGCCGAGCAACCGTTATCGCTTGTCACCACAAGGAGAGTATTCTCTCCAAACCCAGCAGAATCTACAGCGTCGGCGATCACGCCAATCACATGGTCGGTCTGCATGACGAAGTCACCATACTGCCCCATCGGGCTTTTGCCCTGCCACTCCGGTGCGACCGAAATCGGCGAGTGAGGCGAGGTCAGGGCAACATAGACGAAGAAGGGGTTATCCGCTTTTTGCTGCATGATAAAGGCTACCGTTCTACGCCCTATCTCCGGCAAGACGTCTACGGCCTCAAAGTCGGCATGGGCAGGACCCTCCCGGTTTTTCCAGAAGTTCTTCCGAACGGTGCACTCACCCACGAAACGATCATTCTCGATGTAGATATAAGGGTGCATGTCCAGCGAGGCCGATATACCATAGAAATAGTCGAAGCCGTGATGAACCGGACTGTTGCTGATCACACCCTTCCAGTCCACATTGGAAGCTTTCGCCGCTTTTCCATCGGTCGTCGGCATGGAGAGTCCCAGGTGCCATTTTCCAATGACGGCCGTATTGTAACCCTGCTCTTTCAACAAACCGGCCACTGTCAGACGGTCCTTGGCAATCAGCGGCGGACTATAGCCGTTAAGAACACTCTTCTGCAGGTGGGTGCGCCAGTTGTATCGCCCCGTAAGAATGCCATAGCGGGTCGGTGTACAGACGGATGAACTGGAATGGGCATCCGTGAAGACCATGCCATCGGCCGCCAGTTGATCCATGTGCGGCGTGGGAATTTTCCCTCGATCCGGATTCAGGCAGTGCACATCACCGTAGCCCAGATCATCGGCCAAGATATAGACAATGTTGGGAGTCGCAGCCTGCGCGTGCGGCAGTAAGCCGCACAGGAACATCGCCATCACCAAAAATCCGATATCTTTCTTCATTCTCTCATCTTTCATCATGACCGCCTGGCTCCCGATGCGCCACACAAACAGAATGGCTAGTTCTACTGATCCCATGTTGCTCCTTTTTACTTGATAAATTCAACATTCTCCAGACGCAGAACAACGGCATTGGGCCATCTGCGATTATTGTAGAGACGCTGGGCTCGCTTGACGGAAACTTCCAGTCCGTCTTTAGCCTGGGTAAAGCGGGTGCCGATATCAGTCCTTGGTGTGAATTTCTCGACGCGATCCTCCTGCCCGAGAACCGTGATTTGGGTCTCGGGAGTCGCTTTCAGCTCTTTGAGCAGCACCTCTTTCCGTACCCCCCGGCCCCACTGCGTGCCGCCCTTCGGGTCGTCATCGGTAAACCCGGTGAGGAAGGCATAGACGGTTTTACCATCCTTGGACTGCGTATAGTAAACGTCCTTACCGCCGGCGGTGACGCAGGGACGAATGTCGTGGATGGCCTCGTCGTTGACAAACATCCAGAGCGCCAGTTCGCGGAAGCGTTCCTCCTGCTCGAGCGGAATCCTGCCGGACGGCATCGGCCCCATGTTGATCAGAAGATTGCCGCCCTTGGCACGGGTCTCGATCAGCATGTTGATGAGCGTGGTGCCGGACTTGTACTGCTCATTCGTTGGCTTGTACTGCCACTGGTTGCCCAACGTGAAGCAGGTTTCCCAGGGTCCGGGAATCGGATCCTTCGGAAGCTTCTGTTCCGGCGTGACCATTTCGCCCCGGGTGACAATGGTCTTCGGGGAAATTTTGTGGACATATTGTGTCAGTTCCTCCGCGTGCCCGCCATCGAAGAAGGCCACATCGATCAGCCCGTAGTTTTTGAACAGTTCATCGAGTTGCTTTTCGGTGTAAGCCACCAGTTCATCGTAATATTTGCGGGCGTCGCGGCCCGAGCGAGCCGGGACATCGCGTTTGTAGTTGAAGGTGAAATCCTCCGGCGAATAGTAGAAGCCCACCTTCATGCCGTTGCGGCGGCAGGCATCGACATACTGCCGGACGATGTCCTTGCCGTACGGCGTGTTCATGATACTGAAATCGGTGGTCTTCGTATCCCACATACAGAAGCCGCTGTGGTGTTTGGTGGTGAAGACCATGTATTTCGCCCCCATCAGCTTGGCCAACTGCACCCATTTGTCAGGATCGTATTCATCGGGATTAAAGGTCTTGGGTAGTTCGTTGATGAAGCGGTCGAGATAGTCCCGCGAAGCGAATTCCATCGAATGACTGATCACGGCGCCAAGCTGCGAATCGATCGACCAATGCACAAACATGCCCAGCCCCCAATCCATGAACTCCTCCTCGCGGGCCGGATCGTTTTTCAGATCACCCGACAGCTTAGGCTTGCTCGTGGTTTGAGCCCATGACAGTGGACTTGCGGCAATAACGATTAACACGGCTAGCAATACGATCAGTCTCTTCATGTTGTGGGTCCTTTTTCATAATATGTTGATATGAGGTCTCAAATACAGAGCCTAATTCGTTCCCGGCCAGACCTTCGACTGCCCTTGGTTTAGCGAAATCACTTTGCTGAGCTTGCCTTGATCATAGATGCGGAACGACCCGTCACGCTTGGCGTGAATCGTCGCCTGGACGAGCTGTCCGCCTTTCCATTCGATATCCACCTCAAAGCCACCGCGTGCGCGCAGGCCCTTGACACTCCCCTGTGGCCAGCGCGAAGGCAGTGCAGGAAGGAGGTCAAGAATATACGGAGCTGCAGCCAGACTGTCCGGCGGGATCACTGCCACAAACGGGTTGGGCTGCTTGGGATCTTCCCGATACGCAACATAGGCCGCAGCCGCAATCGTATCCGCCTCTGAATCAATACTGCGGAGGTGGCTCTGCAGCAACATCTCGGGGAGGGCCGCACCGGCGCCCAGGTTTCCGTCAATCTGAAAGGTTCTCCCCCCGTTGAGAAGGTTGGAACTATCCCTTTCGCCGGAAACTAAATCCTGATAGTGCTTCAGTGCTTCATCCCCATTGCGCAGGCGGGCCCAACACGCAACTCGCCAGGCACCCTTCCACCCGTCTCGGCCAACACGCACCTTGAGCACGCTTTCGCAGGCTTGGGCCAATTTGGGCGTGGTCAAAGGAGAAAAGTCGCGTCCCGGGTAAAGGGCAATCAGGTGGGAAAGGTGGCGATGGGTAACCTCATAATCATCCCAATCGTCAGGCCATTCCTGGAGCTGTCCGTGTTGATTGATCTTCTGCGGACAGAGTTTCGGGATGAATTCCCGCAAGGTTTGGCGAAACTCCACATCCCGGCCGAGCACGCTGGACGCCTCGATACAATCGGTAAAGAGGCCCACCAAGAGTTGCTGATCAAAACTCGCACCCCAGGACTGCTTGTTCAATTTTCCATACTCCTTCCCCAGGAAGTAGTTTTCCGGCGACCAGGTGGGATAGACCACCAGCGTGCCATCCTTCCAGGGAGCAAGATATTCAACGAAAAACTCCGCGGCGCCTTTCAAAATCGGGTAGGCCTCTTCGAGATAGGCGCGATCCTTGTTGAAGGCATAGTGCTCGAACAAATGTTGGGCCAGCCAATGACCACCCTGCTGAAGGCGGCGTCCATGCTCGTTCTGGGCGGTGAAGCCAAAGATGTTCCCATTAAGGCCTACCGTCCACCCCTTTTTCACGCCAAAGGTTCCCCATGCCGTTTGCTTGCCGGATTCAGCGAGCACCTTGGTCCACTCCACAAATGGAGAAAAACTCTCCTCAAGGTTGGCCGTATCGACCATCCAGTAGTTCATCTGGACATTGATATCGGTGTGATAGTCGCTGTTCCACGGAGGGGTCAGCATCGTATTCCAGAGCCCTTGCAAGTTGGACGGTACGGGTGCATCACGCGAAGTACAGATCTCCAGATAGCGTGCATAATCGAAGAAGAGTTTTTCAACTTCCCTCTGATCATCCTGTTTGACGATCTGATCAATCGTCAAGCCCGACGGCTCGAAACCGAGATCGAGCTGAACGCGCTGCATCAGCGACTGCACGTCTGCTACGTGGTTTCTCTTCAGCGTCTTGTAGCCCAGCTTCTCTGCCTCTTGCAGGGCGTGAAGGGTATCGCCCTCATAATCGCGCCCCTTGAATTCCGGATAGTTCGGCAGGTAGTCCGTATAGCCGGCGACATAGATAACCACTTCGGTTGCTCCGCTAATCTGCAATGACCCATCCGCTTTCGCATCCACCTTGGCATCGCCGGCCACAACCAGAACGCCTTGCTTAAATGCCATGTCGTCTCGATTCATCTTCGCAAAACCGCGTAGGAAAATCTCCCGGCCTTTGGCTTCGATCGTGTGTCTTTCGTGAGCGGTTACCACCTTCAACGTCAGATCCATCTTCCCGCCGTCAGCCGTGAAGCGGGCCACAAACAGATCCTGCGGGTGGCTGCAGAAGTATTCGCGGGTGTATGTTACATTTCTAATTGTATAGCGAACACTCCCCACCCCGGTCGAAAGTTCAAGGACACGCTGGTAGTCTTCCGCTGCGCTCGGATCTTGGCCCGTCCGAATCTCAAGATCGGCAAAGGGTGCGAAATTCCCCAAACGCTGTTTGCTAGCGAGATACTTGGTTCCCAAAGACTCGATAGACCCTGCCTCGGTGCCGTATTTTCCTTCGCGACAGGCAGCCCGCACCAATTCGAGGTAATCCTTGCCGTCCGCCGGCGAGCCCGACTGATTGAACTCGTTCTCTCCGCGCGTCGAATTCATCCACAGCGTAATGTCATTAAACACCAGATACTCCGAATCGATATGACCGGAAAACATCGCACCGAAGCGACCGTTGCCCAAAGGCAGTGCTTGGCCCATGAAACGCGCATTGATCTGAGACCGGGGATTGGCGTGATCAAGCCGCTTTAGATCATTCGCTATCGGCTGGTCGTAGCGCAAAACAGTGCGATCATCTGCCAATCCCGGGCGGGACATGCAGAGTGCAATGAACAGGATCGTAAACAGCCCTTTAATACTGTTTTCTATCTTCATATAGTTTCATCCTTTACAGATAAATATATCAGGTAGAGTTTAAAAGCAAGCACCATTAATTTTAATTGTCTTGCCAACTGGAAGTGAATATTTGGCCGTATGATTCCCATACCGGACAATAAATGGTTTGCCGAGCAATGATTCAACTTTGCATTCCACCAGTTTACCTTCTTTCCATTCAATATCCACTTCATTTCCGCCGCGTGCACGCAGCCCGGTGGTAAAGAAGGCAGGTGATTACTTACTTTTTAGTTTTTAAGGGCCGGCCCCGCGGGGCTGACCCTGTCGTAATCGTAAAACTTCCAATAAAGACATCGGATGGTCGATATGTTTCTGTTCAATATCCATGCCTAAAAGCGGCCTAAAAAGTGCGAAAGTTTACCTCTATTGAAAGCGAACATGATTAACGAAATCGTTCATGGTGACGTTCTCTGCAGTGACCTTCCGTCCGTCCAGTACCACGTTGTCGAACAGTACATTCTCGATGAGGTGGTTTTCATCATATCCGTTCAGTATCATACTGGCGTGATCTTTGATGATGTAGGGCTTCCAATCGGGGCCATCTTGAAAACCTTTTAAGGTAGGATCAATGGGTGCCGAGGTGGCCGTGATATCCCGGAAGATCACATTCTTGACGTGGCCACGTTCCTTGGTCTTGGTCCAACGGGTGGTCCCGATCCAACAGGAGATCAGGCGACGGGCCTCTTCGACTCGGATGTTCTGAAAGGTAATGTCACTGATAACCGCACTGTCGCAGTGGTAGATACGTAGTGCGGTTTCTCGGCCGACATCGTGAATCACATCACAGTCCTCGAACAGGACATTCCTCACATCTTCCCTTAGTTCTGCACCGATGCTCAGGCAATGAGCCAACTCGTTCCAGAGCACGCATTTGCGTACGTGGATGTTCTTGGCTTCGCCCTGCCCTGTTCGCGTCTTCACTACAACTAAGTCATCAAAGGTTCGCAAGAAACAGTTTTCCACCAGCACATCAACACTGCTGGAGATGTCAACACCATCGGAATTGCCTCGCCAGCCGATGATCTTGATATTGTCCACGTGGACATCCTTGGAACGCTCAATAGGAATGGTCCAGCGACTGGGATCGAGACAGATAATTCCCTCGATAGTCACGTCCTCAGAGTCATGCACCATGATGGTGTATCGTCTTTTTGATCTGGGAATATCGGCTTGCTCAATGATACCCCGGCCACGGATAGTGATGTTCTTACCACTGAGCTTAAAGGTAGGCAGAAGCATATCCCTCGGGCCTACTTGTACAGGCTTTGGGTCTGGATCCATGGCCCCGCGGATATAAGCACCGCCGGCGATATAGATGGTCGTGTTATCCCCGACACTGAGATTGGTGAGATCATGAACGCCCGGACCAAAATAGACAACATCGGGATCATCAGGATTAGGGATATCCTTTTCAAAGGGATTGGCAAAGATATGAAGTGATTCTTGCCAGTTGCCATTGACCTCAACCGTAACATGTTTGGGCTCATCAAGAGTGACTGTAATGGTTTTTCCATGGACTTTGGGCACAATCCCAAAGGAGGTGGGCAGAATCTTGATCGACTTGACCACTTCTGGACTGGTAATGGTGACGTCAACACGGCTCTGCATATCGAACGAGGCAAGGGAAGTAAACCCGAACTCACTACGCGATCCACTCAGACGGGGGATGGGTGCAGCTGGAGGGACTTTGGTTTTGTACACCGGAACGGGCTTGTCCTCTATGACCACCGCGAAATCAGTAGAAAGCTCAATGCCCACGGGGGCGGGGTAAATCTTAACCTTTTCCGTACTTGAAGCAGCGAAAGACATTGTACTAACCCCAATGAGCAAAAGTATGATCCTTATTGATACACGATTAAAGCAGCAATTATCCATGCAAAACACGGGATTCTCCTCGAATACTAAAGGAACGGTTAATTTTCTTCAGTTGGAAATATCCAAATGGCATGTCCACTGCCGGAACTCATGCTTGCCGTTAGGGTGCTCTTGGAGCTTACCTCCAGAGACTTGATGACAACGAGCTTCTTGTCCGCAGGATCCTCTCGATAGATTTTGGCGGTGAAGGTCCCGGTTCCAAGAAAGTTCAGGGGGATGTCCAGGCTCCTGCTATCATTGGTAATCGTTCCGACAAACCAATCATCGCCCTTCCTTCTGGCCACGGTCATGAACTCACCGATCGATCCATGGATCACCTTGGAATCATCCCAGGTCGTCGGCATTTCCTTC
>Ga0307380_10005064_pt1 | contig 17566 bp, 14 predicted proteins | sample UN3MG_FD_202239 | JGI IMG/M metagenome (GOLD analysis project Ga0307380, IMG submission 202239) | Soil microbial communities from Risofladan, Vaasa, Finland - UN-3 | ecosystem: Environmental > Terrestrial > Soil > Coastal area > Acid sulfate soil | place: Finland: Risofladan, Vaasa | collected...
CCTGATCTGGTCGATGATCTCCATTCTTGGCGCTGGTCAGGGGGAAAAGGTCTTAGTAAATATAGGGAGGGACCTCTCCGTTGTCAAGCAAGCCGGGCCCGTTTTTCTTTGTTTGTCAGCATTTCTAAAGATGATTGATCAGGCTGGCCAGGTAGGCGGCCCCGAACCCGTTATCGATGTTCACCACGGCCACACCGCCGGGGCAGGAGTTGAGCATGGCCAGGAGGGCCGAGATGCCCTGGAAGCTCGCTCCATAGCCGACGCTGGTGGGGACGGCGATGATGGGCGCGCTGACCAGCCCGGCCAAAACGCTGGGGAGAGCGCCCTCCATGCCCGCCACGGCGATGATCAGACGGGCTTTTCTGACTTTCGCCATCTCCCCGAAGAGGCGATGAAGCCCGGCCACGCCGACGTCGTAGATCCTTTCGGCTTCGTTACCCAGCATCTCGCAGGTCACGAAGGCCTCCTCAGCCACTGGGATATCCGATGTTCCGGCCGTGATGATGACGATCTTCCCCCGGCCCGGCGCCGGGCGCTTTTTTTTCAGGCTAATGGTTTTTCCCAGGGGATCGTAGCGACAGCCGGGGATCTTCCGCCTGATCTTCTGATAGATCCGAGGACCGGCCCGGGTGATGAGCAGACTGTTTCCCCTTTTGCAGATCTCCCGGGCGATCTTGATGATCTGTCCATCGGTTTTTCCCTGGCCGAAGATGATCTCGGGGAACCCTTTCCGGACTTCCCGGTGGTGGTCGATCTTGGCGAAACCGAGGTCCTGGTAGGGATAATCCTTCAATTTCTGGAAGGCCTTCCGGGAAGACATTTTCCCCAAAGAGACCTTTTCCAGGACCTCTTCCAACTCCGTTTTCATGCCCGATATATTACCATACCCGGGGCCGTTGAACAAAATCAGGTGATGAGGCGCGAGCATTTCCGTTTGGGTGATTCTATTGGGCGCAGGAAGCCGCCCTCGGCCCCCGCACCCCGGGGAACCAGTCCCGTCGGTTCCCCCCGTCGGAGAAGCCGACGGGTCCCCCCTCCGCTACGGGGGCTTCAGGGCGGCTTCCTGCGCCCAATATTATTTATATTATCCATTCATAATTGGTTCCTCATGATCCTGTCCCGGGCGATTGACAGGAAATGCCGGTCGTAGAGTATACTAGTGACCGATCAGAGAAATGTTCAGGAAGCAGACGCTCAAGCGGGAGATTTCGTTCTCCGGTGTCGGCATTCACTCCGGGGAGCAGGTCAGTTTAACCCTCAAGCCGTCCCACTCCGGGAAGATCCTGTTCCGACGGCTGGACCTGGGCGGGCTGGAGGTCGAGCCGGATCCCCGGAGGATCGACGCCTTGAACTGCTCCTGCCTGGTCTTCGAGTCGGGCCGCATCCAGACTCTGGAGCATCTCATGGCGGCTTTGTACGTGCTCGGCCTTGACAGTCTGGACGTCGAGCTCCAAGGGAGCGAGATCCCCATCCTGGACGGAAGCGCGGCCCCTCTGGCCCGGGCCATCCTGGAGGCCGGCGTCGTTCCGACCCGCCGGAAGAGACAGGTGGTCCGCCTGCTCAAGCCGCACACTCTCGAAGAAGCAGGGGCCAGGTTGTCCTTCTCGCCCGCCCCCGACCTCAAGGTATCCTATGCCATCGATTTTACCCACCCGCTCATCGGCCGGCAGGAGATATCCTTCGACCTGACCCGGGAAGTTTTTCTTCAAGAGATCGCCCCGGCCCGGACGTTCGGATTTTTGAAGGACGTGGCCGAGCTCCAGAAGCGCGGCCTGGCCCTCGGTGGGACGATGGACAACGCCGTGGTTCTCGATGAAGACAGGGTCATCAGCGGTTCCCTCCGCTTCCGGGACGAATTCGTCCGCCACAAAGTGCTGGACCTCATCGGCGACCTGGCTCTCTTCGGACATCCTCTGCTCGGCCACTTTCAGGCGGAACGGGCCGGCCATCGCCTCCATCTCCGGGCCGTCCTCTTCCTCCTCGAGAACCCCGGTTTCTGGGCTTTCGAGGAGACGGTTGCCCCCCGCTTCCTCAGGGGCTGAGAGCGCGCTCCTTGTCAAAAGGGGCGCTCTGGGTTAGAATGAACCCACTCACAATTGCCCTAGTCAGGAGATCGCGGTGAAGGAAGAGAAGATAAAAAAAGATGCCTACGTGAAGGCTTTGTCCGCCTACGGCGAAGCCATGAAAGAATTCCATAAGGGAAAACTCGACAAGGCCGAGGAGCTGCTGAAAGCTTTTCTGGAAAAGCACGATACGGAAAAGGAGCTCGTTGACAGGGTCAAGATCTATCTTCAGATCACCCGGGAAAAGGGGAAGAAAGAAATCGTTTCCCTGAAGACGTTCGATGATTACATGTCTTACAGTGTTTATAAGATCAACTCCGGAGCCTATGAGGACGCTTTGAAGCTCTTGGAAAAGGCCCTGGAGATGAAAGGGGAAGAGGGCCGCGTCTTTTTTCTCCAGGCCGATGCCTATGTCCTTATGGGAAAAACGGAAGAGGCCATGGAGTGCCTGAAGAAGGCGTTCCAGAAGGACAAGTTCTACCGCATCCTGGCCCAGAACGAGATCGATTTCGCGCCCCTCTGGGACGATAAGAAGTTCAAGCTGATCATCCGTCTGACATGAAGGGAAACCCGCTGGCGCTTGTCTGGACGATAGGAGAAGGGGCGGGCCCCAGGTCCCGCTCGGTTTCTTTGCAGCAACGCCTCCTCGGGAAGTCCATCTTCAGGCTGGCCGTCGAGGTGGTCCAGAGCCTCCATCCCGGGGAGCTCCTGGCCGTCCTCGGCGACGGCGAGGGCGACGCGGACGTCCCTCCATCTTTTCCCGAGGTTCGTTTCCTGAGGGCTCTGAAAACGCGGGGAGCACTCGGGGCCATCCTCTCGGCCAAGGAAGTGCTCTCCAGGAATAAGACCAGAGACCTCGTCCTCCTGGACGCCCGCCTGGCGCTGCTCAGCCCGCGCAGCCTGCGATCTCTGCTGGCGGCCCATCGCAAAAACGGAAACTCTCTGACCACGGCCGCGTCTCTCGGCCCGCTCCCCGTCCAAGCGGCCCGGGTCGGGGATCTCCTGGAAGCGCTCGATGAGCTCAGCCCGCGCCAAAGGGCGGGAGGACGGATCGATGACCTCATCGGAGTGATGGCCAAGAGCGGCCGGAAAATCGGCTCCTATCGTCTGCGTCATCCGGAAGAATCGCTGGCCGTCCGCACTCCCGCCGCCCTCTCCACGGCGATCATGTTCCTGCGCGAGCGAAAGATTAGCAAGCTTGAATCCCGGGGGGTCATCATCCTTGACCCGGCGACGACCTGGGTGGATCTGGACGTCCGCATCGGCCCGGGAACGGTCCTCTATCCTTCCGTCGTCATCGAAGGTCAAACGAAGATCGGCGCCCAGTGCCGGATCTATCCGTTTGTCCACCTCACCGACGCCTGGCTCGGTGACCGCGTGAAAGTCCTCAGCTCCACGGTAATCGAGAAGAGCCGCATCGAGAGAGAAGCCCAGGTCGGTCCGTTCGCCCGTTTCCGGCCGATGAGTGTTGTCCGGCCGCGGGCGAAGGTGGGCAATTTCGTCGAGATGAAAAATACGGTTTTCGGGGAACGCTCCAAAGCCGGGCATCTGTCCTACCTCGGGGATGCGATCGTCGAGGAAGACGTCAACATCGGGGCGGGCACCATCACCTGCAATTACGACGGGTTCCGGAAATACCAGACCAGGATCGAACGGGGCGCCTTTATCGGCTCGGGCACGGAGCTCGTGGCGCCGGTGCGGATCGGCCGCGATGCCTATGTCGGCGCCGGTTCCGTCATCACCAAGGATGTCCCGCCGGAAGCCCTGGCTGTGGCCCGCGGCCGCCAGATCGAGAGGCCGGGCTGGGTCAGAGGGAGACGGAAGAAATAATGTGCGGGATCATCGGCTATCTCGGGCCCAAGCAGGCGCTTCCTGTTCTTCTGGACGGCCTGAAGAAACTTGAGTACAGGGGCTACGATTCCGCCGGTGTCGCCATCCTCCATAACAACACGATCCAGGTCAGGCGGGTCAAGGGCAAGATCCGTGACCTCGAAGAGAGCCTGAAGGCGTCGCCGCTCGAGGGACGCTGCGGGCTGGGACATACCCGCTGGGCGACCCACGGCCGGCCGAGCGAGGAGAACGCCCATCCGCACCGCGACTGTACGGGGTCCCTGGTCGTCGTCCATAACGGCATCATCGAGAACTATCTCCCGCTCAAGGAAAAGCTCAGCGGTGAAGGCCATGCCTTCCAGACGGAGACGGACACAGAGGTCATCGCCCACCTCGTGGAAAAATATTTCGAGGGATCGCTGGAGAGCGCAGTGCGGCGGGCCCTCCAGGACCTCGAAGGGGCCTACGCCGTGGCCGTCATCTCGGCGCGGGATCCCGACAAGATCGTCGCCGCCAAGACGGGCCCTCCGGCCGTGGTCGGCCTGGGAGACGAAGAATCCTTCATCTCCTCCGATATCAATCCCATCCTCAGCCACACGTCCCGGGTCGTCTTTCTGGAAGATAACGAAATGGCCGTGTTGGAGCCCGCCGGCGTGCGCTTCCTGGATTCTCAGGGGAATCCTTTGAACAAGACGGTCGAACACCTCTCCTGGAATCCCTTGATGATCGAGAAAAAAGGCTTCAAGCATTTCATGCTCAAGGAGATCTTCGAACAACCCCAGGTCATCCGGGACACACTCGAGGGCCGGATCTCCCAGGGATCGGGTCGGACCTACTTGGATGAAACGGGGCTTTCCCCCCGGCTGATGCAAGATCTCGAGAAGGTCCTGGTCATCGCCTGTGGAACGTCCTATCATGCCGGGATGGCGGGCAAGTATTTCATCGAATCACTGGCTCAGATCCCCGTGGCCGTTGAGTACGCCTCCGAGTACCGCTACCATGACCTCCTCCTGGACTCCAAAACCTTGGTGGTCGTCATCTCCCAATCCGGTGAAACGGCCGACACACTGGCCGCCCTGAGGGCGATCAAGAAAGCCGGTCGGCCCACTCTGGCCGTTTCCAACGTCATGAATTCGTCCATCCCCCGGGAAGCCGGGGCCGCCCTCTACACCCATGCCGGTCCCGAGATCGGCGTCGCCGCGACCAAGACCTTCACCGCCCAGCTGGCCGCCCTGGCGCTTCTGGCCCTTGGCCTGGCCCAGGCCAAGGGGAGAAGCGATGAAGGGGCTTCCCTCCCTCTGATCCAGGACCTGCTTTGCCTGCCGCATAAGCTGGAAAAAATCCTGGCTGAGGGAAAGCGTCTGGAAGACCTTGCCCAACGGTTTCTCGGCTTCTCCCATTTCCTCTACCTCGGCCGCTGGGTCAGCTTTCCGGTGGCGCTGGAGGGCGCCCTCAAGCTCAAAGAGATCTCCTATCTGCATGCCGAAGGGTATGCCGGCGGCGAGATGAAGCACGGGCCGATCGCCCTGATCGATGAGAATATGCCCACCCTGGCCATCGTTCCCAAGGATCGGGCCTATGAGAAAATGCTCAGCAACATCTCCGAGATCAAGGCCAGGTCAGGATATGTCCTGGCCCTGGCTTTCGATGACGACAAGGAGATCATGAACCACGCGGACGAGGTCATCCGCGTCCCCGTCTGTTCCCCCCTCTGGAGTCCCTTCCTGACCGTCCTGCCGCTGCAACTTTTTGCTTACCATATCGCCGCCAAGCGCGGCGCGGACGTCGACCAGCCTCGGAATTTGGCAAAAAGCGTGACCGTCGAGTAAAAGACCTCCATGTCTGGCCCGGCTTTTTTCTAGAGCGGTTCGTTCGTTGCCGCGGGCTCTCCGGCCCGTTAGCCTTTAAACGGGGGACGTTTCAGTATTTTATTTTGTATGCCTTGACACGTTGTTCATATGTGTCCGGGTTGATCGGTGGGATCCCGTATATTATCCCATCGTTGTACAGACAATTTCGGGATATGGATTTCGATTTAAATGAGCACAGCCATTCTCCTTTTTCGCTAAAAACGTCGACGGCGTTTTCAAAATCCGGATCCTCGTTATCCTCATCGGTCTCGCCCGAAATCACCCAAATGTTTTTCTTCTGATCTTGGAACATTTTCCTCACGACCGGCGGCGACTGAGGGAATTTCATCTCTCCCGTCTCTATCTGGCGGCGGAAAAGCGAGATGAACCTGTCTCTGGCCTGTTTCGAGTATTCCTGGAGATCATATTTCCTGCCGAAAATCAGCTCCGGCTTTCCTTCCCCGGTGTATTTAATGATGGAATATTTATTGAGATTATCTTCAGGGAAATAGAATTCTCCGCGTCTTTGATGAAGAGCTTGGAGGGTCTGAAGAACTCATTGGGACCCTGTCCGGGGCCGCCGAAGGATCTGATGAATTGACCATTTTTATCGAAAACCGATATCGTGCTTTCATACGAATCAAGAATATACAGATTATTGTTTCCATCGAAATCCATAACATTGTCAAAGCCCCGACTTGTTTCCTTGCTGAACATGTTGATCCGGGTGACGTCGATGACATACAGTTTTTCCAGCTCGATTTTTTTATCCGCGTACTTCGGCTGGGAAGAGCTCACTCGCACGGCTTCATGATTCGATGTGCACGATACAAGTACGATGCCGATAACGAAAGCACATGGAAAGAAACGATTCATCTTTTTTCTCGCCAATGCATATGTTTATAGTATAGAAAATGGACCTTTATCAATAGATCGCACGGACTCACCTAATAGAATACCTGAAACTCCTGAAAAAATTCCCTATCGTCGGCCGCGGCTGAATGAGAGCCCAAGGATTACGAAAAATATTCGCCCGAGATCTCAGTCAGCAACAGTCACTTATGGCCGCGGATAGGACCGTGTCGGCCTGGAATATTGCCATAAGATCATGGCCAGAAGAGAGAATCAGGTCGAAAAGACTTCTGGGCTGAAAACAGACGAGCTGGGGCTATTTCTTTTTCTTGGCGGGTTTCTTCCCGGCTTTCGGTTTAGCCGCCTTCTTTCCGTACCGGGCGATGAACTTTTCGGTCATCTCCCTGGCCTCGGTGTCGGTGTACTGCTTCGGCGGGGTTTTCATGAAGTAGGATGAGGGGGCGAATAGGGCGCCAGAGACACCGTTATTGAGGGCCAGCTTGGCGCAGCGGATGGCGTCGATGACCACACCGGCGGAATTGGGGGAATCCTCAACCGACAGGCGGCAGTCCAGATAGGTCGGGATATCGCCGAAGTGGCGGCTCTCGATGCGCAGGAAGCAGAGCTTGTTGTCCTTCTGCCAGGGGACGTAATCGCTCGGGCCGACATGGACGTTGTCCGGTTCGATGCTCAGGCCGCGGGCCCTGATCTGGGAGGTCACGGCGTTGGTCTTGGAAATCTTTTTAGAGTGCAGCCTCTCCCTCTCCAGCATGTTGAGGAAGTCGGTGTTCCCGCCTGTGTTCAACTGGTAGGTCCTGTCGATGGGCATGCCGCGGTCGAGGTAGAGGTTGACCAGGGTCCGGTGGAGGATGGTCGCTCCGACCTGAGACTTGATGTCGTCACCGATGATCGGCAGCCCGCGCGCCTCGAACCGTTTCTGCCAGTACCTCTCCGAGGCGATGAAGACCGGGATGCAGTTGACGAAGGCGCAGCCGGCCTCCAGGACCTGCTCGACGTACCATTTGGTGGCCTCTTCGCTCCCGACCGGGAGATAGCTCACCACCACGTCCGTTTTCGTCTCCCTGAGGATGGAGACGATGTCGGCCGTCGCTCCGGGCGCCTTCTGGATAATCTGGGAGAGATATTTGCCCAGGCCGTCGTGCGTCATGCCCCGGCGAACCTTGACGTTCTTATAGGGCACGTCGGCGAACTTGGTTGTGTTGTTGGGCCAGGTGAAGACCGTCTCGCTCAGGTCTTTCCCCACCTTGTTCTTGTCGATGTCGAAGGCGGCGACGAATTCGACGTCCCGGATATGATAGCCGCCCAGGTCGATGTGCATGACTCCGGGGATGAAATCCCCTTCCTTGGCGTTCCTATAGTATTCGATCCCCTGGACGAGCGAAGAGGCGCAGTTGCCCACGCCGATGATGGTGACTCTGATTTTGTCCATGAGCTCAGACCTCCTTATCCTTGGTCATTTGTTTTTCGATCTTTCTGACGAGCAGCGTCCGGTCGATGGCCGTGATATTGGAGATGACGGCGATGGCGGTCAGGACGATGATCATCGCCGGGTCGAAGACCTTGAAGATCATCCCGATCAGGGTGCCGAGAACCAGGAGGATCATCCGTTCGGCCCGCTGCATGAACCCGACTCGGCACTCGATCCCCAGCCCTTCGGCCCGGGCCCGGGTGTAGCTGACCATGGTCGATCCCAGGAAGGTGAAGAACGGGATCCACATCGGCCAGCGGCCGCGGAAGTAGTAGGCCAGGCCGAAATAGATGAAGAACTCCGAATAGCGGTCAAGGGTGGAATCGAAGATGGCCCCGTAAAGGCTCTTCTTGCCGGCTTTCACCGCGACTTTTCCGTCGACGACATCCAGGGCGCCGCAGATGAAGATCAGGACGGCCGCCCAGCCGGGGTGGTTGAAGGCGAAGAAGGCGCCGGCGGCGAGCCCAGCCAGCAGGGCGAAGAAAGTGATCAGGTTGGGACTGACGCCGAAGCGGACGAGAACGTCGGCCAGCCGGTCGAGGCTGCCGAGGAATCCTTGGATCCATTTCTCAGGGATGGCGCTCAGCAGGCGGACCTTGGGATTGCGTGTCGTCGCTGCTGCGGATGGAGCCATTTCGGTTATTGAGGAAGTATAATAATGTACTAAAAGCCGGCCAGGAATCAAGAGGGGCTTTCTATTCGATCTTGATCTTCCTCTTCGGCTCGGCCCTCCGGCCTCCCTTCTTCTCGAGCGATTCGAGCCGGGCATCGATGAGCGAGCGGAGAGCTAGGAGCACTTCTTTTTTCGCCTTGAGAAGGTGCTCCTCGGCCTGGAGGGGGAGGAGCAGGGTGAAGAGCTCTTCGGGCAGGGAGATCTTGATTTCCCTCATTTTATCGGCGGCCATGCTTACGCCTCCTTACGGTCGGATTGAAAGGTAATTCGCAGGCTTTCATCGACGAATTTCGCCCCCCGGATAGAATGGTTGAGGAGAACCCGGGGGAGCAGGATGTTCCTTTTCAACGGTCCCACCCTGATGAACAGCTCTTCTCCCTTTTGGAAGAGGTCGAGGTCGCTCTTCTCCACAAAGGGAAGGTGCAGGGATAAGACAAAACGCCCGTCCTCTTTTTCGATCCGCAGGGGTTTTTGGGCGAAGAACAGGCGGGCGGGGTCCTTGCCCTGGTAGACGCCGGCTGCCAATTTTCCGAGGGAGGCTAGGCCGACGATCTCCTGATGGGCGAGCTCGGCCGCCAGTATCGGGACCGGGGAGAAGCTTTCCTCGATCAAGCGGAGGTAGCCCTCCTGGATGGTCTTCCAGTTGCGAAAATAAGAGTCTTCGACCGAGGCCGGGATGACCCGGTTGACGAGGATCAGGTCGACGGCGTAGCCGAAGAGGCTGAAGAAGGTATAGGCCCTCTGGGCCTCCTTGATGACCATCTTTTCGGGATTGATGACCAGCCGGATGGAGGTCTTCCGTCCGTCCTCGAGGATCTCCTTCATCTCGGCCAGCTGGCCGGTCAGCTTCTTCATCGCTTCGAAGATGCTGTCCTCGGGGAAAGGGAAGGGGAGGATGCGGCTGGCCACTGGCCGGACCGCTTTGGCCGCCGTCCGCTGGATGGGGAAGATGTGTTTCAGGTACCAGTTGGTGATCTCCGGCGCGCTGAGGAGGCGCAGGGTATCACCGGTCGGAGCGCAATCGACGACGACCAGGTCGTAATCGGAATTCCTGTTATAATTGCGGATCTCCATCAAGCTGAAGAGCTCCTCCATCCCGGGAAAGACACTCAGTTCTTCGGCCTCGATGGTGTCGATTCCCTGGGAAGCGAAAAGGGCCGTGAGATAGGCTTTGATCCCGCCCCATTTGGCTTCCATCTGTTCCTGGGCGTCGACCTCCTGGCCGAAGAGGTTGGCGGTGATCCTCTGCGCGGAGTTGCCGAGCTGGACCTCGAAGGAGTCGGAGAGGCTGTGGGCGGCATCCGTGGAGATGACCAGGGTTTTGTATCCCTGGCGGGCGGAGAGGAGGGCGGTGGCGGCGGCGAGTGTCGTTTTTCCGACGCCTCCCTTTCCGGTAAAAAGAAGTATCCGCATAGATCCTCTTCAATTCTAGCACCTATCCGGCAAGGAGGACAAGGGGCGGAGGGACGTTTCCCTGTCGCCGCTGCTGTGATATAATCGCCCCCCATCTTTTTTCCTCTCCGCGGCGACGACTCAGGGAAGGAGGCGCTCATGAAACTTCGGACCTCTTGGGTGATCATACCGCTCATCGCTTTAGTCCTGCCCGTCTTTTCCCAAGATTCCGGAAGAGGGATTGCCGACTTGGCCAGGATTCAAAAGGGGCGCTCGGCCGCCGTCACTTCTTCTGACCCGGACCCAAGGAGCAACCTGGACCGGGTCACCTACATCGAACCCGGCGAAACGCTGGTCATGGCAGATATCCAAGGCCCTGGTGTCATCCAGCACATCTGGCTGACCTTCAATGAGGCCCGGCCCAACTGGCTGGAGAAGGGCGGCTCGGCCAGGCCCGATGAGATCGTCCTCCGCATGTACTGGGATGAGGCCGACCAGCCGGCCGTCGAGTCACCGCTCGGAGACTTCTTCGCCGCCGGTTTCGGCCTGAGGAGCGAGATCCGCTCCCATGCGGTGGCCGTCGAGGGGGGCGACGGCTATAACTGCTACTGGCCGATGCCCTTCCGGAAGAGGGCGAGGATCACGGCGACCAATGAAGGCGACAAGAAAGTGAGGAGCTTTTATTACCATATCGATTATCTCGAAGGGTGCGACCTGCCTCCCGATACTGCTTATTTCTGCGCCCAGTACAGGCAGGAGTTCCCCGAGCAACTCGGCCGGGATTATCTCGTCTTGGACGCCGAAGGACAGGGCCATTATGTGGGAACGGTGATGTCGGTCCGGTCCCGTTCTCCCCTCTGGTTCGGGGAGGGAGACGTGCGCATCTATATCGACGGCGATACGAAGCCGGCGATCCAGGGCACGGGGACCGAGGATTACTTCCTCTGTGCCTGGGGGCTCGAACCCTGCCTCTATCCCTTTTCCGGGTGCACTTATATGAGTGCCGCGGCCGACGACCTCGGCGTCCGCTACACGCTCTACAGGTGGCACGTCCTGGACCCGATCCGGTTCACGAAGTCCATCTGCTTCACCTTCGAGCACACCGGCTGGATCAGCGCCGACGAGACGGAGACCGGCCAGGTGGACGGGCACGTCGAACGGGAGGACGACATCGCCACAGTCGCCTTCTGGTACCAGGTCGGGCAGCCCAAGCGCTTCACGACGCTGCCGCCGCTCGAGAAGAGGATATTCCCTGACCTGGACGTCGTCATCGAGGGGAAAGATCTTGTCCAGGGTGTGAAAGCGGCGGATGGGAGAGTCGATCTCCAGCCGGGGTATGACTGGACCGGAAGCGGCCAGTTGCTGTTTTCGCCCGCTGCGCCGAACCCGGCGATTGAGCTAGAATTCAGCGTCCAGAAAGAGGAATACCGGGGTTTGGTCCTGCGTATGACCAAGGCCGACGATTACGGCATCTACAGGATCCTCCTTGACGGGAAAGACATCGCCGAGCTCGAGCAGAAAGACCGGCTCAAGTCCGTCGATCTCTACTCGGAGCGCCTCACGGTCGGGGATGTCTATGTCGGGAGCCTCGCCCTGGCCGCGGGAAAGCATGCCCTCCGGCTGGAAGGCATCGGTCAAAACCCGAATTCCAAGGGAATGCGGCTTGGACTGGATTCCCTCCGGCTTCGCGAGCGCTGGCTGAAGAAACGGCCGTCGCTCCGCAAATAGGTCACCTGGAAATTTGTCGATGGAAATAAAGGAGGTTTTCATGAGACCCGTCTCCGGACTTTGCCCCAAAGCTATTTCCACCCTCGGCCTTTTCCTGCTTGCCTTGGTGTGGGTCTCTTTGGTCGGGGGCTGTTCAAAGAGCCCGGAACCTCAAGCTCCGCTGTCCGAGCACGACGCCCGGATGGCCTGGTGGCGCGAGGCCCGTTTCGGCCTGTTCATCCATTGGGGACTGTACGCCATCCCGGCCGGCGAGTGGACCGGCGAGACCAACCACGCCGAATGGATCCGGACGACGGCCCGGATCCCGCTCGAGGTTTATGACCGCTTCGTCGGTCAGTTCAATCCCCTGAAGTTCGACGCCGAGGAGTGGGTCCGGATGGCCGAAGAGGCCGGCATGAAATACATCGTCATCACCTCGAAGCATCACGACGGCTTCTGCCTCTTCGACTCCCGCTATACCGATTTCGACGTCATCTCGACGCCGTTCGGGCGCGACATCTTGAAGGAGCTCAGCGAGGCCTGCCGCCGGGCCGGGATCAGGATGTGCTGGTACCATTCGATCATGGACTGGCATCATCCCGATTACCTGCCGCGGCGGGACTGGGAGAAGGACCGCTCCTCGGCCGGCGCCGATTTCGACCGCTACGTCCAGCACCTGAAGAACCAGCTCGCCGAGCTCGTCGGCAACTACGGCGAGATCGGCGTCCTCTGGTTCGACGGAGAGTGGGAAAGCACCTGGAATCATGAGCGTGGCCGGGACCTCTATGATTATGTGCGCCGACTCCAGCCCAGCATCATCATCAACAACCGGGTCGATGTCGGTCGCTCCGGTATGCAGGGGCTGACCAAGGCCGGCGAATACGCCGGCGATTTCGGGACGCCGGAGCAGGAGGTCCCGCCGACCGGACTGCCGGGAGTGGACTGGGAGACCTGCCTGACCATGAACGACAACTGGGGGTATAACAAGAACGATAACAACTGGAAATCCACCGAAGACCTGATCCGGACGCTGGCCGATATCGCCTCCAAGGGCGGGAATTTTCTGCTCAACGTCGGCCCGACGGCCGAGGGCGAATTCCCGCCGCCGAGCGTCGAGCGGCTCCGGGCAATCGGGAGCTGGATGAAAAGCAACGGGGAAGCGATCTACGGGACCCAGGCCAGCCCTTTCAAAGCCCTGGAGTGGGGGAGATGCACCCAGAAACCCGTCAAGGGCGGGATGCGGTTGTACTTGCATGTCTTCGACTGGCCGTCGGACGGGAAGCTCGTCGTGCCCGGGATCTTCAATGCTCCCGGCAGAGCCTTTCTTTTGGCCGACCCGGAGAGGAAGAGTCTTCCCGTAAAGAGAGCGGAGGATACGATCGTGATCACGCTGTCCGGAGAGGCGCCGGACCCGGCCGACAGCGTTGTCGTTCTGGAGATCAAGGGCCTCCCCGACGTCAACGAACCATAGGAAGCCCAGTCGGGTTATTTTCCCCGTTGCAGCTTCTGGTAGTACTGCTGGTGGTAGTCCTCGGCCTCGTAGAACTCGGTAGCGGGAAGGACCTGGGTGGCGATGGGGCGGTCGAATTTTCCTGATCGATTCAGCCGTTCGATAGTCTTCTGGGCCGCCTCTTTCTGGACCTCGTCGTGATAGAAGACCGCCGACCGGTATTGGGTCCCGACGTCCGGGCCCTGCCGGTTCACCTGGGTCGGGTCATGGAGTTCGAAAAATTGGTCGAGCAGCTCATTATAACTCACCACCGCGGGATCGAAGACGATTTCGATGGATTCGGCGTGTCCGGTAGAATCCGAACAGACTTGCCGATAGGTGGGATTCTTGGTCTGCCCGCCCGTATAGCCGACGCGCGTCGAGACAACTCCCCTGACCTTGCGGAACTTGTCCTCTACACCCCAGAAGCAGCCGGCGGCGAAAGTGGTCGTCTCGGTCTGCAGTTTTTTCTTTTCCTCGGTTGCCGAGGCGGGCTTGAAATTCAGGGCGATCGAGTTGATACAGAAGTGCTTTTTGGTCGGTGCTGGGCCGTCATCGAAAACGTGGCCGAGATGCGAGCCGCAGACGGCACAACGGACCTCGGTCTGGACCATCCCGTGGGAGCGGTCCTCGCGGTATTCCAGGTGGCTTTCGCCGACCGGAGCCGTGAAGCTCGGCCAGCCGGTGCCGTGGTCGTACTTCGTCTCTGACGGGAAAAGGGGAGTGCCGCAGGCGCCGCAAACATAGATCCCTTCTTCGTCATGATCGTTATACTTCCCCGTAAACGGCCGCTCCGTGCCGGACTGGCGCAGCACCTTATATTGTTCCGGCGTGAGGAGTGCCTTCCATTCATTCTCGCTTTTTTCGATCTTCTTCAACATCTCTTTCTCCTGGCCTGGAAGAGAAGACTTGCCGTTCTCAGCTTCCGGTGCGGCGGCCATCTTTGGCCCCCATCCGCAGGCACCCGCCAGAAGCAGGAAAACGACCGCTGTCAAAACCCGTGATTGATTCATCTTCGTCCTCTATTCCTATAATTCTTATATTATTAGTATACATTATCGCCAGAAAAAGAACTAGGGAAGCCAGGCTCTCCGCTGTGGGGATTTCAGAGTGGCCACCTGCGCCGAAGGGCTTGATTAGAAGGGAGGCAAAACGCTATATAAAGGGCAATCTCTTTAAAAGGAGTGCCCGATGCGTCCATCGTCCCTTCTCAAGCCCGCTCGTTGGAAAGGCCTTTTCTGGCCTTTCTTTGCCTTCCTTATCTTTTGTTTTGCCTCGTGGTCTTCCTCCTCTGAGGCTCCACAACCCGATGACTGGGAAAACCCGCTCGTCGTCAGCCGCAATACCGAACCGCCCCATGCCACGCTGATCCCCTATTCTACCTTGGAGAAGGCTGCGGCCGGCGACCGTTTTGGCTCTGAGCACATGCTATTGCTCAACGGAAGGTGGAAGTTCCATTGGGTTTCCAAACCGGCCGACCGTCCCCGGGATTTCTTCAGACCAGAGTACGACGTATCCTCCTGGAAGGAAATCGACGTCCCCGGCAACTGGCAGCTTCAAGGGTACGATGTGCCGGTCTATATGAACTCAGACTATCCTTTTCCGGCCGATCCGCCCCGCATTCCGCCAGACCATAATCCCGTCGGCTCCTACCGGACCGAATTCACCGTTCCCCCCGGCTGGCGGGACCGCCAGGTTTTTCTTCATTTCGACGGCGTGGACTCAGCCTTTTATGTCTGGGTGAATGGCCTCCCTGTCGGCTACAGTCAGGACAGCCGGACCCCGGCGGAGTTCAACATCACCCGGCACCTCCGGCCGGGCCGGAATGTCCTCGCCGCCGAGGTCTACCGCTACTCGGACGGCTCCTACCTTGAATGCCAGGACTTCTGGCGTCTGAGCGGCATTTTTCGAAACGTCTATCTGTACTCGACTCCGCCCGTCCACATCCGCGATTTCGAGCTCAAGGGGGACCTGGACGGCGATTGCCGGGACGCCGTCTTCCGGGTCAAGGCCTGGGTCAGGAACTACGGTGATAAAGCTGCCCGCGATCATTCCCTCGAGGTCAGCCTTTTCGATCCCGAAGGCCATCCGGTCGGCAGTGAGGTCCTCGACAAAAGCTCGAGTCCATATATCGCTCCTGAAGCCGAGAGCATCTTCCTGCTCAAGGCCGGCTTGGCCGACCCGCACAAGTGGTCGGCCGAACAGCCCCACCTGTACACCGTTGTCCTGACGCTCAAGGACGAGCGGGGCGCAGCGGTCGAGATCGAGAGCGCCAAGTTCGGCTTCCGCAAGGTCGAGATAAAGAGCGGCCAGCTTCTCCTCAACGGCCGGCCGATCCTCATCAAGGGCGTCAACCGTCATGAACACGATCCCGTCACCGGCCATTATGTGACTCGCGATTCCATGGTCAAGGACATCCTGCTGATGAAATGGAACAACATCAATGCCGTCCGGACCTGTCACTACCCGGACGACCCGCAGTGGTACGAACTCTGTGACCGTTACGGCATTTATCTCATCGACGAGGCCAACATCGAGTCCCACGGAATGGGGTACAAACCGGAAATCACCCTGGCCAACCGGCCGGAATGGAAGAAGGCTCACCTCGACCGGATCATCCGGATGGTCGAGCGGGACAAGAACCATCCTTCGGTCATCATCTGGTCGCTCGGAAACGAGGCCGGCGACGGCACGAATTTTGAGGCCGGGAGCGAATGGATCCACCGGCGCGATCCCTCCCGTCCCGTCCACTATGAAAGGGCGGAGCTGCGGCCGCACACCGATATCTACTGTCCGATGTACCCCAGCGTTGACCAGATTGTCGCTTACGCCGAGCAGAAGCCGGAGCGCCCCCTGATCATGTGCGAGTATGAGCACGCCATGGGCAATTCCTGCGGCAACTTCCAGGATTATTGGGAGGCCATCGAGCGGTACCCGCAGCTTCAGGGCGGCTTCGTTTGGGACTGGGTGGACCAGGGGATCTGGAAAACGACTGCGGCCGGCCGGAAATATTTCGGCTACGGCGGTGACTTCGGAGACTCGCCCACGGACAGGAATTTTTGCTGCAACGGGTTGGTACTTTCCGACCGCACCATCACCCCGAAGACGATCGAGGCCAAAAAGGTCTACCAGAACGTCGGGTTCAAGCCCGTTGATCTGGCGGCAGGAAAGGTCGAGATCGTCAATAAGTTCTTCTTCACCAACCTCGCCCGCTGCGAGGTTCTGTGGTCGGTCAGCGAGGACGGGACGGAGATCGATTCCGGAAACTTGGACCGTCTGGATATCGGACCCCGCCAAAGCCTGGCGATTGTCGTGCCTTTTCGCCAGCCGAAGCCCCTGCCCGGGGCCGAATACTGGCTCCGCTTCAGCGTCCGGCTGGGGGATGATCTCCCCTGGGCGGACAAGGGCCACGAGATCGCCGCCGAGCAGTTCAAACTGCCGTTTAGCCAGGCCGTTCAGCCAAAGGGAACGGCGGGGATGCCTCCTCTCCAGAAGGGCGAACGCGGGCCGGCGGTGATCATCTCCGGCCGGGATTTCGAGGTCCGCTTCGACCGGACGAGCGGGCTGCTTACTTCCTACAGGCAAAGGGGAGAGGAGCTCTTGACCAGGGGCCCTGAGCCCAATTTCTGGCGTGCCCCTACAGACAATGACTTTGGAAACGGCATGGAGAAACGATGCGCCGTCTGGCAGAAGGCGAGCGGCTTCCGGACGCTGGACAGTTTCACCGTGGAACCGCTGGGCCCGGCGGCGGTCAGACTGGTCGCCGTTTTCGACCTGCCTGATGTCCTGTCCAAATACCAGACGACCTATACCGTTTTCGGCAGCGGCGATATCATCGTCGAGAACCGGATCCGGATCGGGAAGGAGGACCTGCCGGAGCTGCCCCGTTTCGGAATGAGGCTGCGGGTGCCGGCCGGGTTGGGGCGAGTCGAGTGGTACGGCCGGGGCCCGCATGAAAATTACTGGGATCGTCGGGCGAGCGCGTTCGTCGGTCACTACAAGAGCACGGCCCGCGACCAGTTCGTCCCCTACGTCAGCCCTCAGGAGAACGGCTACAAAACCGACGTGCGCTGGGTGGCGGTGCGAGACGAAGATGGGAGAGGGTTGGCCTTCTTCGGGCTGGACCTGCTCAGCTTTTCCGCCCTTCGTTACACCATCGAGGACCTCAGCCAGAAGAGCCGGGGAACGATGCACCCGACAGACCTCGTTGAGCGGGATTTC
>Ga0307380_10005065_pt1 | contig 17565 bp, 26 predicted proteins | sample UN3MG_FD_202239 | JGI IMG/M metagenome (GOLD analysis project Ga0307380, IMG submission 202239) | Soil microbial communities from Risofladan, Vaasa, Finland - UN-3 | ecosystem: Environmental > Terrestrial > Soil > Coastal area > Acid sulfate soil | place: Finland: Risofladan, Vaasa | collected...
GAGACATCGCAGGCTGCTCAGGATCTGCTGATCGATGCGCGGGTCATGTGGTGCTGTCTCGTGGCTGCGGCTGGTGATGGCTCGATCTTCCCGGGTTCACTGCCCGGCCCGGACCTCGACTGTTCCGACGTGTGGTTCGGGCCGATGGTTCCCGAGGGGCCAAGGGGCGGATGCGCCGGATGGAGCATGACCCTCTCCTTTCACATCGGTCCCTGCTGCTAACCTCGTCGAGGTGGCCGCTACAGTCCAACTCAACCTCGGGGCAATCCAGTCGCTCCTCAACTCGCCGCAGGGTCCGGTCGCTCGGGACATGATGCGGAGAGGCCGCAAGGTCGAGGCTCTGGCGAAGCGCCTGGCCCCAGTCGATACGGGGCGGCTCGCTGGCTCGATCACCACGACCCCGATCAACGTGAACGGTAAGCCTGGCGCTGCCATCGGGACCAATGTCGAGTACGCCCTGGCCGTCCACAATGGAACGAGGCCGCACACGATCCAGCCCAAGCGGGCACAGGTCCTCCGGTTCAAGGCCGGCGGTAGCGTCGTCTTCACATCGAAGGTCAACCACCCCGGCACCAGCGCTGACCCGTTCCTCGAGGACGCTCTCGTCGCTGCGGCCGGCTGAACAGGGAGAGAGAGATGGCACGAGAGGTATTCGACCTGGACGCCGCGATTGCGGAGGCCTCGGGCGACGAGGGCTGGGACGTGCTCCCGGTCAAGCTCGGCGGCAAGGAGTGGGAGTTCCAGCTCCCCGTCAACGGCTGGTTGCTGGCGAAGTTCATGGGGGCGAGGACCCAGCGCGAGCAGTACGCCGGCGCGCTTGAGCTCATCCTCACGACCGTGGACTCGAAGCAGAAGCGAGCCTTCGTCGCGACCATCGAGAAGCTGAAGGACGCCGGTCCGGGCATCGTCGACGAGCTCTGCACGAAGATCATCCAGGAGTCCACGGCGCGCCCTACGCCGCCGCCCGAGTCCTCGTAGGCTGGGCGGCCGATCACTGGCCAACGGTTGAGGGGCGATGGCTCACGGCTGGCCATGAACCCGGCGGGTTGCTCCACCTACCCGCAGCGCAGTTCTGCTCGTTCGTCGCGGCAGTGGTTCTCGAGACTCCGAACATCGACCGCAATGCCGTGCTCCACATCATCGCTACGGGGACGCCCCCGCCCGAGCTCGTACCATCGACCCAGACCGCCCAGGTTGGCGGCTACGCCTACCGGAGCGGGGGTCCGCTAGCCGACAGGCCCGACACCCCGGCGCGCACCGCAGACGACGACTGGTTGCCTGACGAGCTCAAGGGCGCGCCGGTCCCCTCCTGGTGGGGGGATGGCCTGCAAGACTTGACCAACATGCGCACCATCCCGAACGCTGAGGTGAGGTAGTTCGTGGCCGCACCGATTGGTCGCGCGTTCGTCGAGGTCCTGCCCAAGACGGACCGCTTCGCATCCAGCCTGTCGGGCCAGCTCTCGGGATCGCTCAAGGCCGCTGAGAGCGCCGCGGCCAAGGCCGGCCAGAAGATCGGCGACAGCGTCAAGAAGCCGCTCGAGGACTCGAGCAAGGCGGCTGACGACTTCGGCGGCAGCCTCTCCAACCTGGGCGGTCCGCTCGGGCGGCTCGGCTCGGCGATCGAGGCGGGGCTGAGGAACCCCTTCCTCGCGGCCGAGGCGGCGGTGCTCGCCTTCGTGGTGACCTCGATCAATGCCTTCGCTGACTTCGACCGTGGGATGCGCGAGGTCTTCACCCTGATGCCGGGGATCACGGCTGACGCGATGGGCGAGGTGAGCGATCAGATCGTGTCGCTCGGCACGGAGTTCGGTCTGCTCACCGAGGACACCGTGCCTGCGCTCTACCAGGCCATCTCGGCCGGTGTGCCCAGCGACAACGTGTTCGAGTTCATGGAGACCGCCGTCGCCGCTCAGATCGGCGGCGTCACGTCACTCGAGACGGCCGTGGACGGGATCACCTCGGTCGTCAACGCCTACGGCGAGGAGACGATCAACGCTGCCAAGGCATCGGACCTGATGTTCACCGCCGTCCGTCTCGGCAAGACCGACTTCGAGCAGCTCTCCAATCGCTTGTTCCAGGTAACACCTGTCGCGGCAGCGCTGAACCTCGAGTTCGAGAACGTCACCGCCGGCCTGGCCGCCATGACCGCCGCTGGTGTGCCGACGCGTGTCGCTGCCACCCAGCTTCGCCAGCTCCTCCTCGAGCTCTCCAAGGCTGGGTCCGACGCGGCGGCCACCTTCGAGGAAGCATCGGGCACCTCGTTCCGTGACTTCGCGGCTAGTGGAGGGAACGTCGCTGATGCTCTCGCGTTCATGCAGCAGGCGGCTGACGACTCGGGCCTGGCCATCAACGACCTGTTCGGCTCGGTCGAGGCCGGCAACGCCGCGCTGACCCTGACCTCGGCGACTGGTGCTGAGAAGTTCCGCAACGCCCTGGCGGAGATGGGCAACGCGGCGGGCGCAACACAGGTGGCCTTCGAGACGATGGCCGACGGGATCGCCTTCAAGACGGACCTGGCACGAGCCGCCGTCGAGGAGATCAAGCTCTCGGCCGGCGAGGCAGTCGCACCGATCTGGGCGAACCTCCTGGACATCGCGATCGAGGACCTGCTGCCCGCGCTCCTGGAGCTCACCGAGGCGCTGGGCCCGGCACTCGGCACCACCTTGCAGCTCATCACCCCACTGGTCGAGGCGCTCGTCGTACCGATCGAGCTGTTGGCCAAGGCGATCGACGCGATCCCCGGGCCGGTGCTCGCGGCAGCGGCAGCCTTCGCTGTGCTCTCCAAGGGGATCCTCGGGGTCGGCATCTCGGCTGGCATCGCCAAGGTCTCGACGGCGCTCACGAGCTTCTCGACGGGCGCGGCTGCCGCCACCTCGCCGGCCCTCGCGGCCAATGCAGGCAAGCTCGCGAGCGGCCTGTCCAAGCTCGGGGGCCCAGCCCTCATCGGGCTTGGTACTGCCTTCGTTGGTGTCACCGCCATCATGAACAATCGCAAGAAGGCCGAGGCGGAGGCTGAGGCTCGGGTCGAGTCCTTCACCCAGGCCGTGCTTGCCGATGCCGCAGCGCTACGCGAGGAGACCGCCGCGCTCGATGACAACACCGCGGCGAAGGAAGGGAACGCTGCTGGCGAGTCGCTGCGCTCCAAGATCCTCAAGGAGTTCGAGGAGTCGGGCCGGATCGACGAGCTGGGTCGGATCACTGACCTGCTTGAGTCCGGTGCCATCGCTTCTCGTGGCGCGGCGAACGGGTTCGACGTCTACATCGCTGCGCTGGAGGCAACGGCTGAGGGTGCCGAGGAGACCGACGTCCGGCTGCGCGCGCTGCGCGAGGCGCAGGTCCTGGCCGGCGATGTGAAGTTCGAGCTGGAGGGCTTCGACTTCGACGCCGTCGGGATCGACAACGTGACTCGCCTATTTACGGAAGATCTTCCCGAGTTGGCCGAGAAGATCGTCGAAGCGGGCGAGCTGACCGATCGGGAGATCACCTTCGACCAAGCACTCGGTGCGCTCGAGACATTGAAGCGGACCTACATCGAAGGTGGGGAGGTCGCGCTCAATGCCTTCGGTGATAGCGAAGAAGTGATGGACTCCCTCGGGTTCACCATGACCGGACTCGCTGAGCGGGATGGGCCCAAGCTCCAGGCGTCGCTCCAGAGGAATGCTGTTGAATGGGATAAGGCTGAGCGGCGCGCAAGGGAGTACGACTCAACGCTCGCCAACGTCGGATCGACCGGGCCGAGGATCATCGACAGCGCGATGAACCCGCTGTTCGTCGCCGCCTCCGAGAACGCCGAAGCCTTCAAGGAGGCCGGCCGTGGGGTCGACGAGTTCAACGAAGCGCTCGGTCGGTTGGATGGCGGGGCCGTCGACACGGTCGAGGCGATCGAGGGGCTGACCAGCGACATCGAGCAGTTCGCCGGCAAGGACGGTCTGCTCTCGAAGATCAGGGCTGGTGACCTCAAGATCGGCGACGTCGGGCTGACCGGCGAGATCCGCGATCTGCCCCAGGCCTTCTCCGACATCGTCAGTGCGGTCGTGTCCGATGAGACTCTCGACCCCGAGGGGAAGCGAGCCATCCTCCAGGAGCAGCTCGACCGCGTCCTTGCCGTGCGCCCCACTCTCCCGAAGGCACTTCGCGAGGAGTTCGATGCCGAGTTCGCTCGGGTGTTCGGTGGCACGACGGTCGAGGAGTTGGAGCTGTTCGGCCCCGAGGGGCTCATCCTCAAGGTCGGTGTCGAGATGGTTGAGGAGGGGGTCGCTCTGCCCGATGACCTCGCAGCCCTGCTCTCGCCGGAGAACGTGGCGAACATCCGAGTCCGCTTGATTGGCGCTGGTGCCGAGCTCACCGAGATCGATGCTCTGCTGCCATTCCTCGAGGGCGGGGAGCTCGAGACCACCTTCCTCGTGAACATGCCAGATGGCCAGCTCGCTGAGGTAACTGACATCACGGGGCAGCTCAAAGCCTTCAACGAGTTCCCCACCTTGGCCGGCGTCGGGCTCGAGATCGTGACCTCGATGGATGGCTCATCGCGGCCAGCAGTGGATGGGCTGATCGGCCTGAACGGCGAGGTCCTCGACTTTGCCAACCTTCCACCAGAGTTCGCGAAGACGGTGACCATAGAAAACCTGGGGACCGAGGCGATCGAGATCGCGACGACGGATCTGTTGACATGGATGGAGCTCACCCCCGAGGAGAAGGATCTCCTCATCGACGAGCTCGGCGCGACTGATCCGATTGCTGAAGCTCTGCGGAAGATCCGGGAATACAACGCCGTGGGCATCCCGGCGAAGGTCGCTGACATCATCGCCAACATCGACATCGCGACTGCCCTCGCCGGGTTCATCTTTCCGGGATTAGCGAGCGGTGGCATCGTCACGCAGCCAACGCTCGCCCTCATCGGTGAGGGCCGGGCAGACGAGGTAGTGATCCCGCTGGATGATCCCCGCCGAGCGCAGCAGCTCGCCTCGGCATCGGGTCTCATCGGCCTGCTCACCCGGGCAGCGTCGCCGGTGTCCTCGTCTGCGGGCGGCTCGGCGGTAGCCTCGGGCCAGGCGGCCGGACGATCGGGCGTCGAGGTCATCGCCGTCGGGGGCAACACGTTCCAGATCTCGGGCGCGACTGCCGACGAGATCATGTCCAAGATCGAGACGCGGGAGCGAGCGCAGGTTCGTCGCCGGCGTCGCATGTAGGAGAGGGACCGGCCCCGTGTGGAACGGCTATGGCTACTACGCCAGCACCGAGCTCTGGAACAACCGCCGCACGGTCGCGTACTTGTCGAACGGGCTCAAGCTCCCGACGTTGTCGATCACGCCGAACTGCCAGTGCCAGTCGCTCGACCCGCTGTTCTGCGACCAGGGCACCGGGCCCGACGGCACCTACACCGACCCGGCTGCGGATGATGCACCGTGGTACGACCCGCTTGTCGCTGACTCGGCTGAGTTCGCTGGCCTGTTCGTAGAGTCGGTCACGGGCTTTGACTCAACGCTGCGGCGCGAGGTCATCGACGGGGCGATTGGCGGAGGCACGCTCGGGCCCCTGCGCCGTGGTCCTCGCTGCCTGACGGTGACCGGCTGGCTGTTCGGCAAGACCTGCTGCGGCGCCGAGTACGGCCTCCAGTGGCTCACTGAGGCGCTCACGGGAGGTGCCTGCGACGACTGCGCGCTGTCGGACCTGCTGATGTTCCGGTGCTGCCCAGAGGGAGATGCGGCGATCGACCCCGACCCGCTGGACTTCGAGCGGATCCTGCATCGCACCGGTGTCACCAGCGGACCCATCGTCATCGACCGTGCTGGCTCGTGCTGCCTGGACTGCGGTTGCCCATTGATCCAGGTGGAGTTCACCATCTGCTCCGAGCTCCCGTACATCTTCACCGACGTCGACTGGTGCGCGCTCGACGAGCCCTTCCCGCGCGACGTCGAGTACTGCCTAGACCTCGAGACCCTGGGCTGCAACCCGTGCCTCCCGCGCAACCCCCAGATCGTCACTCGCGAGGTGCCACGTCCGCAGTGCCCGATCGAGATCCGCCATGACGGGACCTGGTGCGCCGTGGGCTGGGACCCCGATACGCTGGGCGTTCCGCCCGAGGACTGCCTACTCACGGTCCAGGAGGCCGTGACCTTCGAGCCTGACTCGGCCACCGCCGACGTCGAGCCGTGCCTGGTACGGGTGAACTGGGACGGGACTTGGGAGGCAATCCGCTGGGATCCGACCGCCGAGTTCCCGCCATGCGATTGCACGATCGAGATCGCCGAGCTCGCCGGGCCGCCGGTCGATTGCGAGGAACCCTGCATCGATCCGATCCGGCTGAACTGGGACGGAGCAACTCTGACTTGGGAGGCCATTGGCTGGTCCGGCGTCGGAGAGATTCCGCCCTGCGACTGCTGCGTGCGCATCGCTGAGATCTGCTTCCCGGCCGTCGAGCCCCCTGACCCCGTGGTCATCACCTGCAACGAGTCCGACACCGGGCGGATCTACTACGTCTCGATCAGCGGCGGCGGTGTGGTCACTCCGATCGGCTGGAACCCGCTTACCGACGGGGTCCCACCAGTGGGCGGCGTCATCCGGGTCGTGCAGTGTGAGGATGTCGAGTGCTGCGACTCCGACATCGACACCACACTGCCGGTCGTGACGCCGAACACCGGCGAGGACTTCTGCGACATCGACCTCACGGTGGTCAACCCCGACGGCGGGACCTGGGCGCCGGTTGGCTGGTCGCTGGTCGATGGCTTCCCCCCGGAGTTCTGCACGGTGCGGGTCCAGAACCAGTGCGACACGCCAGCCGACGCGGCCGAGGAGTGCGCGCCCACCTCGACTGACGATTGCCAGATCACGGTGAACGCCGATGGCACCTACACCGCCATCAACTGGGTGCTCGACACCGTGGCGGCCTTCCCCCCGCCGGGATGCGCCTTCAGCATCCCTGGCCAGGACGAGACCCCGTTGCTACGGGAGTTCGAGTTCCCCCTCGACGAGTTCATCCCCGACTGCGGCCCGCTGCCCGTGCTTCCCCCGCCCCCGCTCCAGCTCACCGATCAGTGCTACTGCGAGCCGTGGTCGACCTATCGGGTCTGTTGCCAGCTCGAGAACCAGAAGCAGTGGTCCGAGGCGACGACCGTGATCGAGGTGTTCGCCGGCTCGGCCGACGCGCGCAACGTGAAGCTCCAGGCCTTCCGCAACCCGTTCGGCAGCGAGGGGCTCCCGTGCCCATGTGACCCTGAGTCCGACGAGTTCTGGCGATGCCGTACCCCATGCGCAGTGGTCGAGATCAGCCAGATCCCGAGTGGGTCCACGCTCGTGATCGATAGCCGCGAGCGCACGGCAATCCTCAGGCTCGCTGGCGGGCGCATCCTGAACGGCCTGCGGTTCATCACCGCCGCAGCCGGTCAGCCCTTCGACTGGTTCGACATCGAGGCATGCGCCACCCTCTGTATCGTGGTCTCGGCCGACGCCTGCACCATCGCCGAGGACGCGACTGTGTCGGTGGGCGTGGCCGGCAAGTTCCTCGCCTCGGGCGGCTGAGGTGCCTCGGCGCACGGAGTCCCTCGACTGCCAGACCGGAGCGACCCTCGGCAACGGCTCAGATCTGCGCGTGGTGCTCATCAGTCGTGGTGCTGGTCAGCAGCTCGCCGAGCTCGTCCCTACCTCGGGCCGGTTCTCTCGACGCCTCGATGCCACCTCCGACCTGACAATGGTGGGCACCGTGCGTGGCGCCAACGAGCGCGAGCTCGAGGAGTGCTGCCGCTCGTGGAACCAGGTGCAGGACTGGGCCACCGAGATCGTCGTGTACCGAGGTGGGCGCGACGCTTGGGCCGGCCCGGTCACGGGCATCGAGTTCGCCTACGGCGAGGTCTCCGTCGAGGCTGCTGATCTCTCGGCCTGGTGGGACCGTCGCACGCTGCCCGACTTGGTGTTCGCGGGTGTCGACCTGGCAGACATCTTCGCCGGTGTCAACGACGCGGCGATGGCGCCGGATCCGAGCCCGAACATCGTGGTCGCCCCTACGCCAACGGGCATCCTCGGCACCCGGTCCTACCGCGACGACCAGGACACCTATGCCGCCGACGCGCTCAACGAGCTTGCTGAGACCGGCGTGGATTGGACCGCCTTCGGCCGCACGATCCTGGTTGGCGGTGAGGAGGTGCCGACCCAGCCCTTCGTCACGCTCCTAGATGACCACTTCACTGAGCCGCCCTTCGTCGACGTTGAGGGCAACAGCCGGGCGAACAAGGTGATCGTCCGAGGCAAGGGCGTCCGAGCCGTGGCCGAGGACCTTCAGCACCAGGCGTTCTACGGCCTGCTGGTCCGGGTCTATCGAGAGCCCCAGATCGAGGACCTCGCCTCGTGCCAGGCAGCGGCCGACTCTCGCCTCGAGCTCCTTCGGAACCCGACCTTCGTGGACACGCCCACCTCGGCGCGGCTCAAGACGACGGCGCCGGTACTTCTCGAGCAGCTCATCCCGGGTACGCGCTTCCGCATCGATGCGCGCGCCACCTGCCGGCCGGTGCTCCAGGACTTCCGCCTGGAGACCGTCGAGGTGGACTTCGCCGGAGGTGTGAGCGTTGACTTCCAGCCACTCGGCACGGCAGCCATCTCGGTGGGCGTCATCAACCTCTGAAGGCCTCGACGGTACGCTTGGCCCATGTCCTTCCGCCGTGACGAGCGAAGCCTCGAGGACCGGGTGAACGAGCTCGAGGCGCTGATCCGTCTCCAGACGCAGGCCGGCGCCATTCCGCCGGACCCGGGCTGGGTGCTCCAAGAGGTAGGCAACGAGCTCCAGTACCTCTACGTTCCGACCGGCGCGGCCGGGCCTATCATCGGGACCCGATGACCTCGCCACTAGCATCGGCGCCATGAGTCGTTGCGGCTGCGAAGCTGATTGCAACTGCGCCATCCTCGCCGGTGACTGCACCGAGGTTGCTGGTGCGGGCACGATCGCTTCGCCGTACACGGTCGGCGTGGTCGTCGATCCAGCACCGGCGAACCTCCTGGAGTGCGGGCCGAGCGGCCTTCTCGCTTCGACTGCTCCGGTAGAGATCGCCGACACCGACTGCATCGATCTCGAAGGGACCGGGCTTCCCGGCGATCCGATCACCGCCACTCCGATCATCTCCCCGGACGTGGGCAACGTCCTCGAGTGTCGGATAAGCGGGATGTTCGTTCCTGCCGTGGCGTTGTCCAGCATGGATCGGGCCACTATCTGGCGGACGTCACCGCAGATCGTGCCAGCGACAGCGGGTGCTGGAGTTAGTGGGGGAGCGCTCCTCGAGTACGACGCCGTGTTCGAGGACACCTCGGCTGGCGCCTACATCGACGTCGGGCCCAGCGGCCTGAGGTTCATCATCCCGGCTGGCCTGGAGGGGTACTACCTCCTGCTCATCCACGACCGAGATAACGCCCTGAATGTGAACCTCGGCCTGGACTGCGCTGGCGCCTGCGGCGGCACCGATGTGACGGTTGGGATCCAGCTCCTGGTCAACTCGCTGCCGGTTGTCACCGAGCGCTCCGATCGCATGTTCCGCCAACAGCGAGCATGGTCGGCATCGAGGGGCATGGAACTATTCGCTGGCGACATCATCGAGGGGTCGTTCAACATCATCTCGCAGGCCGGCGCGACCGCTCCGCACACCCTGGTTGCTGGGACGCCTACGATCCCTAACTTCCTCCAGATCATAAGGATCAGCCTGTGACCGTCGACGAAGCACACAGCGACGCTGACTGCGCCCTCATCGCTGCCCTGTGGAGCAAGGCGATGTTGGCCCCGGGCGATCCGAAGATGGCCGAGATTGACGCGCAGATCGTCGAGATCCAGGATCGGATCACCGGGCTCACCGCCCTGGCGGCACCGCCCGCAGATCTCGTGGCCTCCCGCGATGCCTACTTCACTCCGCAGCGCGACCTACTCGAAGCCTCCAGCGCGCAGTGGCAACTGTGGATCGATGACCCGGCCACCGCCGCCCTGCTGTCACCGCCGCCCGAGGGCCAGACTGCACAAGAGATGGTCTCCCAGACCGATGCCCTACTCGCGGCACTCGCAACCGTCTGGAGCGCATGACATGGCGAACCCCTGTATCGGCTGCGGCTTCGAGCTCGACGGCTCGGGCAACCTCCAGATCAAGGGCGCTCGTTCGCGCGAGTGGTCCTACAACGGCAACACCGATGAGTTCCCACTCAAGGACATCGACGTCCACAACGGCCTCTCATGCGATCCGGTCACCGAGGATCTGTGGGCGTACCCGAACGCTTCGGCACGCTTCGCCACCGGCACTGCTCCCCTCATTGGAGCGACCGGTGGACCGCTCACGGGGTTCATCTACACCTGGTCGCTTGACGCAGACGACTTCGGGGTCGGTGGCAACCCGTTCAACGACGGGACGTGCCCCGAGACGGGGTTCCGCCTCTCGGATGACGCCTCGATCCAGCTAGAGAACCCGAGTGGTTCGCGGCCGATGATCGTGACCTACTCGATCGACTGGGGGCCGATGGCGTCCCTGCTCGATGAAGGAGTTTCCTTCTACGTCAACTTCCAGGGGCGGATCTGGGATGCAGGGATGCCCGTTCCTGGGTTCTCCAACTTCGGCTTCCAGGTCAACTTCTTGGGCAGCAACGACACTGCTGACCCGCTTGACTTCATGCAGATGGGACAACAGCACATCCCGTTCTACCGCCCAGGCGGAGGCGGCGTGCTCGCGAACTACCTGGCCCCCTTGGGGTGCACGTTCTTCGAGGCGCGCCTTCGGGCCTCGATGCTCTGCAACACGGCGACCACCCGAAACGGTCAGCAGCTCACGATCGGCGGCGGGTTCAACATCCGCATCATGGGGGTCCCGGTCTGATGCCTCACGTCACGACGGGGGCAGCGGCAACGCTGACCGACTATGTGGCATGACTCGGTGCTCGTGCTCGCGCAGCACTCGTGGTGGCACACCTACGGCGAGTGGATCCTCTGGGCGGCAGCGATCACCACGGCCATCAGTGTGATGTTCCGGACGAAGCCGACGCGCTGGGTCTGGCGCCAGCTCGTTGCGGGCCCGACGACCGACTGGCTCGGGCGCGAAGTGCGGAACGCTGTAGCCGAGGAGATCGGCCATGAGTTCGTCGCGAACGGCGGGACATCGGTACGCGACCTGCTCGATGGGATGGCCGACAACCACGCCGTGCTCAGCGAGTTCGCCACCGAAGCGAAGGAACACCAGGTCGCCATCGAGGGCAAGGTCGACCAGACCCGATCAGCGATTGTCGACATGAGCGCCGGGATCAGCACTACGCTCGCTGACCACGGGGGCCGGATCACCAGCCTCGAGGGGGGCCACGCCGCTGTCCTCGAGGCGGTCAAGAAGCTCCACAAGTGCATCGACGAGAGGCTGCCGCCGATAGCGGGGGCCTCAGAGAAGGAGGCCTCGTGAACGCATCCTCTGTGGTGAAGGCGGTCAAGGACTTCCTCGCTCGCAACACCGTTCGGATCCCAGCGCTCGTGCTACTCGGCGTCGAGGGCGGCGAGGTGTTCGACCTGTTCGAGCTCACCGCTGCTCAGGAGGACTGGGTGGTGCGCGCCGTCGCAGGCTTCCTGCTGTTCGTCACCGGCGGCACCGTCACCGCCAACGCCCGGATCAACGGCGGCAAGGCTTGGGGCGGTCTCACCGGCAAGACCAACACCGACACGGAGGACGTGTAGCCATGCGAGTGCGAACCCTCATCACCCTTCCCGAGGGCCCGGCCGGATCGAAGCTCGATCTCCCCGCCAGTGCCCGCCTCGATCACCTGCTCGCGGCCGGCTATGCCCGAGCCATCGACGGCCCGGCGAAGTCGGCCACCAAGAAGGGCTCGACCAAGAAGGACGACACCAAGAAGGACGACGGAGGTGCTGCTGACGCGGACCCCGCCGAGGCCTCCTCGAGCCAGGACGACTCGGGCGAGTCGGAGGCCACTGACGGGGACGCCGGCTGATGGCGTGCGGATGCTCGAAGCGGGCAACCCGTGAGAAGCCTCTGATCCTGGGCGAGCCGACTGGCGAGCCGATCCAGGCGAAGGCGCTCATCACCCTGGCCGGCGCGCAGGCAGGCTCGATCGTGTGGGTCCAGGGCTCCCAGGTCGATGCTCTGTTCGATGCCGGATGGTTGGCCCGAGTCGAGGAGCCGGTGCTGGCATGAGCGACATCCAGATCCCGCTCACCGAGGGCGACGAGCTCGACCCCGATCGAGGAGCCGAGCTGCGCGCCGAGACCCCGGCCGAGGAGGTCGCCGCCTGGCGCGCCGAGTTCCTCGAGACCGAACCACCAGCCGGCTACCTGGAGGCCCCAGCAGATGTCTGATGTCTGGCTCGACGGGTACGACCGAGTCCAGGGGCAGCGCTCTGGCGGCACCTGGCAGGCCGGTGCTGCGCCGAAGTATGCAGGCCACACAACCGAGGGCCTCTCGCGTAACCCGCACTCGACCGCTGCTCGCCATCCGTACCCGCCCCAGCTCTGGTACACGCCGGCGCATCATCCCTACAAGCCGCGCCAGAAGATCCAGCTCATCTCCCTCAGCCGCTCGGGCTACGCCCTAGCCCACCCACGAGGCACGCCCGAGACGAACCGGGCCGGCGCGATCCAGTGCGAGGTCGAGGACTTCGCCGCCAAGACCCCGCAGTGGTCGGCATACAGCCTCGACTGCTACGTCGAGGACGTCATCGTGCCGGTCTGCGAGGCCTGCGCGATCGATCCCAGGAAGCACCTCCAGACCACCGACAGCTCGGGCTACGGCACGAGCGGCGCGGTGCGCGTGCCCGCCTCGACGATGTTCGGGTTCAACGGCCTGACGGTGCATGCCAATTGGCATGCGAACTCGCACTGGGACCAGGGCAACATCTGGATCGAGTACATCTCAGCGAAGGCTGCGGAGATCCTGTACCCGGCGATCAAGCCGCCCCCACCACCGCCCACCCCGCTGCCGGTCGATCCGGGTCCGACTGCCGAGGAGGTGGCCGCGTTCCTGCGGGCCATCCAGCAGTGGCGGTTCCAAGTAGCCTGCAACCTCTGAGGAGGCCATGTGTCCACCATGAAGGTCATCATCGAGCGCGACGGCGTCGAGGAGTCCTATGTCCTCTACGACAGCGGCCTGCTCATCGTCGCCGACGAATCCTTCGAGACGGTCTCGGGCCCTGAGCTCGGTGTGCTCCGACCATCGGCGCCGCTGTTCCACCGCCTCGTGATCGTCAACTCGAAGGTCCGGACGATCCTCGGGCTGAACCCCGACCAGATCAAGAAGATCTGACCACGCCACCAGCAGGCACCGCCCCGATCGGCACGAGTCGGCCCACGTGGCCCGCTGCGGCCCACCGGGACTATGTGTGCGCGGTTGGCCACACCGAGGTCCGGTGGCGCAGCACGGACGATCTGTGCTGGTTCTGTGGCCGGAGAGCCGCCTGACCGGCCGGCTCCCAAGCCCTGCCATCAGGTCTCGTCGGACGCTGCCTCGGTGCTGGTCTCGTCGATCTCGATGATGCTGGTCTCGAATCCAGCCTTCGACCACAGCGCGGCCTCGGCCTCGGCCGCCTCGCGGGAAGCGAACGTGGTGGTCGGCCGGGCGATGACGTCGGTGGTGACGATCTCCTTGCGGGCATGAAGTTGGAACGGGCGTGCGGCCATGACGGCCTCCTTGGTGCGGGGCCCGCTCAGCGAGCCCGGTGGATGGCGCGCCTGATGGCGTCCATGAGAATCCAGAGCTGGGTCCCGTCGGCGACGTTCCCGCCGAAGAACTTCTCGGCGCAGTAGCCGGGGTCCATCGACAGCGAGCCGACGGCATAGCCGCTGCCGTAGTCGGGCAACGAGATCAGCCAGCCGGTCTCGCCCGCTCCCCACGGGTTCGTCGTCCGACCGCTGTTGCCGAAGTAGGAGAAGGCCTCGCACGGGACGATGGCCACGGCGTAGCGCGACCCGGTGCCGGGCTCCCACTCGATCGAGACGGGGAGACGGGTGACCAGCCACGTAGCCGCGTGCTCGGCGAGATCATTGAGCTCGGCTCGCTTGGCTGCGGACAACTCGACGTCGGTGCTCATGGGGCCATGATGCTCGGCGCGCCGGACGCCCTCAGCCGAGTTCATCCTCGGCGGCCTGGCCGGCCAACCAGTCGGCGGCGAGGTACTCGAGGGCCTGCCACTTGTTGCGATCCCGCACATCGCCGTCCCTGAGCATCCGATCCACGGCGGCCTTGACCACGCGCGCTGCTGACTCGGGGAGAGAGGCTCGGCCGATCACGACCTCGATCGGAATCCAACGCTCGGGCTCGGTGGGTGTTCCGCACTCAGGGCAGTCCTGGGTCCGCTCGCTCCTGGGCACGGCGGCCAGCATGGCACGCGGGTCGGGCGCGCTGTCACACCCCCTGTCTATAATCTCTACATGACCACAACGCAGAACACCCCGGTCGCCTGGGCGATCCTCTCCCTCGTGCACTTCGGCACGGTGGGTGGTTCCTTCCCCACGCTCGCCGACGCCGAGCTCGCGCTCGCTGGCATGGAGGCCGTCTGCCCGACGATCCCCGTCGCCGCCAACATCATCGGCCTCACCGCTGATGGCCGGCAGGTCGGTGCGCGGTGAGCGCCTACCGATTGCTGGTCGAGCGCGCAGGCATGGCGAGCCGTCCGCATCCCGTGAGCGCGGCCATTCTGGTCGAGCGCCTGCGCGATGCCGGAGGCGTCTCGGGCATGAACCCCGATGACGTCCGCCGCGTCGTTGCCGAGTTCGCCGCCTTGCCCGAGGCCAAGCGCCACAAGACCTTCGGGCCGTTGTCTAGGGATACTTGACGCGCCCTAGAGAATCCTGTCTATAATTACTACATGGCCGAGCACCTCGGCTGGAGATCCACCAACTACACCAAGACGAGAGAGAGCACGACATGGGAGCAACCACGTTCGAGACGATTGGACTGGGCAAGGATGCCGGCGCCGCTTACCGCACGGCAGTCGATGACGCCCTCTGGTCTCGCGGCCACGACGGCTACACCGGCACGATCGCCGAGAAGGCCGGCTTCGAGTTGTTCACCCTGCCCAAGGGTGTCACCGCCCGCCGGGTGATGGACAAGATCGACGACGCCCACTGGGCGCTGATCTGCGAGGAGAACCCCTCGGTCTTCTCCACCCGCCGTGAGGGGCCGAACGCTCGCCAGCGCAACGCCCTCGCCTACCTGCGCGAGAAGTTCGGCCGCGATGCCGAGTCCCTGCTGCGTACCTACGACGACAAGTGGGGCCCGGCTGTGGCCTTTGAGCTGACCAACGATGTTGCCCGCAAGGCGAAGGAGCACGCCGGCCGCAAGGGCACTCACGACAAGGTGTTCCTGTTCTGCGGATACGCCTCCTGCTAAGCCCGAGCACGACACGATCTACCCGAAGCACGACGACACGAAGGAGCACGACGATGGCTACCAAGACCAAGCCCGCCCCGCGCGAGCACGACAAGCTTCCCCTCGAGCCGCTGTGGGTTCTCGCCCACGGTCGCTCCGACCTCCCGGCCCTGGCCACGGCGGACGGGACCGAGTGGCGGCTGACCTTCAACACTCGGCTGTTCGCCGAGATGGTTGGCGTCCATGAGCGGACCGTGAACCGCTGGAAGAACGACGGGATGCGCATCCCGTGGGACACCGCCGACCTCGCCGCTTGCCGGCTCGGGATGCACCCGTGTGAGGTGTGGGGCTCGGACTGGTGGGCGCTCGCCGGTGGGGATGAGGACTTCGCCCCGCTCGACGACGTCGATCTGGCGCTCGCACCCACCGCTTCGTAGCTCGGCGGCCGCGCTACTCTCGCCGGCATGGCGAGACGACCGTGCGGCGGCTGTGGCAAGCCCGGCCCGAACCCCCTTCCTAGGGGCGGGCCGAGGCCGAAGCCACAACCCGCGCCCAAGGCCTAGGGCCCGTGGCCTGTGGCTGTGGCAAGCAAGGCGCTGCCGGGCCCGGGCAACCGGGCCAGGTGAGGCGAGCTGGAACGCCGACGCGCCTGTGGTACTACTGCGTCCCGCCCCCCGAGGCCGGTGAGCCCGAGACTCGGTGGCCCACGGTCTACGCTGCGCGCGAGGCCTGCGCCGGCAAGCCAACTGGATGGCGCGTGGTGTCGCGCCGGACGCCTATCAAGGAGGGCGACCCAGGCTGAGGGCGTCCTACCCGGTCCGCATGATGGGCTGGTGACCGACACTCCACCACCCGTAGACGACTGGGAGGCCGCTCTCGAAGCAGCGATGGTCGGCCCCGAGCCAGACATCAGCTCCGAGCCCGTTCCTCCCGAGGACACCGACACAGCGAACCGTTGGCTAGGCGCGCTCGGCGCCACTCGCCGCCGGCGCGCCGAGTTCCAGGACGCGCTCGAGGCTCAACAAGAGCGCCTCGACACCTTCGCCCGTCAGGAGCTCGCTCGCTTCGCTGAGAAGGAGGCATGGCTGGAAGGGGCGCTCGCGCTCTACCACACCGCCGTTCTCGAGCGCGAGCCCAAGCGCGTCACGATCCCGCTGCCCAATGGCCGTCTCACATCCGTGGGCGGGCAGCCCTCCTTCGAGATCACCGACCCCGAGCGCCTGGTGGTCTGGCTCGAGGAGTCAGGCCTCGCCGGCTCGGTCATCGACTACCCGCCAGCGCCGGACCCGAAGATCAAGAAGGTCCCGCTGCGCCAGGCGCTCGAAGGCTTCCGCATCAGCGACGGGGTTCCGGTCACCGAGGCCGGTGAGGTGGTCCCGGGCGTGACCGTCACCGCCGCTCGCCGGACCTTCACGGCGAAGCCATGAAGATCGAATGGGTGGACGAGCTGCCTGCAATCGACAGGGGCCGGGCACGGGGCAAGTACCAGGAGTTCTTCGATGCGCTGCGTGAGCGGCCCGGCCAATGGGCGATCATGCCGGTTGAGACGCCCCGCTCATCCACAGCGGCGCAGATCCGGCGAGGCACATATCGGGGTTCGGCCCCCGGCGAGTTCGAGGCAAGCCACCGCGGCGGTTGCACGTACGTCCGCTATGTCGGAGGGCTCGAAGGTGTCCTACCCCCTGGGCATAATCCGTAGATAGCCGATGGCACACAACCAAGGAGCAGCCGATGGCCGGACAGATCAGTGAGAGCTACGCGTCCCCAGGTCTGAGGTGGGGCCTCATCCTCGAGGACCACCCCGGTACGACCTTCCACTTCGAGCTCATGGCCGGGACCGAGATCCCCGACGTCGCTGTGCCCGAGCAGTACGGCGGCCGCAGCAACTTCTGCGTGGCGACCATCCGGTTCCCCGTCGAGTCGGGCCTGGCCGATGTGGTCGCCTACAAGTCGGTCCCTTCCGAGGGCACCGCCGACGAGTGGAACGTGCTGTGCACCAAGACGCTCGGCCGGGCGCTGAAGCGCGCCGGCTACCCCGACGACCTCCACGACCTCAAGGCCCTGGTCTTGTGGCGTCAGCGCAACGCCGAAGTAGCCGCGATCGCGGTTGGTGGCGGGCAGCTTGCACTCGGCTCGGGTGCCGAGGTGACCGCCGCGCTGGAAGCCGCTGCCGTCAGTGATCCGTCGGCCGTGGCCGGCGATGACGGCGAGACCGTGGTGGCCGATGCCGATGACGATCAGGTGCGCGATG
>Ga0307380_10005066_pt1 | contig 17564 bp, 19 predicted proteins | sample UN3MG_FD_202239 | JGI IMG/M metagenome (GOLD analysis project Ga0307380, IMG submission 202239) | Soil microbial communities from Risofladan, Vaasa, Finland - UN-3 | ecosystem: Environmental > Terrestrial > Soil > Coastal area > Acid sulfate soil | place: Finland: Risofladan, Vaasa | collected...
ATCCCAACCGGAGTTGCTAAGTAAGGCGCACTGAAACACGCAGGTGCTGCCTGCTGGACTTGAAGCGGGCGCTCAGACGCTGCGCGGCATTGAAACGGAGGGCAAAACCGGAAAATGCGGCTGGTCCTTATCTCAGTGACATTGTTCGCCTATTGGCTGCTGTTGTCGGGTCATTACAGCGTTTGGCTGGTAGGCTCTGGCGCCGTTCTCTCGGTTGTTGTCGTCGCGTTTTGCCTGTTCAAGGGCATCACCGACGACGAGGGTTTCCCGATCGAGAAGCTGCCCCGCGCACTGGTCTACTGGCCTTGGCTGGGTTGGCAGATCGTGCTGTCGGCGCTCAACGTCACGCGTTTGATCCTGCATCCGCGACTGCCAATTTCACCGACCATGGTGAAGGTCAACACGCTGCAAGATTCCGCCGTTGGGCTGACCACCTACGCCAATTCAATCACCCTCACGCCCGGAACGATCTCGGTCGAGGTCTCCGAGCAGGGCAAGGCGATCTGGGTCCATGCCATCACCCGCGAGAACGCCGAGGGCTTCGCCGATGACGAGATGAACCGGCGAGTTGCCTGGGTGGACGGCGTCGCGCAAAGCGGTGGCAGCGCATGATGTTCGCAGTTGCAATCATCGCGGTCCTGATCGCGCTGACGTTGGCAGTGGTCCGCGCGCTGGCCGGGCCGACGGCGTTTGATCGGCTGCTGGCGGCGAATAATATCGGCACCTCGGCGATCATGCTGCTGGCGCTGTTCGGCTTCATGACCGACCGGCCGGAGTTTCTGGATATCGGCATCACCTATGTGCTGCTCAACATGATCGGGACGCTCGCGGTGTTGAAATTCTTCCGCTACGGCGCGCTCGGCCATGCTCAGGACCTGAACCGCGACAGTGATCCGCGCTGATGGCCACAGTCATTGATACCTTGAGTTGGGCGGCACTATTGGGCGGCAGCTTCTTCTATGTCGTGGGCGCGATTGGCTTGAACCGGATGCCGGACATCTTCACCCGCATGCATGCGGTTTCGGTCAGCGAGACGCTGGGTGTCGGGCTGCTGATCCTTGGCATGGCGTTGCAGGCAGGGGTAACCTTGATAACGGTAAAGCTGATCATCATCATGGTGGTCATGATGTGGACCGGCGCCGTTGCCACACATGCACTGGCCCGCGCCGCGTTGCATGATGGCGAGAAACCGCTGCTGGTTGATGAAACTGGCAATTTGGTGCGAACCGATCCGGTCAGCCTGTTTCCCGAACTGGGCGTGCGGCTGGCGGCACCGCTAAGTTCCGAGGTTGTTGACGAAGCCCCCTATGCAGTTCCGATGGGTGCGGACGGTCCGATTACGGAATTGCCTGATGACTCCGGCGGCGACGCAAACCGGGACGCACGGCCTCCCGACCCCGGAAAGGCCGACTGATCATGGAACTTTTGATCAACATGGTCCTGCTGACCCTGCTGGCAGTAATCACTGTCGGCATCATCCGGGTGCGAAATCTTTTCGGCGTCGTGGTGCTGGCGGGCGCCTACAGTTTCCTGATGGCGAGCGTGATGATCGTGCTGGACGCGGTCGATGTGGCGATGACCGAAGCGTCCGTCGGTGCTGGCATCTCGACGGTTCTGGCGCTGGGCGCCCTACACCTGACCAAGACCGAGGAGGCACCGCCGCGCTATTCCGCGATGATCCCGCTGTTCGTCGCGGTCGGCACTGGAGCGATGCTGATCTACGGCACCTGGGGGCTGCCGGCGTTTGGCCTGGCCGACACACCGATGAATACCGGCGTCGGGCTCGACTATCTGAACCGGAACTACGGCGAGACTAATATCCCGAACGTGGTCACATCGGTCCTAGCCTCTTATCGCGGCTTCGACACGTTGGGCGAGACCACGGTGATCTTCACTGCCGGAATCGGCGTGCTGCTGCTGCTGAAGCGCTTTCAGCGGGAAGGGTGAGAGGGGTCACATGCGTCTCGACACAATCCTGCGCGTTATCTCGAAGCTGTTCATCCCGTTCATCTTCATCTTCGCCCTCTATGTACAGCTCCACGGCGATTATGGACCGGGCGGGGGGTTTCAGGCCGGGGTGATCCTTGCGGCGGGGGTTATCCTCTACGCCATCATCTACGGCCTCAATGCCGCAAAACGTGCGGTGCCAATACGGTTGGTCGAGTTCCTGATTCCGTTGGGGGTATTGATCTACGGAGCCGTAGGTGTCTGGGGATTGCTCGTTGGCGACAACTATCTGGAATACAACAACCTTTCCCATGGCAACCAGCCCCACGGGCAGGAGCGCGGCGTGTTCTGGGTTGAGATTGGCGTTCTGGTCACTGTCGCATCTACGATGATCGCGATCTTCTATGCCTTCGCCGGAAGGGGCCGGGAATGAACCTGATCCGCGAGATCATCGCCAACTACAACTACCTGATCACCATCTTCCTGATGGTCGCGGGCCTGTATATCGTCGTCGCCAAATCCAACATGATCAAGACGCTGTTGGGGCTGGGCGTGTTCCAGACTTCGGTCTACCTGCTGTATCTTTCGCCTGGGAAAATCCTCGGCGGCACGCCGCCAATTCTCGATGAAAGTTTTGCGGTTTACTCGAACCCCCTGCCCCATGTGCTGATCCTGACCGCGATCGTCGTCGGGGTGGCGACGCTGGCGCTGGGCCTGGCCTTGGTCGTGCGCATCAACGAGGCTTACGGCACGATCGAGGAAGACGAGATCATGGATCACGTCGACCGGGATGATCAGGCCTGATGAGCACGGCGCCTCTCCATCTACAGGATCACCTGCCAGCGTTGCAGGTTGTATTGCCGCTGCTGGGCGCGGTGGTTGCAGCCATCGTGCGGAAGGGTCCACTGGCCTGGTTGGTGGCGCTGGCAGTGTCGTGGTCGATGCCGTTCATCGCCTTTGCGTTGCTATATGAGGTAATGACCAACGGCACCATCTCCTACGCCATCGGCGGTTGGGCGCCACCGGCTGGCATCGAGTACCGGATCGATCAGGTGAACGCATTCCTGCTGGTGCTGGTCTCGATCATGGCGGCGCTGGTCATGACCTATGCCCCGCGCTCGGTCGCCAACGAGATCGAGCCGGAGCGGCAGGGTTGGTACTACGCCATGTTCCTGTTGTGCCTGACCGGATTGCTGGGCATGGCGATCACTGGCGACGCCTTCAACGTCTTCGTTTTCATGGAAGTCTCGTCGCTGTCGATGTACGTGCTGATCGCGCTGGGCCGCGACCGGCGGGCGCTGGTGGCGGCGTACCAATATCTGGTGATCGGCACCATCGGCGCCACGTTCTACGTAATCGGCGTCGGGCTGTTGTTCACGATGACCGGAACTTTGAACCTGGTCGATATCGCGGACAAGCTGCAGGCGGTCGAGAATGCCCGCCCGGTGATTGCCGCACTCGCGTTCATCGGTGTCGGCATCGGATTGAAACTGGCGCTGTTCCCGCTGCATCTGTGGTTGCCAAACGCCTATGCATACGCGCCCTCGACGGCGACGGCCTTCATCGCGTCGACGGCAACCAAAGTCGCGGTCTACCTGCTGCTGCGATTCGTCTTTTCGGTCTACGGCGTTGATATCGCCTTCGGTGACACGCCGGCCGCGACGATGGTGCTGGTTCTGGCGGTGCTGGCGATGGTGGCGCCGTCGCTGGTGGCGATCTTCCAATCCAATGTGAAGCGGATGCTGGCCTATTCGTCGGTGGCGCAGATGGGCTACATCATGCTCGGCATCGCGATGGTCAGCCAGACTGGGCTGACCGGCGGCATCAGCCATCTGTTCAACCACGCCATCATCAAAGGCTGCCTGTTTTTGTCGGTTGGCTGCATGGTCTATTCAACTGGAATTACCCGCATCGAGCAAATGGCGGGCATTGGTCGCACGATGCCGCTGACGATGGGGGCGTTCGTGCTGGCAGGGCTGGGGCTGATCGGGGTGCCGGGGACGGCCGGGTTCGTCTCGAAATGGTTCCTGATCATGGCGGCTGTCGAGCAAGGGTTGTGGTTGCTGGTTGCCGTGATCGTGTTCTCGTCAATACTGGCGGTGATCTATGTCGGCCGGATCATCGAAATCGCCTGGTTTCGTGAACCTGTCAACGCAGCGGTATCTCCGAGAAATCCACCCGTCGAGATGCTGGCGGTCACTTGGGTATTGGCGCTAGCTACGGTGTATTTCGGCTTCGATACCCGGATCACTGCCGACATCGCGGGCCAAGCCGCCGAATTGCTGCTGGCAGGTTACCGATGAACGCGTGGCCGAGCGAAACACTGGTCCTTCTGGCCCTGAGCCTGCCGGCGCTGGGCGCTGTCGGCATTGCCATAGCCAGCCGCATTCCAAACCTGCGCGAGGCGGTAACGCTTACTGTAGCCGCAGCCAACTTCGTCGTGGTGATGACGCTGCTGACCCGAGTGCTGGACGGCGAGCGGCCTGCCGCCGGTGGCTGGGAGGTATTCGGCGGCATCGAGATCGCCTTCCTGGTCGAACCGTTTGGGATGCTGTTCGCCTGCGTTGCGGCGACGCTGTGGATTGTAAACTCGATCTATTCCATCGGCTACATGCGCGCCAATGACGAGCCGCGCCAGACCCCGTTCTACATGTGCTTCGCTGTGGCTATAGCGGCGGCAATCGGTATAGCTTTCTCTGGCAACCTTTTGACCTTGTTCCTATTCTATGAAGTGCTGACAGTCTCGACCTACCCACTTGTCACCCACAAAGGCACGGACGAGGCCATGGCCAAAGGCCGGATCTATCTGCTGCTGCTGATGGCGACCTCGATGATGTTGCTTCTTCCTGCGATCATCTGGACCTGGGTTGCCGCTGGCACGGTCAGCTTCGCCCCAGGCGGCATCCTGGCGTCGGCGGGGCTACCCGTCGGCGCGGTGGCGGTCCTTCTGGCGCTGTATATCTTTGGCATCGGCAAGGCCGCCGTGATGCCGGTACATTTCTGGCTCCCGGCGGCGATGGTCGCACCAACCCCGGTCTCGGCGTTGCTGCATGCGGTGGCGGTGGTCAAGGCCGGTGTCTTCACGGTGGTGAAGGTGGTGGTCTATGTTTTCGGGGTCGATTTCCTGGCCACCTCCGGCGCTGGCGACTGGCTAACCTATGTGGCCGGCTTCACTGTTGTCACTGCCTCGGTGATCGCGCTACGCCAGGACAACCTGAAAAAGCGATTGGCCTACTCAACCATCAGCCAGCTTTCCTATGTGGTGCTGGCGACCGCGATCCTGACGCCAATCTCGATCATCGGCGCGGTGATGCATATCGCCGCCCACGCGGTCTCGAAGATCACGCTCTTCTTCGCCGCCGGGTCGATCTATACCGCCGCGCACCTGACCGAGGTCAGCCAGCTCGACGGCATCGGGCGACGCATGCCCTGGACCATGGGCGCCTTCGCCATCGGCGCCCTCAGCATGATCGGCGTGCCACCGACCGCTGGTTTCCTGTCGAAATGGTTCATGTTGTCGGGCGGCATGGCAGCGGAGAACTGGGTCGCGGTCGGCGTGATCTTCGTCTCGACCTCTCTAAACGCCAGCTATTTCCTGCCAATCGTCTACCGCGCCTTTTTCCGCACGCCGCCGGCGCCAGCAACTGGCCACGAAGCGCATGGCGAAGGACCCTTCCCGGTGGTACTGGCACTAACAATCACCGCCTTTACGACCCTGGCGATGTTCTTCTTCCCCGATATACCCTTTGCGCTGGCTGAAGCGCTGGTTGGGCAGGAGGTGACCAAATGACCGACAAGCGTGAACCCGACCATTGGCTCGCCCGGCCCGAGACGATCCGCAAACTGTGGGCAGCGCTGATCGCTTTTCTGGTGTTGCTGTTGGCCGCACAGCTGGCCTTTCCCAACCACGGACATTTCGGATTGGACAACACGTTCGGCTTCGCCGCCTGGTTTGGCTTCATCGCCTGCGTTCTACTGGTGGTCGGTGCCAAGGCGCTCGCCATCTTCCTGAAGCGGCCGGATACCTACTACGATGACTGATCTGGTATTCCCCCCCGGTCTGATCCTGATCCTCGCAGGGTTGTTGCTGCCATTGCTGAGCGGTGGCATGCGCAAGATGCTGGTGCTCCTCGCGCCGTTGTTGACCCTGTTGGCGGTGTGGAGCTTACCGGATGGAGTGGCGCTATCGGTCAACTACCTAGGCATGGAACTGGAGCCGGTGAAGGCCGACGCGCTGTCGCGGATGTTCGGCACCGTCTTCGCGATCATGGCCTTCGGCGGCGGGCTTTATGCCCTAAATCAGGAAAAAGTGCAGGAGCTTGCCGCCGCCCTGGTCTACGCCGGCAGCGCGGTCGGCGTGGTATTCGCCGGCGACCTGATCACGGTCTTCGTCTTCTGGGAGGTGATGGCAATCGCCTCGACCGTCATTGTATGGTCGGGCGGCGCATCCGCCCGCAACGCGGGCCTGCGCTACGCGGTGATCCACTTCTTCGGTGGCGTCTTGTTGATGGCCGGGATTGCTGGCGAGATCCACGCCTCCGGCTCGGTCCAGTTCAACGCCATGCAGACCGACAGCCCGGAGCGCTGGCTGATCCTGGCCGGTTTCATCATCAATACCGGCGCCCCTCCGCTACAGGCCTGGCTGCCGGACGCCTATCCGAAAGCATCGTTCTCCGGCACAGTCTTCCTTTCGGCCTTCACCACCAAGACGGCGGTCTACACCCTGATCCGTGGCTTTCCCGGGGCGGAGGTACTGATCTGGATCGGCCTGTTCATGGCCTTCTACGGCCTGATCTACGCGATCAACGACAACGACACCCGGCGCAAACTGGCCTATTCGATCATCAATCAGGTCGGCTTCATGGTCTGCGCCATCGGCATTGGCAACGAGATGGCCCTGAATGGCGCCGCCGCCCATGCCTTCGTACATATCCTGTACAAAGCGCTGCTGCTGATGTCGGCGGGGTCGGTGCTGTATGTCACCGGCAAGAGCAAGTTCACTGATCTGGGCGGCCTGTTCCGCACCATGCCACGCACGGCGATCTGCTGCATCATCGGGGCAATCTCGATTTCCGCCTTTCCGTTCACCTCGGGATTCCCGGCCAAATCGCTGATCAGCCAGGGCGCGGCAGACGCACATCTCGAGCTGGTGTGGCTGCTGATCACGGCCGCCTCGGCGGGTGTGCTGTTCGTCGGTATCAAACTGCCCTGGTATATCTTCTTCCAGAAGGACAGCGGCCAACGCCCGCCAGAGCCGCCTTGGAACATGCGCTATGCCATGTATCTGATGGCAGCGTTCTGCATCGGCTTCGGGGTCTTCCCCGGCACGCTCTATGCCATGCTGCCGGTGGCGACCGACTACCAGCCTTACACGCCGGATCATGTGATCTTCCAGCTTCAGCTCCTGATGTTCTCGGTGCTGTCGTTCTTCCTGGCGCTGCCAATGATCAAGCGCACCCTGACGATCTCGCTCGATGTGGATTGGTTCTGGCGCCGGGCCGGAAAGTTGTTCGCCGAGGAATTCGAGGTCCAGTGGTTGCGCGCCTATGCGGCAGTTGGTTCTCGGAGCTATCGGGCGGCGGTGCGCTTTCTCGAGGGGCTGTACCGCACCCACGGACCTGAAGGCGCGCTGGCGCGAACCCGGCCGTCAGGCTATATGGCGTTGTGGATGACCATCCTGCTGTCGGTGTTCCTGCTGCTGTCATTCCTCTGACGCAGGTTATGCGCCAGGCTGCACTGTGATTTTTGCGTGGCGCGAGGCGACGCCGGGAGAATTGTATGACTGACAATACCAACTGGGCCGCTAGCCTCGACGGCGATAGGCCCGTGCTGGTGACCGGCGCCGCCGGGTTCATCGGATTCTTTCAGGCCGAGAAACTGCTGCGCGCTGGGCTCAAGGTGGTCGGGATCGACAACCTGAACCCATATTATGATCCTCAACTGAAGCAGGCGAGGCTGGACCTTCTGAGCCAGTATCCTGGATTTACCTTCGAGAAACTTGACCTGGCCGACCGAGGTGGGCTGAGCGCGTTGTTTGACCGGCACGGGTTCAGGCATGTGATCAATCTGGCGGCGCAGGCCGGGGTACGTTACTCGATCGAAAACCCGCACGCCTATGCCGAGACCAACCTGATCGGGTTTCTGAATATCCTCGAGGAATGCCGCCGGGCGCAGGTGGCGCATCTGATCTACGCCTCGTCAAGCTCGGTCTACGGCGGCAACCGCAAGCTGCCATTCTCGGTGCATGACAGCGTCGACCATCCGGTCAGCTTTTACGCCGCCACCAAGAAAGCCAACGAGCTGATGGCCCACAGCTACAGCCATCTGTATGGGGTGCCGGCAACCGGGCTTCGGTTCTTCACCGTCTACGGCCCATGGGGGCGACCCGACATGGCGATCTTCATCTTCACCAAGGCGCTGCTGGCAGGCGAGGCTATCACGGTCTTCAACCATGGCGAGATGCAGCGCGATTTCACCTATATCGACGACATCGTCGAAGGTGTTTCCCGACTGATCCCGATGGCCCCTTCCCCGAATCCGGATTTCGACACCAACGCGCCTGACCCCGGCACCAGCTGGGCGCCGCATCGGATCTACAATATCGGCAATTCGCGACCTGAGCGGTTGATGGACATGATAACCATTCTGGAGGAGCTGACCGGGCGCAAGGCGGTGAAGGAGTTTCTTGACATTCAGCCGGGCGACGTGCCCGCGACCTTCGCCGATGTCGCCGATCTCGAGGACACGATCGGATTCCACCCGAATACGCAACTCCGCGAGGGGCTGTCGCGTTTCGTGGCTTGGTACCGTGACTACTACCGGGCCTAGATCTTTGGCTGACGGCGCAGCACTGTGCGGCCCGCCTGTGCCCGGGCGACGACGATGCCGCTGAACACGATTAGCGCGATGCCAGACCACGACAATGTGTCGGGCAACGTGCCGAACATCATAAAACCGATCACTACCGCCGCTACTATTTCAGCATAGGTGAAGGGCGCGAGTTCGGAGGCGGGCGCGCGCGAAAGAGCCAGGATGATCAAGGTCTGCCCGATTGCGCTGGCTACCGCCATCAGTCCCAGGATGCTGAGTTGTTCCGCCGTCACCGGCTGCCAGGAAAACGGCAGGGCCAGCAGCAGGACCAACGCGGCAATCAGTGATCCCCACATCGATATGACAGCAGGGTCAGACAGGACGCCGAGCTTGCGGTTGAGCAGCATCTGAAGGCTGACAAGAAACCCGGTGAACAAAATGAACAGGGCGCTGACATCGAAATTGCGAAATTCAGGCCGCATGACCAGCAACACACCGCCGAAACCGCCAGTGACGCCCAGCCAGCCGATCAGGCTGACTTTTTCGCCCAGGATCATCGGCGCCATCAGGGTCACCAGAAATGGATAGACATAGAGGATCGCGATCGCATCGGCGAAATCCAAATATTGCACCCCGGTCATGAACGATAAATTGCCGACGACCAGAAACACGCCGCGCAGGATCTGAATGCCGATCCGTGGCGGCCGGAAGGCCCGGCGCCCGGCCCGGACCAGCGCGAACGGCACCAAGACCAGAAAAGCGCCAGTAAACCGGAACCACCCAATCAGTAGCGGCGAAAGATCCGAGGTCAGGGTTTTCATCAAAGCGCCGGTGAAGGCCGCGATGCTGAGACCGACTACGATCAGCAGAATACCGCTGCGCGCCGCGACCGTGTCGTCCGAACTGCCCGACGCTGACATGCTCATCTTTCAATTTCTTGGCACAGACGCGCCGGGGCGGCTAGCACGGCGTTATTCAGTTCCGAGGCGCGCGACGACACGCTGGCGCGCAAGCCCGACCTCGCGGTCCTCGATATGCAGAAGCCCGCAGAGCTGGCGGATCAAGGCGCTCTCATGCATCTCGCGGACGCCGTCGGCATAAACCACCTCCCAAACCGCCTCAATTACTCCGACACGATCCTCATGGGCAACCGCATCCTTGACCGCGCGGGTAAAGCGGACCAGGTCGACGGCATCGGCTTGGGCCAACTCGCCCTTGGCGCGCAAGGCTGTGGCCTCGCTGGGGGAGAGATCAAAGCGGACTGCCAGAACGCGGGCAATCCGATCGCTTTCATCGGTGTCATAGGTGCCGTCGGCATGGGCCGCCTCAACCAAAAGTGCCGCGAGCGCAGTGCGTTCGTCAGCCTTGGAGGGCGGTTCGTCAGCTTTGCGGCTAATCAGTCTGAGAAAAAGATCGATCATGGCGCAGATATAGAGGCATGTGCCTGCTGGTGCGAGCAGATAACGCGCAGTTGGGCGGGTAAATCGACATCCTTGCCTTCTGGCAGGTTTTCGGGCTTTACATCACCTTCCCCGCTCCGCCGCGGAGCGAACCAGTATCCGAGGGAGCGCCCATGAAAACCGGCCCGGCGACCACCAACCCGACACAAACCATAGTCGTTGGATCTGCCAGGATCGCCAACAACCTGCCATTCGTGCTTATCGCCGGCCCATGTCAGGCGCAAAGCGTACAGCACTCGCTCGACATCGCCGGGACCCTGGCAGAGCTTTGCGCGGCGCGTGGTATCGCCCTGATCTTCAAGGCCTCCTATGACAAGGCGAACCGCACCTCGCTGACCGGCGAGCGCGGGTTGGGCATGGAGAAGGGCCTGGAGTGCCTGGCCGAAGTACGCCGACAGATCGGTTGCCCGGTGTTGAGCGACGTACACGAGGCAGCGCAATGCGCGCCGGTCGCCCAGGTTGTCGATGTGCTGCAGATCCCTGCTCTGCTCTGCAAACAGACCGATCTGCTACTGGCAGCCGGGGCAACAGGGCGAGCGGTAAACATCAAGAAGGGACAGTTCCTGGCGCCATGGGACATGGCCAACGTCGCCGCCAAGATCGCCTCGACCGGCAACCGACAGATCATGTTGTGCGAACGGGGAACAAGTTTTGGCTACAATACGCTGGTATCTGATTTCCGAGGCCTTCCGACTATGGCTGCCACGGGCTATCCGGTGATCTTTGATGCGACGCACTCGGTCGCGCAACCGGGGGGCAGGGGCCACGCCAGCGGCGGGCAGCGGGAATTTGCGCCGGTGCTGGCGCGGGCGGCAGCGGCAGTGGGGGTGGCCGGGTTCTTTATCGAGACACACGAAGACCCTGACAACGCGCCATCCGATGGTCCAAATATGATACAAATCAACAAGATGGGTGAAATTCTTGACATTTTGAAGGACTTTGATCAGATTGCCAAATTGCGACCGATCACGCTCAATTAGTCCTATAATGCCAAATTGGAGTATGAATCTGATGACAATGCCTAAACCGCTGACCGAAGTGACCCAGAACGGCTGGGACAGCATGTCCCTACCGATGATCCGGCCAACCGGATTCCGCGAGTACGATGTACGCTGGCGGTACCCGGAAGAAATCAATCTGCTGGGGATCCAGGCGCTGGGATTGGGGCTGGCAACGCAACTACACGAGGCCGGATTACCGCCGGTGGTGGTGGTTGGAAACGACTTTCGCTCGTATTCATTGGCGATCAAGCAGGCGCTGATGATCGGATTGATAGCTGGCGGCGCCGACGTGCGTGACATCGGAATAGCACTCAGCCCGATGGCATATTTTGCTCAGTTTGATCTCGACGCACAGGCTGTGGCAATGGTCACCGCCAGCCATAACCCGAACGGTTGGACCGGGGTAAAGATGGGGATGCAACGCCCCTTGACCCACGGGCCAGAGGAGATGGGGCGGCTCAAGACCATTGTAATGGAGGGGATAGGCGAATTGCGTGCGGGTGGGACGTATGCCCGCATCGATGGCGTCCGCGAGCGCTACATAGACGATCTGGTAGGCGATTTTCGCATGTCTCGACCGTTGAAGGTCGTGTGTGCCACCGGGAATGGCACGTCGGGTGCTTTCGCACCAGAGGTTTTACGGCGAATTGGCATCGAGGTCGTGGCGCTGCATACTGAACTCGACCACAGCTTTCCCAATTACAACCCGAATCCGGAGGCGCTCGAGATGCTCCACGATATGGGCCGGGCGGTGCGCGAATCCGGGGCCGATCTCGCCCTCGGCTTCGATGGTGATGGTGACCGCTGCGGTGTGGTCGATGACGAAGGCGAGGAAATTTTCGCCGACAAGATGGGGGTGATTCTAGCGCGCGACTTGATCCGGCTCTATCCCGGAGCGACCTTTGTCGCCGACGTGAAGTCGACCGGACTCTTCGCCTCCGACCCGGTGCTTATCGCTGGTGGCGCCAAGGCGGATTACTGGAAGACCGGACATAGTCACATGAAGCGCCGGGTGAAAGAATTGGGGGCGCTGGCCGGGTTTGAGAAGTCAGGCCACTATTTCATGGCCGAACCGATTGGGCGCGGTTACGATTGCGGGCCAAGAGTGGCAGTCGAGATTTGCAAGCTTCTGGATCGTAACCCAGGCAGACGAATGTCCGATTTGCGCCGCGCCCTGCCCCAGACATTCACGACACCAACTATGTCGCCATGGTGCGCCGACGAGGAAAAATACGCCGTCGTCGAGCGTCTGACCGCGCGGCTGGTGGCGATGGGTGCTGCAGGCGAGTTTCTCGGACCGCTGAAAATTGAGGGCGTCGTCACGGTAAATGGCGCCCGGGTAATGCTTGAGGGTGGCGCCTGGGCCTTGGTGCGCGCGTCATCGAACACGCCGAATCTGGTAGTGGTGTGTGAGAGTACGGTGTCGGACGCGGAACTGCGGGGCATCTTCGCCGGGCTCGATACGGTGATCCGGTCGGAGCCTTCGGTCGGCGAATACGATCAAACTTTCTGACGACAGCCGCTAACGCACGAGCCACGATCTCCGATTCATGGCTCCTGCGCTAACTTGTTGACTGGTCGCATTTTCGCGACGCTAAGGCTGGTCGCCTTGAGCAGAAAAATGCTCTCAAGCGCCGGAGGCATTCGTTTGCGGCGCGCCTACCAACCGACCGCCAGGTCCTCACGGGCCAACTGGCGGATGTAGCCGGCAAAGTCCTCGGAAACGTCCTCGCGGGCTAATGCAAAAGCCACGGTCGCACGCAAAAACCCAGCCTTCGACCCGCAATCATATCGAACACCGCGAAACCGGTAGCCATGGACCGGCAGGCCAGCACGCACTTGATCCGCGATCGCGTCAGTCAATTGGATCTCGCCACCCGCGCCTTCCTTCATTTGGCCCAAACTCCGTATCACCTCGGGCGTGAGGATATACCGACCAATCACCGCGACGTTCGAGGCTGCGTCCGCCAGTGCGGGTTTCTCAACCAGCCCGGCGGCGCGGACCAGGTCGCCCTTATCCTCAGCCACCTTGAGGATGCCGTAATTCGATACTTGGTTGTCAGGCACATCCATTGCCGCCACCATGCAGCCGCCGCCGGCAGCCTCATAGCCCTCGATCATTTGCTGGAGGCAAGGCGTGTCACCGGCGATCACATCGTCCGCCAATAGAACTGCAAACGGTTCATCGCCAAGCAACCCACGGGCGCACCAAACGGCGTGGCCAAGTCCCAACGCTTCCTGCTGGCGAATATAGGCGATTGAGCCAGATGGCATGGTTGAGTTTCTGACTTCGGCCAAAAGGTCGAATTTGCCCTTCTCTTCTAACTCGCGCTCCAGCGCCGGGGCGCTGTCAAAATAGTCTTCCAGCGCACCTTTCCCGCGGGCCGTAACAAAAATGAACTCGGTAATTCCGGCAGCGCGAGCCTCGTCAACCGCGTATTGGATGAGCGGCCGATCGACGAGCGGGAGCATTTCCTTCGGCATCGATTTGGTCGCGGGTAGAAACCGGGTGCCGAGGCCGGCGACCGGAAACACCGCTTTCCGAACTTTTTTAATCACATCACCCTCCTACTCTCGCTTGAGAGCATCCAAGTTTTTCATCGTTGCATTGGCCATAGAATGCTCGACACGTGCAGCCAGTTCCGTCTCTTTTGCCGTTGCGGATACTTGGCCACCATTTACTGTGTTTGGAATAACATCGCTGTGCGGCGGCAAAAAGGCAGATCCTATTATTCAATTCCACGTTCAGCCAGTACGCGTTCGATTCTAGGCACATCCTCCGGGTTGTTCAATTCCCAGAAGTCGGTACCGCGAGACTCGACTTCGACACAGAAAACATTGTTGCCGTTTTCCATGAAACGAAGCTGCTCAAGGCCCTCCCACTGTTCCAGCGGGCCGGGCGGCATCGCGGTGTAGCGACTGAGGGCGTCGGGCCGGTATGCGTAGACGCCGACATGGTGGAAGGCCGGGCAAACCTCACCGTCGGCCAGCGGGCGGCCAGTATAGGGCAGGACTTCCTTCGAGAAATACATCGCGCGGCCATTTGCATCGAAGACCGCGGTGGTAGCGCCGACGCGCCCTGCCCGGCGGTCAGCCAGAAAGCTTTCCATTGCCTGCGCGTTGCAACGCAGCACAGGGGTTGCAACGTCGATCTCTGGGCGCGCCCGCATCGCCGCGACCAGCGCCTCGACAAACCACGGCGGGGTGAGCGGCGCGTCACCCTGAAAGTTGACGATGATCTCGGGCGCGGTGCCAAGCTTCGCCAGCGCCTCGGCGCAGCGCTCGGTGCCGTTGGCACAGTCGGGCGATGTCATTGCCACCTCGGCGCCAAAACTGAACGCCTCGGCCTCGATACGGGCATCATCCGTGGCAATGACGACCTGGTCGATGCCCGAAACCTGGCGGGCCGCATCCCAGGTGCGTCGGATCAGGCTGCGCGCCTCGCCAGTCGCACCGCGCAACGGCGCCAGTGACTTGCCGAGGTAGCGGGTCGATCCGTAGCGCGATGGAATGAGAATGCAGACCGTCACACGGAACTCCCGGATTCCGTCGCCGCGGATTGCGGATCGACGGGCCAAAGCGCGACCCCCGGCGCCAGGGCGAGAAAGAACGGATTTTCAATACCGGGCTTGCCGTAGGACAACGGCCTATGGTCGTCAAAGCGCAACACCTGCCCCCCGGCGGCGCGCAGGACCGCGTGGCCGGCAGCCGTATCCCATTCCATGGTTCGCCCCAGGCGAGGGTAGAAATCGGCCTCACCGGCGGCAAGCAAACAGAATTTCAGCGACGATCCCGCGCTCTTGAAATCAGCAACGCGGTAGCGGGCGATATAGTCATCCGTCGCCTGGTCGCGGTGCGACTTCGAGGCAACGACAATCAGCGCATCGTTATCCGGCTTCGAGACCCGGAGTTTACGCAGAGAGCCCGCGACCGGCTGGCCATCGGGACTGACGGCTTCCTCAATCGCACCGCCGCTCGCACAGTTGCGGAACATACGGCCGATGGCAGGGGCGTAGACGACGCCCATCACTGGCGCACCATCCTCGATCAGCGCGATGTTGACGGTGAATTCGCCCCGGCGCTGAATAAACTCCTTGGTGCCATCGAGCGGATCGACCAGGAAATACCGGCGGTGACCGGTCTCGCCATGGCTGGCCGCCTGTTCCTCGGTAACCACCGGAATCTCGGGAAACGCCGTCGCCAGCCCCTCGGAGATTAACCGATCGGCGGTAAGATCGGCCTCGGTCACCGGGCTGTTGTCGGCCTTGGCCTCAGTACCAAAATCGCTCTCGGACCTAGCATAAACCTCCATAATGTCGCGCCCGGCGGCAAGGGCAAGGTCGCGGATCACGGATTCGATCTCGGCGGAGCGGTCGGGCATCGGCAGATAACCTTTGGTTGGGGCCTTCGAGGACGGATGCCGCGCCTAATACGGCGAACCCGCGCCGATTGAAAGAGAATGCATGCCGCGATTCAGTTGGCGTTCCGCCGCACGCATGGCTGATCCGTATGGCAAGCCCGGCCCCTCGCCCAATCGGGCACGGGTTGTCTGCTATCTGCGCCGCGCGTAAAGAGGGCCGGATTCTCTCCATTCGGGAGCCACCGATGCCCGTCAGTCTGCGCCATGATCAGTCGGATTTCGAAGCTTGCTTCACAGCACTGCTCGATGCCAAGCGCGAGGCTGACGTTGATGTCGATGCTGCGGTCGCCGCGATCATCGCTGATGTACGGGGGCGCGGTGCTACAGCGGTGATCGAGTTGACGCGCCGCTTTGACCGGCTGGAGTTGACCGAGGACACGCTGGCCTTCTCGCCGCCTGAAATCGAGGCCGCAATCGCCACTGTTCCCGAGGCCGAACGCGCGGCGCTGATGCTCGCGGCGGCGCGCATCCGGGCCTATCACGAACGCCAATTGCCCGAGGATGCGGATTGGCAGGATTCGGCCGGCGTGCGCCTCGGCTGGCGCTGGACGCCGGTAGACGCGGCGGGCCTGTATGTGCCGGGCGGGCTGGCGAGCTATCCCTCGTCGGTGCTGATGAACGCTATTCCGGCCCAAGTAGCAGGCGTCCAACGGTTGGTGATCTGTGCGCCGACCCCCGGCGGCAAGGTCAACCCGCTGGTGTTGCTGGCAGCGAGGTTGGCGGGGGTCGAGACAGTCTATCGCATCGGTGGCGCCCAGGCGATCGCCGCCATGGCTTACGGCGCTGGGCCGATCCGCCCGGTGGATAAAATCACCGGCCCCGGCAACGCCTATGTCGCCGCGGCAAAGCGCCGGGTTTTTGGTCAAGTCGGGATCGACATGATTGCCGGGCCATCGGAAATTCTGGTGATCGCCGACAGAAACAACGACCCGGATTGGATCGCCACCGACCTGATGAGCCAGGCCGAGCACGACGAAAGCGCCCAGGCGATTCTGATCACTGATGATGCCGAATTTGGCGCCGAGGTGGCGCAGGCAGTCGCGCGACTTTTGCAGCGGCTTCAGCGTGCCGAAATCGCCGGCGCGAGTTGGCGCGCGTTCGGTGCGATCATTGTCGCCCGCGACTTGCAGCACGCCGCCGAACTGTCGAACCGGTTGGCGCCGGAGCATCTGGAGATTTGCACTGCTGACCCGGAGGCGCTGACGCCGATGATCCGCCACGCCGGGGCAATCTTCCTCGGCGCCCATACCCCGGAGGCGATTGGCGACTATGTCGGCGGGCCGAACCATGTGCTGCCGACGGCACGCTCGGCGCGGTTCTCGTCCGGCCTTTCAGTGTTGGACTTCATGAAGCGTACCACCATCACCAAGGTCTCGCCCGAGGCCATGGCGGCGATTGGTCCGGCGGCGGAGACGCTGGCGATCTCGGAAGGGCTGGAGGCGCATGGGCTGTCGGTACGCAGACGTCTGGATGCGCTATCGGTGCCGGGAATGACGCAACCATGACGGAGTTCGCCGAGACCGACCGGCTGGCTGCCGTCCACCTGAACGAAGGCCGGCAACGGGCACGAACGCCGGATATTCAGCACGAGTTGGATGTCGCGATCTTCGATTTGGTCGAGGAGAACTGCTTCCGCATCACACCGCGCGACGGTCTGGATGTCCCCGCCGGACCATACGATCTGGGTATCGGCATGGCCGAGCGTATGCTGGTGATCGATGTAACCAACGCAGCGGGCGATCCAGCGGCGGCGCTTCACCTGTCGCTGTCGCCGCTGCGCGGTGTCATCAAGGACTACTTTGCCATCTGCGAGAGCTATTTCGATGCGGTCAAGCGCCTGCCACCATCACGAATCGAGGTCATCGACATGGGCCGGCGCGGCATCCACAACGAGGGCGCCCGCATCCTGTCCGAGCGATTGGAGGG
>Ga0307380_10005068_pt1 | contig 17560 bp, 24 predicted proteins | sample UN3MG_FD_202239 | JGI IMG/M metagenome (GOLD analysis project Ga0307380, IMG submission 202239) | Soil microbial communities from Risofladan, Vaasa, Finland - UN-3 | ecosystem: Environmental > Terrestrial > Soil > Coastal area > Acid sulfate soil | place: Finland: Risofladan, Vaasa | collected...
CTCGCGGGCCTAACAGGAATGCCGCGTACACCGAAGCACGAGCCCGACGAACCGATCAGCGTGATCGGGGCCGACCTGGAAGATCCGCCCACGACGGTCGAATCGTCCAGGACGCCGGAGCCCGAGGTCGAAAAGAAGGTCGTGCCGATCGACCCCGGAACGGGTAACGCGCCGCCGTACGACGGAGAAGGATCGGGCCGGTACATCCAGCGCCTGTGGATGACCGGGTTGTATTCGCCGGACCGAATCGTTGAGAAAGTACACGAGCACTACGAGGGGCGGACCACGTCCCGATCGGACGTGTACTACAATTACAAGAAGCTCGTCGATTCCGGAACTCCGGACGTGCCGCCGTGGCCGTCGAAAAAGAAGGGCGGAGCCAGTGCAACATAAGACCGTTCCGACGGGCCGCGTGACGTATATCGGCCCTATTGTCGTAAAGCGTGATTCGGGCCTGCCGCTTGAGTCGACGATCGGACGAAAGGCGTTCGTTCCAGGGGTCCGATCCGGAACGCGGCGGTTGATGATACGTGGCACGCAGGCCACAGCACGCGACCTACCGGCGGGGATCGACCGTCTCCGCCGGTTCGTATGGTCCCGACCCGCCCCGTGGCGTCTCGGGTGGCGCCCGTTGCTGCTCGAACATCTGTGGAACGTCTACCCGTCACCCCGGCTGCTCGAACGGGCCGCGGAACTCGTCGCCCCGGAAACCTCCCGGCAGATCCACGGCGACGCTACCGCGGCGAACCTGATCCGGATTCCCGGCATCGGGGTCCGTTGGATCGACGCGCTCGACCGTCCCTATGTACCGGGCGATTGGCGCGTGGACGTCGGGAAGGCGCTGCAGTCCTGTTGGGGTTACGAAGCTGCGTTGACCGGCGGCCGGGTCGAGCTCGATCAGGACGTCCGGCTCGAATTAATCGGAGATGAGACGTACTCGAATGTCTTCGCGATCGAAACGTGGTTTCTTATCCACGTCGCCCGGCTTCTGCGGTATCATTCCGACCACGTGTCCCGCCAATTTCGATCCGTAATGGAGGATGAATATGAGTGCCGTCGCGTGTGATCTCGATGAGACGGTCGTCACCACCCGCGCTGCGCTTCGATTCGCGTATGCCGCTGCCGGGGTCCAGTGGGAACCGACGACGCGGCCCTGGCAGGAGTGGTGCACGGCCAAGCAGCACGACGTGAAGGGTCAGTATTATCCGGAAGCGGTCGCCCGATACGCCCGTGTCCTGCCGATCGGGCGATACGCCGACGCGAACGACTGGCTGATCCTGACCGGTGCTTCCGCCGGGGCGGTCGATACCTTACGGCGGATGCTCGGCCTGCGGTTACGTCATTGCATAACCGGACTAACGATTGATCAGAAGATCGCGGCAATCCGCGCGCATAATGTACGGCTGTACTTTGATGATGATTCCGAAACGGTGAAACGCATAAACTTGGAGGTGAAAGAATGTTGCGCAATCCTGATTCAGTGGCCGCGATAATTCTGGCCGGGGGCCGGGGATCGCGATTGGTCCCGGCGGCTCGTGAGTTCGAGAAGCCGCTTTATCCGGTCGGTGGTCGCCCGTTGATCGAGTATGCAGCGGAGTTCGCCGACACATTCGGCGTTCGCCATACGGTCATCGTCACCAACCCGTCGATCGACGACCGGATCAAAGTCGGCCCGCGGGCGTCGAAGGTCGTTCAGGAGGAGCCACACGGGGTCGTTGATGCGGTCCGGATCGGGCTCAGTGCAATCGACCTGGCGATCACCCCGTGGACGATGATTCTGTGTTCCGATAACACGTTCACGCCCGGCGGCCGATGGTTCCGGGAAGCGTGGCAGGCGCAGGAGCCGCGTGACATCGGATATTTCGGCGCGCGGTACACAGCGGACCCGGAGGGGCGGTTCACGACGCTCGGAATCGACGGTAAGTTCAAACCACGGTTCTCCGACCCCGCCATCTGCATTCGATGGGTCGGACCCGTACTCATATCGACGCTCGGGTTATGGGCGGGCGTTGCGGACGCCGAAGCGCCGGAGCATATGTTCAATGCAGCCGCGCGGTTCATGGCTCCGATCCTGATGGCGTGCGACGACCACGGGATCGCAGAATGATTATCGGCTACGGGAAACTCGGCCGCGTGGTCTCCCTCACCCACGCAGATGCGTCGAACGTCGGCGGCGACGTCGAAGTGATCAACTTACTTTCACGGTTGATGGATGATGGGCATGAGATCCATTTGCTTACGCCGTCCCGCGGAACGATCCCGGACGGGGTGGTTGATCATTACGGGCCTGGCGGCGTATTCGAGGAGCTGCCCCGGTTGAATGGCGACGATCGCGAGCTCCTGATCGCGCACGGCGGTCCGGCGTCGGCGAAGACGGGAAAGTTCATCGAGGTCCTCAATCGGGCGATCCCTTTCATCCGTGGGCTGGACGATCACGTCATCTGGCTCGGCGAGCATAACGGCCCGGCCTGGGTGCAGCGTAAAGTCGACGACTCGGGGTTCGTTCGGGCCTATGCGAGCCGCCTGAACCTCGTGTACCCGTTTATCCACGCAGTGAACCGCGGGCCGGTCGATCCGTTATGGCTCTGCCCGGACCCAAGAAACGTCCTGTCGTGCTCGACCCTGGACCCGGCGCGGATAAAAACACGCGTCATCCCAGCTCAATACGATACCGAGCTAACAAACGGTGTTTACCGTTACGGGGCGGTCGAGTTGATGGCCGTTGACCATCTTCCGGTTCCCGATAGCGACCCCGACCCGACCGGCCGGGCGCTGTTCGGGGCGTTGATCAACGAAGGACAGCTGTGCTCGAAGCCGCTCGGGCGTCGGCGGTTGATCGGGCCGTGGTTGCTGGATCTGGGCGGCGAGTTGTTCGGCAAATGGCGATCTGAAACGATGGCTGGTCTGCCGGGCCACCCGCCCGTTCCCGAATCCGTCCCGGTTGCCGATGTCCCGGCGACCGCCCGGCGATGGCGGGCCACGATCACCCTGCCGGCGAACGCGGGCGGATGGGCGACGGCGAAACCGTGGGAGATGTTCGCGTCCGACACGGTCTGCTTCGCACACCCGGCTTACGACGACCAGGATCATATCTACGGATGGTTCGACGATCCGGAACGGGACTTCTTACGGCCGCGGACGCCGGACGATCTGCGCGCCCGGATCGGGATGCTCGCGGCGAACGACGATCTGTGGACGCATATCGTGATCAGTCAGCGTGAGGTGCTCGCAGATTTGATGGAGGCCTGGGATCGCGGGTATAAGATGATCGACGAAATGATCGGCGGCCGACGATGATCCCGCAGGGAATCATAGTACTCGATGGGGCCGATTCATCCGGGAAGACGACCCTGGCCCGCTACTTCGTCGAACATTACGGCGCCCGATACCTGCACGTCGGGCCGAGCGACCGAGTGTGGCTTTATCATCTTGCCGCGTTCCGCCGGGCCGAACGTCTGGCCGCGGCCGGGGAGCTGGTCGTTATGGATCGCCACTGGATGTCCGAATGCGTCTATGGGTCCGTGTACCGCGGCGGTTCAGCGTACCCGGTAACGGCGCGATGTTTCGACCGCCTGTGGATACGATCCGCCGCCGTGAACGTGCTGTGCGCGCCGCGGGATTCGGAACGTCAATTGGCGGAGCACGACCGAATGCGCGGCATCCGATCCGAGTACGCCGCCGACATCCGGGACGTGGTCGCATACTATCGGGATCTTCGTGAAGGGAACGTGGCGCGGTCCGGATCGAGCTACTTGGCGCAGTACGCCCGACACGATGACTATACCGTCCGCCGGGACGTGTACATCTATGATCGATTCGAGGATGGCGCGTACCTCGAGAAGGTCGCCAGGAGTATCCTGGCCCGGCTGTCCGTTCTGCGGGCCGGGCAGCACCCGTTGATGTTCGACCCGACGACGCCGAAAGTCGCAGGGCATCCGGATCGGGCGCGCGTCGTTATAATATGTGATGATGTAGTCTGTCCGTCGATCCCGTACCCGGCGATGACCGGTGTCGCGGCGTTCGAGGTAAACGGTCGGCTACACCGGTCGGAGATCACGGAGCCGTCGCTGCTGTGGGTCACGATCGGGGCGGACTATGTGCCGGTTGAATCGGTCGTGCTCCTAACGGAACAGCGTATCATCGACCTACCGTGGTTCGCGACGTCCGAACGGGCCGTGGCCGCCGTGGGCAAGCTCGGATTCCGGGTGGAAAAGTTAACCGTGAAACGACTACTGGAGGTGCAGAGATGAGTGCGAATCGAGCGTGGATGGCCGCCCTGTGTCGGGTTCTGTTTCAGGGCGAATTAATCGAACCGCGCGGGATGGCGACCCGCGAAGTGCTGTGCGATCGGATCGTGGTCGATATGACCCGGCCGATCGTTACGAACCGTGCCCGGCAGATCGGGTATAAGTTCATGGCGGCCGAAGCCGCATGGATCCTGTCCGGCGACGACCGGGTGTCGACCCTCGAACCATATTCCCGGACGGTCGCTAACTTCTCCGATGACGGCGTGGTATTCCGCGGCGCATACGGTCCGAAGATCGCCGAGCAGATGCCGTACGTTCTCGCATCGTTGCGTCGGGATCGGCCCACCCGGCAGGCGGTGATCAATATCTGGAGAGAGACGCCCGGTGCTTGGAAGGACATACCGTGTACACTATCGACCCAGTTTCTGATCCGCGACGGCCGATTGCATCAGATCGTAACGATGCGGTCATCCGACCTCTGGCTCGGCGTGCCGTACGACGTGTTCTCCTTCTCGATGCTCGCCGGATACGTCCTGATCGAGCTCGGCGATCCGGACCTGCGCCTCGGGAATATGTATCACACGGCCGGATCGCGGCATCTATACGAACGGGATTGGGCCGGGGCGAACCTGGCGCTCAGCAACACGGCGGCGCGGTTCGCCTACGAACCGTTCGACCCGGCGCTGTTCCCGAACGGCGCAGCGCTGATCGAGCATCTCCGCGCCGTTGCGAATCACGATGAAACGAATCTCCGCGGAACGTGGATGCGGGAAACGACGACCCTGAAAAAGGAGACCGACAAATGAGCTACTACGACGATCGGCGCGAGTTCGCGCTGAAGTTCGACCTGCCGACCGATTCCGGGCCGCCGACGTTGCTGCCGGATTCGATGTTCTTGGCCCGGTACCAGCACCTGCAGGAGGAGCTGCAAGAGATGCTCGCGGCCCACCGCGCCGGGGATCTCTGCGAGTTCGCCGACGCCGTTGTGGACCTCGTGTACGTCGCACTCGGCGTCGCGATGTTCGCCCGGCTGCCGTTCGACGCGCTGTGGGCGGAGGTCCAGGCGGCAAACATGCGCCGGGTCCGCGCCGACGATCCAAACGCCCCGGCCGGGCACAGGGGCGATGCGCAGGACGTTCTGAAGCCGGCCGGGTGGGTGCCGCCCGACATCTTACGGGTTCTATCGGACGCCGGGATGGGGCTGGACGAAAAGTACGACTCACGGTTCCTGCGGCCGCCGTCGCCGATATACCCAACGGGATCGGTCGAACTTACCGGCGATTGGAAGCCGATGCATCCGGGCATATCGGTCGAAGAGGCCGGGAAGGCGATAGGCGCGTTGTGTCGGCTAATGAAGCGAACCCCGATCACGACCTGGGACAATCGATTCATCGCCCTGGCCGTCCACGTTGCCGCGTGGTCGAAGGATCCGAGCACCGGGGTCGGGTGCGTCATCGTCGGTCCGGATCGACGGGACATCACGATCGGGTACAACGGATTCCCGCCGGGGATCGCTGACACGCCGGAACGGCTGGCTGATCGCGCCGCCCGGTTGGCCCGGACGCAGCACGCGGAGCGGAACGCGCTCGACAACGCCCGGTTTGACGTTCGCGGCGCGACGCTGTACACGACGTTCTTCGTCTGCTCGGCGTGCGCAAAGTCGGTCATATCGAAAGGGATCGCCCGCGTCGTCAGCCCGTCGCCCGTCGATCGGGAACCGTGGGTGACCGATTCGCCCCTGACTCGTGAGATGTTCGACGAGGCCGGGGTCGATCTGACTGAGATCGAGTTTCCCGAATGAAACCGCAGGGGGAGCTGTTCGCCGTGGAAGAGATGACGAACCTACGCGGAACCGATTGGCGGCCGCCGCGACCGGCGGACCTACCGCGTAAGCTGGACGGGCCGATCGCCGTTGACCTCGAGACGAACGATCGCGGCCTGTCGTCCGGATGCGGCCGTGGCTGGGCCTGGCCGGACGGCGGCTATGTCGTCGGATACGCGATCTCGACGCGCGGATTTAAGGCCTACCTGCCGATCGCCCACGCAGGGGGCGGTAATATCGAACCGGCCGACGCTGTGCGCGACTGGCTGAACGAGATCTTAAGCGATCCGAAGCAACCAAAGATATTCGCGAACGCGCAGTATGACATCGGCTGGGCACGCCGGGACGGCGTTGAAATCGCCGGGCCGATCATCGACGTCCAGTGGGCCGAAGCGTTGCTGGACGAGCACCGTCTGAAGTACTCGCTCGAATCGATCGCGCGGGATCGCCTCGGCGTCGGTAAAGATGAGTCCCTGCTGCGTGAGGCCGCCGCGGCTTATGGGGTCGATCCGAAGTCCGGGATGTGGCAGCTCCCCGCCCGGTATGTCGGCCCGTATGCCGAAGCCGACGCGGACCTGACCCGACGGGTATGGGAAGAGCAGGTCGGGGAGATCATCGACGAGGGGTTGAAACCGATCTTCGACCTCGAACATTCCCTGCTCCCCCTGTACCTCGATATGACCGCGCGTGGCGTCCGGATCGACGTGGACGCCGCCGAACGGTTAAGAGACCGGCTGGCGAAAGAAGCGGCGGCGATTATGGTGGAGGTCTCCACCCGGACCGGGGTGCGGCTCGAGTCGCCCTGGAATACTGCCGACATAGCGCGGGCGTTCGATACAGAATCGATCCCTTATGGGCGGACCCCGAAGTCGAACAAGCCATCGATTACACGGGCCGGTATGGAAGCGATCGACCACTGGCTGCCGCGGTCGATCCTGGCGGCCCGTGCGAAGGATAAGTTAGCCGGGACGTTCGTCAACAACGTCATACTCGGGCATCTTCGCGGCGGCCGGGTCCACGGCGAAATCCACCCGCTGAAATCCGTCGAAGGCGGAACGGTGTCCGGTCGATTATCGATGTCAAATCCCAACCTGCAATTCATCCCGGTCCGGACCCCGGAGGGCAAAGAGATCCGTCGCCTGTTCCTGCCGGAACCGGGAGAGCGGTGGGCGTCGCTCGACTTTTCGCAACAGGAGCCGCGACTCACGGTCCATTTCGCGGCGCTCACGCAGGTCGATGGTCGTCCGCTACCCGGCGCGATCGAGGCGCGCGATCGATACCGGAACGATCCGGATATGAGCTACCACGAGTTCGCTTCTGAAATTACCGGGCTGCCGTACTCGCAGGCAAAGACCCTGAACCTGGCGATCATTTACGGTCGCGGGATTGCCTCGACGGCCGCGGAGTTGGGGATCGGGAAAGATGAGGCTCAGCGGATGTTCGATAAGCATCACAAAGAGATGCCGTTCGCCCGCGCCCTTGCCGAAGTCTGCCAGCGCGCCGCCGGACGTCGTGGAGAGATCCGGTCGCTGCTCGGCCGCAAGTCGCGCTTCCCGTTCTGGGAACCGGCCGCCTGGGACGATCGTGACGACCGATCCCTGCGGCGTGAGGCCGCCGAACGGGCGTGGCCGGGTAAGCGGTTGGTTCGATCCCGAATCCATAAGGCCCTGAACTCACTAATCCAGCCGTCGGCCGCGGACCAGACGAAGGCGGCGATGAAGGCCGTATGGGACGCCGGGCTGGGCGGACGGATCATGGTTCAGGTGCACGACGAGCTGTGTTGCTCGGTTCCGGACGACGCTTCAGCGCGCGAGATCGCGGGCCTGATGAAAAATGCAATCGCACTCGAAGTGCCATCGAAGGTGGACATCGAGATCAGCGACCGATGGGAAGGGGAACGATAGCGATGAGAGATCCACGAGGCGCGTGGCCTATGAAAGGCCGTGCTAGGCGGGTGTCTACGATGGAACGTCTGCGGGCGGACGGCTGGACCTGGGAACGGATCGGCCGCCGGTACAGCATAACCCGGCAGGCCGCGTCACAGTACGTGAAGCGATACCGGACGGAACGCCCGCGGGAATAAACGTGACTTTCTTGTTTACATTCGGTGGCTAACCCCTTATTGTGTCCGCAGGACACAACAGCCTAACACCGAAACCACGGAGCCGAACGATGACCACGAGCCCAATGACATTCGACGAAATTCAGACCGCAGCCGCCGCCCTCCCCGAGTTCAGCCGGAGAGTTTTCTACTCGCTCGTTCGCGGCCTTTACGCCGAACCGGGATTCAGCGACGTTGAAGCCACGGACATCGCCAATGACCTGGCCGTTCCGGTAAACCGAGTTAAGGGCGCCCTGTCCCGCCTGTCCGTCGTCGGGTTGCTGAGCGACGCGGAACCGACCGAAGTGAACGACGAAATTCTCTACCTGCTTTACTCGCCGTTCTGGTCGAACTCGAACATCGACGATAAGGACGCCGACGCCGGGATGACGTACCGCGAATGGGAGAACCTCCGGTCCTTCGCCGCCGACTACAAAGAGAACCCGACGATCATCACGATCCCGACCGGCCCGCCGCCGACGAAGAAAACGACGGACCGCGCGCCCGCCCGCGAGGAGAAGACCGACGCCGAACGCGCCGACGGATTCGAGTACACGGTTTCCGTAAAGATCGACATCGACACGGACGTCATCTACCACGCGATGATGAACCACTACGCCGCGATGGATCCGCGCGACGCGGACCGCGAGCCGAACGCGAAGGGGAAGTGGGCGATGATCGCCGCGACCCGCGACGAACTCCGGATCTTCGGACTCACCGTCGTCGAAATGTCGGAGAACGCCGAACAGGAACTCGGACCGGGCTTCTGCGCCGCGCTGCTCGATCACATCGAGGCCGTCTTCGGTCGGGAGGTCGCCTAAGCGGGACTTCACCGCCGCGATCGCCCGGCTGGAAGCAGCCGTCGAAACGTCCATCACCATCGATCGTCGCGCCTCGCTCCGGGCGACGATCGAATCACTCAAGAAACTGGAGACCAAGTAAATGAACCGCCTCTCAATCGAACCGATGATCAAGTTCGTACGCTTCGACGACGGAGCGTATGACGTGTACGCCGACGGCGCGCCCGTCGGCCAGGTTTACCAGTGCCACGGTCCGCGGGGTGGAGCCCGGTGGACCTGCTGGGACGACGCGACCGTGACCCATCGGACCCGGTTCGAGGCCGCGACCGAATTGATCGCGAACTTCGGAGGCGGACGATGACCACGCTTACCACCACGCAGGAGGCCGTTGCCGGGGGCGTCGCGATGCGATGCCCGTGGTGCGGTCGGAAACTACGCCGCGCGCCCTTTATGCCGGTCGCGGTGACGCGGGTGCGACGGACGTGCCCGAACGCGCAGTGCGCGACGCAGTGGAGCGTTCTGATTAAGCCGATCGAAGCGGACACGCGGATCGGCCGGATGTGGATACACGAACTTACATTTACCGAAACGACGAACCTGGAGACGAACAATGACCGAACTTAACGTGATCTTCTTCGCCACGGCCGCACAGGTCGCCATATTCGAGCACGAACTCAAGGGACAGATTTCGGACGGTGCCTGGGAGAACTTCCGGGGGTCCGATTACCAGATCTGGTGTCGAGCCAACTGCCTGGTCGCCGAAGTCGACGCCGGTGAACGGGTCGGTCGTCGGTTCCGGGTGAATTACGATCGGTTCAACTTCAATCGGAAAGACCTCGTCGAAATCGTCGGCGACCGCATGCTCGCTTACGCGCGGCTCGCACGGGCCGGGTACGACCCGGAGACGATCTGTAAACTCAAGTCCGTCATCCTCGACTGGAACGGCGGCGTCTTAGACGCGCCGGTCGATTATAAGGGCGCGTATTACGACGAGCTGCGGACCTGGTACGTCGGGCAGGACCACGACGCGATCAAGGCCGTCGTCAAGGATCCCGATACTTACACGATGCGCGATCTGCGGGCCGACCTCCGGGCGATTATGCAGACGATTCGGACGGAGGTATAAGATGACCTGGACCGACGAACTATCCACACAGCAACGCGCCGTCGTCGAGTGGGTCCGCACCGGTCGCGGTTCCCTGAACCTGATCGCCCGTGCCGGATGCGGGAAGACGTTCACGCTCGTCCGGGGCGCGATCCGCGCCATCGTCGAATCCGACGGCGGTGAGATCGCCCTGATGGCGTACAATAAGTCCGCGGCCGAAGAATTTAAGACCCGGCTCGCGGACCTCGCAAAGGAAACCGGGGACAAGCGGTTCACGGACTGGAAATCGGTCGAAGCCGGCACGGTCCATTCGTTCGGATTCCGGGCCGTTCGGAAATGGGCGCCTGGCGTCGTGGTCGAGGATAACAAGGTGTTCACGATTATCGACCAGCTCGCCGCACCGCAGGCGGGCGCGCGGGCGGCCGTTTATGAACGCGAGTCGGGGCCGATCCGGAAGCTGGTCTCCCTCGCGAAGCAGTCGGCGTTCGGATTCATTACGCCGGTTGACGACCGGCACGCCTGGTATGAGATGGCGATCCACCACGCCGTGAACGAAATGACCGATGACGCGACGATCGACGAAGTAATCGAGGCCGCGATCGTCGTCCTCCGACGGTCGTTCGAGCAGGATCGGCAGATCGTCGACTTCGATGATATGGTGCTGGCGCCGCTGGTGCACAACATCCGAATGTGGCCGAAGGATTGGGTCCTTATCGACGAGGCGCAGGATACGAACGCGAGCCGCCGCGCACTGGCCCTTAAGCTCCTGAAGCCCGTCACCGGCCGCCTCATCGCCGTCGGCGACGATCGACAGGCGATCTACGGGTTCACGGGCGCCGATTCCGACGCCCTGGATCTGATCGCCGCGGAACTCGATTCCACGACCCTGCCGCTCACACTGACGTACCGGTGCCCGAAGGCCGTCGTGGTCGAGGCGAACCGGATCGTGCCGGACATCGAAGCGCACGCCTCTGCGCCGGATGGCATTGTACGGCACTGGACCGCGACGCAGGACGGATTACCTGGCGACGCTGTCGCCGGTGGCGTCCTGACGGAACCGCGCACCGTACACTGGTTCGAGGTCGCCCGCGTCGGACCGGCCGACGTCGGGTTGTGTCGGAATACGAAGCCGCTCGTTGAGACGGCATATGCGATGCTCGGCGCCGGGATCGGTTGCCGGGTCGAAGGGCGGGAGATCGGCGAAGGTCTGATAAAGCTGGCGACCCGCTGGAAGAAGGTACGGACGTTGGGTGCGCTCGCGGATAAGCTCGTCGATTACGGCGACCGTGAAACGCAGAAGTGGAACGCAAAGGGCCGGGAAGATCGGGCACAGGGCGTCGCGGATCGGGTCGAGGCGCTGATGGTCATCATGGACCGCCTGATCGCCGACGGGCTGACCGGGGTCGAGGATCTGATCGCTTGGATCCGGAAGATGTTCGGCGATACGCCGAACGGACGCGACGCCGAGGTGTTCACGTTGTCGACCGTCCATAAGGCAAAGGGCCGGGAATGGGACCGGGTGTTCATCCTGTACCGGGACCAGACGATGCCCTCGCCCTGGGCGCGGAAACCGTGGCAGCTGCACCAGGAGCAAAACCTCGAGTACGTCGCAATCACGCGATCGAAAAATGAACTCATTTACATCGACTGAACCACGAAACGAGGAGCTGAAAATGAACTTGATATTCGAGAACACCGGGGTCATCGACCCGATGGCCATCACGACGTTCGGCGCGACCGTAAAGGAAACCGAGAATCCGATCGGGTTCTTCGGGACTGGACTGAAGTACGCCATCGCGGTATTACTGCGAACGGGGCACGCGATCACGATTCAGGCCGGTGATCGGGTTCTTCGGTTCACCGCCGTTCCGACCGCCATCCGGGGACAGTCGTTCAACATCGTTCATCTCGACGGATCGCCGATCGGATTCACGACCGAACTCGGGAAGACCTGGGAGGTCTGGATGGCGTACCGCGAGCTGATGTGCAATACGATGGACGAGGCCGGGCACTGCTACACGGCCGATAACGTATCCGATCCCGACCCCGATATGACGCGGATCGTCGTCGAGGGCGCCGGGATCCTCGAGGCGCACGACAACCACGATCGATACTTCTTCAACGGGCAATCGATCCGATACCGTACCGACGACGTGGAAGTGGCGAGCGGCCCATCGAAGGGCATCTACTACCGCGGCGTCCTGATCGGCGACGTGCCGGCCGGGCGGCAGTCGCTGTTCCGGTACAACATTCTCAAAAAGCTCGACCTCACGGAAGACCGGACATACCGGAACGGCTATCAGATACATCGGATACTCGTGGATGCGTTCATCAGCTGCCCAGACGACGCGCTCGTGGAGGACGTCGCACTCGCCGCGGACGGAACGCTCGAGGCCGGGCTCTGGTATTCCTGGGCTACGAAGGCGCCGGAGCCGGTATTCATGAACGTCGTCGGCGCACTAATGGAAGACCGTCCGACCGACGTTGCCGGTGAAGCCCGCGACCTGTTCGAGAAGTCCGTTCCCGAACCCGTCGAACCCCGTGAATGGGAGATGGACCCGACCGCGGCCGCGGCCCTGGACCGCGCGATCGCGTTCTGCGAATCCGTCGGCTATGACGTTCGACGGCATCCGATCCGGGTGGTCGAAAAGCTCGGCGACCGGGTGCAGGGAATGGCAAACCGGAAGACCGTGTACGTCGCTCGTGAAGCGTTCGCCCGCGGCGTGAAGGTCCTGGCGGCGGTTCTGATCGAGGAGCACCTCCACCTGGTTCACGGATATAGCGACTGCACGCGGGCGATGCAGAACCATCTGCTCGGCGAACTCGTCGGGATGGCGGAACGGTTCGCCGGGGAGGTACTATGAGCGGCGAGGCGGCCCTATGGGCGTACGTCCGGAACGGAATGCGCGGCCGATGGTCGGTGCAGCGGCACGAGGACCGAATGACGGCCGGAATCCCGGACCTGTCTTATGCGATCGACGGGGCCGACGGATGGATCGAATTGAAGTCGATGGCCGCGTGGCCCGTACGACCGGGCACGCGGGTAGATGTAGGGATAACCCCGGAGCAGGTTCTCTGGGCAGAGCAACGCGGCGCTGCGGGTTCCGGCCGGTGTTTCGTCCTGATACGGGTTGGGCGCGAACACCTCCTGGTCCGCTGGAACCGGGCGCGGAACTTGCTCCGGGAGACTATCACGAAGGACGAGGTCCGGGCGATCGCCGAAGGCGGGTGGTCGCCCGGTATCGATTGGCCGTTCTTCGCGTACATGTTAGCAACTGCGTGTGACGATAAGGAGATACGAAATGACTGAGCCCAAATGCACGATACCCATCATCACTATTGATGCGGCATACGACCACGCTGCCCTGACGTTCGGCGAGCGGGAGACCATTCTCGGTGCGCTCCGAGCGAACGACGCACAGTCTATCCGTCGGGCGTTCGTCGCGGCGGCCGTCCGGCTCGAACGGGGTGAGGCCCTGCTCGCGGGGATCGGGTGGTGACCGTCGCCTGTGTACTTCGATCCGGCGGGGGCTTCACCACGGACGACGTGGACGCCCTTCACCGCGCGTTCCTTCGATACGATCCCGGCGTCGACTTCGTCTGCCTGTCTGACGTTCCGGTCCGCTGCCGATGGATTAGCCTGTCGACCGACCTGCCCGGCTGGTGGGCGAAGATGGAGCTATTCCGGCCCGGCCTGTTCACCGGCGAGCGCGTTCTGTACATCGACCTCGACACGGTCGTCGTCGGCGATCCACGGGTGCTCGCCTTCGGGTCCATATCTCCGATCGTGCTGTCTGACTTTTACGATCCGGCGAACATGGCCTCAGGCGTCGTGGCATTTACCGGCGGCGACCCGTGGATAGAATCGATATGGAATGACTTCCGGGATCGGGCGCCGACGATCATGGCACAGCACCCGCGTCGGATGGATCACTATCTCCGGGGATACCTCAACGCGGCCCGCCGCTGGCAGGTGGTTGCACCGGGGGCAATCGTATCCTATAAGGAACACCTGCGCGGACGGCGGGAACCGTACGCGGAGACCATTGAAATACCGGCGGACGCCCGGCTCGTGTGTATGCACGGACGGCCGACGCTTCGCGAATTACCGGCGGACGATCCGGTAAGGAAGGCCTGGGGGAGATGAGCATACAACGCGAAATGATGATCACATTCGGGGCGGGCGACATTTTCGTCACGCTGGTCCGGTATGACGGCATAATCGATTCGGTCGGCTTCGTCGCGTCCGATCGGCCGCATCCGATCGGGTCTGGGCTGGCCGATGAAGACCCGTCGATCGCCCTGCGCGACCTGGACCTGATGATGCGGTTTACCGATCCCGCATCCGTGGACGTCGTTATCGACGCCCTGACGTTGATAAAGAAGAACCTGGAGGTGGCCGAATGAAATGTGCGCTGGCCGACGCGGCAACCGGCAAACGTATCCGGGATGAAGACGTCGAACCGGAATGCGGCCGGGACTTCTGCGACGCCTGCGGCGACTGCCTTGTCTGCTACGGCGGCGATGAATGTCTTTCGACGTCGAACGGGGAACACACGTTCATACGATATATCGAAAGGACGAAAACATGAAACGAATCGTGATGCCGTTAAGGGCGGAGTTCGGGATGAAAGTATGGTGGCACGCCCCGGCGGTCCACGCCATCGCCGGAGATAAGATCGTTTGTATCGAACCCGGCGATGAGGCGCTGTATCCGTCGGCGACGGAGTTCCGGGTCGTCACGCAACAGCACGACGACGCCCGGCGGAACCGATATAGTCGGGACCGGGAGTTTCTGGACAACGTGCAGCGGGACGTGATCACGGAATACGGGATCGAGAACGTCGAACTCATATTCCCGCACGACGATTGGCCGCGGGAGCGGTTCATCCCGGAACCGCGGGTTCGGCAGGGGTCGCCGCATCTGTATCCCGACATCGTCGTCTGTCCGCGCCGCCGTCGATACGGGGCAGAAAAGAATTGGCCGGAATGGCACGACCTGACCGCCGGGCTCGTCGCCGATGGGTTCACGGTATTCGCGGCCGGGGCGCCGGACTCGTCGTATGAGGTACCGTGCCCGCAGGCCTGGGACTATGATCGGTTCCTGGATGCGTCGATCGAGGCGATGCTTAACGCAAAGCTCGTCGTTACGACCGACGCGGGACTCGCTCACCTTGCCGTTCTGTGCGGCCGCCCGACGGCCGTGATCACGCACGGCGACCTGCTCGTGGCGCCCGGTCCGGTCATCGATGAAACCGGCCGGCAAATGGAGGATCGTTACTGGCCCGTAAAGCTCGAGCGATACGTCGAGGGCAACCACACCGACGCGCCGTTGTTCTTTCTCGACCACGCGTGGTACGACCCCGCCGGAGTCCGACGGACGATAAGGAGGCTGATGGGATGAAAACCGAATTTGGCGACTATGACGAAATGTACGGCGGAATCGATTACACCGGCGCCCGCGTCCTCGACATCGGGGCCGACTACGGATCGACCGCAATGTTCTTCCTCGATCGAATGGCCGCGCACGTATTCGCGAGCGAACGGAATGAAGCCTATCGTGAGCAGCTGGTCGAATGGGCGACGACCTGGGCGGACGTCGTGACCGTTCTGCCTGCCGTTACGGCGGAGAATATCGAAGAGATATTCGTGGACATCAACCCGGACGTCGTGAAGGTCGATTGCGAGGGATGCGAACGGTTCCTGCTCGAATTATCCGCGGCCGCGATGCACAGGCCGCGGGCCTGGGTCGTCGAGACTCATTCGGATAAGGTGCACGCCGAGCTGATGGAGCGGTTCCGGTTGCTGCGGTATCGGGTCGAGATCGTAATGGACTACGGTCCGATGCGAACGAACCCGGATAAGGTCGTCCGGGTCGTGAAGGCGGTGCGCGATGCCTAAGCAAATGCTGCGATACGAACAGATGATGCGCGACGCGATGTGGTATGCGAATATGACCTGGATGTACGCGCACCTCATCGAATCCCGTACACCGTTCGCACAGGCTAATTACGGTGATGGCGAGTGGGGCGCGATGATGGGCCTATCGATCACGAACACCGACGGAACCCGGTACACGCCTCAATTAGGGAAGTGGCTCCGGTGGACGCTGGAGCACCCGTCCGGGATGTGGTGCGGTACGAATCCCGGCGATCGATTACGTGCGGACGTCGATGCGTGGATCGCCCGAAACGAGATCAATGTCCCGTGGATGCCGAAGGAGATCCTGTCCGAGGCGAACGTCAACGGGCAGATCGCGCCGTTCTTCCGAGCCGTTCGTGCGTGGACGGGCAAACGGGTCCTCGTCGGACCGAAACACCTGCACGTCCTTCCGGTCCAAGTCGTCGGCCCGGTCGAGCACGTTGAGATTCCGGATCACGTGGCGTGGACCGTCACGGACCGGATCGCCGACGATCTGCGCGGCCTGATCGTTCCGGGAAATGTGACGATGATTATGTTTTCGGCGGGGATGGCGACGAACATCGTGATGAACCAACTGTGGAAAGAATATCGCGGCGAGGTCACAATGATCGATACGGGTGCCATATTCGATCCGTATGTCGGGGTGCTATCCCGGAAGGGCTACCACAAGCCGTCGTTTACCCAAGCGATGAAGGAGAACCTAAGATGACTGGATTCGTTATTGCAACCGGCCGATCCGGGACGACCTGGATGGCCGACGCTCTGCGACGTTGTACGGATCGCGACGCACGGCACGAGTCGATGCGGTACACGGTCGGCCCGTCGTTCGCCCGGAACGGGGTTGAGGTAAACGGGAACCTCTGGCAACAGGCTTCCATAATCCGGGACACGTTTCCGGGGGTCTCGATCGTTCACCTCGTCAGGGACGGCAGACTCGTCGTTCGGTCTGCGCTATCGAACGCCCGGCGACACGACCCGCATCGGACCCTGGAGCAGACCTGCCGGACCTGGGTGGCCCGGAACGAACGGATGATCAGCGAGGTACATTGGTCGATGCGGTTCCGGTTAGAGGGCCTGACGACGGACTTCGCGACGTTCCAACAGGCCGCCGGACTACTCGGCGCAGGGCGGGTCGATCCCGTCGTCTGGGACCGTATACGGAACGTGCCGCGAAACGTAACGGCCGTGAAATCTGTTCCGCCGTTCGCGGCCTGGTCGAACGCCGATCGTGATAGGTTCTGGGCGATATGCGGCCCGGTTATGGAGACGCTGAGGTACGGGTTATGATACCGCTTAATCAGTCGTATCGGATCGCCGAAACCATAGCTACCCGGCCCGACGTCGCCGCGCTCACTATTGAGTTTCGCAGCTGGTTGAAGAACGTGGTCCGGTGGACGCCATACGATACAAACCCGGAGATCGGATACTCTCCGGGCCAGGTTCATATCGGGCGGTACTACGACGCGGCGCTCACGATGGCCTCGATCGATTTCACCGGGCTGCGGATCCTCGAGCTCGGTGCCAGGTTTTCATTCCTCGGCAGCTACCTGACCGGGGTCGCCG
>Ga0307380_10005072_pt1 | contig 17552 bp, 14 predicted proteins | sample UN3MG_FD_202239 | JGI IMG/M metagenome (GOLD analysis project Ga0307380, IMG submission 202239) | Soil microbial communities from Risofladan, Vaasa, Finland - UN-3 | ecosystem: Environmental > Terrestrial > Soil > Coastal area > Acid sulfate soil | place: Finland: Risofladan, Vaasa | collected...
ACCATCGAGGCGGTTCATGCGGCCAATCAGGAGCAGCGCGAGATGATGTACCACCGCGTTCGCTACTACTTCGACGGCAAACTCAAGGACAAGACATTTGCCGTATGGGGGCTGGCCTTCAAGGCCCGCACGGACGATGTTCGAGAGAGTCCGGCTATCACCGTAGTGCAGCGGCTGGTGGGCAGCGGGGCGAGCGTGTCGGCCTACGACCCCGAGGCTATCCGGACCGCCAGGGAGGTCCTGGGCGACAGGCAGGTGCGCTATGCCCGCGACATGTACGACGCGGTGCGTGGGGCCGACGCTCTGATCGTCTGCACTGAATGGCGGGAGTTCCGCACGCCGGACTTCAATCGGGTCGCCTCGCTGATGGCCGGCGACGTGATCTTTGACGGGCGCAATCTCTACGATTTGGAGTGGCTGGCTGCAACCAAGCTCAGATACTACAGCGTCGGGCGACCGGCGGTGAATCCCAAGACACAGTGAACGCGCCTGCCATAGTGGTAAGGTCAAGGCAAAGCGAGGTCTTGCGGTTGCCGCCGGTGCAGCTATCCTGGCAGTCAGCGGCGAACGCACGGAACTGAGCGACATGGTTGCGGAACACGGCTGCGGCCTGCACGTACCGCCGGGAAACGGTCAGGGCGTCCGCCGGCTTCACGAAGACCGCGCCCTGCTGACCCACTTGAGGGCCGCTTCACGAGCCGCGGCCGAGAAGGACTTCTCCAGGCTGATCACCGTGCCTCGGTATCTGGGATTTCTTCAGGGCTGGTTCAGATGGACCGAGGTGGCACGGCGGCGCTAAGGCATGCTCAATATCCAGTCGATACAACACCAGCGGCACTGTAGCGGAACTTGATCATCGGCGGCTTCGGCAGGCTACGGCCGGACACCGAGGCGATTCGGGCACACGACTCACACGAGTTGTCCGTCAGGTACAGCGCCGGAATTGAGGGGCCTTTATGACGAGGCCAAGACGATACGCTGTGAATGCAATAAGTAACTGGATTCGGCTGATCGTCCTGGCTATCGTCGGTGCGATCACGATTCCGTATCTCATGCACCAGTTAGGGGACTACCGATTCGGTGTCTACGCTATCGTCGGGTCCGCGATGGGGTTCATCTCGCTGCTGGACTTCGGGCTCCAGACGGGCATCACGCGGTTCGTTGCCCAAGACGAGGCCAGCGGAGATTACGGACGGCTGCTGTCCACCACCTCGACGGGATTCGCGGTCAAAGGGACCATTGGACTGGTTGGGTTCATGGTCACAGTGGCCAGCATCCCATTCGTGCGATACTTCTTCAACATCCCATGGGACCTGTTCTGGGGCTTAGCGGCCCTGTCGGCCTTCATGGGGCTTAGTTTGCTGCTGCGGTCGCTGGCGATCACTCCTGGCGCTATCCTTATCGGTGCCAGCCGGTTTGAGTTGCGTACTGCTTGCGACATCGTGGGTAATCTGGCCCGTCTGGGGCTGCTGGTGTTGTTCTTCTCCCTGCTTGGGCCCTCTCTGGGGAGGATGGGGCTGGCATTCGCGATGGGGGCGGCGGTGTTCTTCCTGCTGACGTATACGATGGCAAGGTACTGGATCGTCCGCAGGCCCATCTTCCGGTTCTCGTCGATGAGCAAGTCCGCTTTCAAGCGGATCGCAAGCTTCGGGCTGCTGAACGGCGTGGCCGTGTTAGGCGGCCTACTGCTGAACCAAGGACTGATATTCACGTCGGGCAAACTGCTGGGAACGACGGCGGCAACATATCTAGCGGCGCCGATTCTTGTGGCGTTTCAGCTCCAGGGGCTGGCCGCGGGTTTTGCCAGCCCACTGATCCCGCTGGCCGGTCGGGACGCCGTTCAGGGCCAGGGCAGGAACCTAGGCCCTTGGTCTGTCCGGATCAGCCGCCTGACGTGTCTGCTGTGTATCTGCTTTGTCCTTCCGCTGTGTATCCTGGCCGAGCCGTTGCTGAGGCACTGGCTCGGGCCGGACAAGGCCTGGACCTGGACTATCTTCGTTGTGGTAGTCGCTACAACCACAATGGAGAGCATTCAGGTTGCCAACTACTACCTGGTGGTCGGTGGCGGGAAGATTGGCGCTTGGGCCGCGAGCCAGCTTGTCGCCGCAACGGTCGGCCTCGGGGCGGCAGTGGCCTGCCATCTGCTGTTCGGCTGGGGACTGCTCGGGATCGTCTCAGTGGTCGGCGCTGCGGTGGTTGCCCGGAACCTCATCGCGCTGCCCATTATCTCCTGCCGGCAGTTTGGCGTGCCGCTGGGAAAGTACCTCTGGAATACGTATGCTATCCCCGCAGTGGCCATGGCCGTCCCCGCCGGTGCGACCGTCGCCATGCTGCTGCTGGCATATCCAACGAGCGTACTCATGCTGGTCTTGGAACTGCTGGCGAGTATGGCTCTGTTGGCGGCTTTTGGCTGGCTGTTCGGGTTGACGAAGGACGACAGGCGTCTGGTCCTCAGCATCCTGCCGCGGCGACCGGCGGGAAGCCCCACCGCGCCGAGCGCCGCCGAACCGAAGGACGATGCGGCCGCCGGTTTGAAGACCGAAGGGAACACGGGCAATCCGAGTGCAGGCCAGGCGCAGTAATGGACACGCCACATGAGACAATCTCTGTCGTCATCCCGTCCTACAACGTGGAGAAGTACCTTCAACGGGCCGTGGACAGCGTTCTCAGGCAGACGCTCCAGCCTCAAGAGGTGATTGTCGTGGATGACGGGGCCACGGACGGCACCGCCGATATCGCCAAGAGGTACGGCCCGCCCGTCAAGTACATCTACCAGGAGAACCGGGGCTTGGCCGCCACGCGCAACACGGGCATCCGGAATTCCAGGGGCTACTGGATCGCGCTGCTGGACGCGGACGACGAATGGGTTCCGAACCACTTGGCCAACGCCATGGGGGTGCTGCAAGGCCATCCGCCTCTGGAGTGGTACGCGGCGGCCTACGAGGCCCGGCGAGAGGGAACCGGAGTGATTGAGGGCGTGCGGCGATGCACGCTACCCCTGGTGGACGGCCGATACCTGGAGGACTTCTTCCTCGCCGATGCCCGAAGCCCGTTCACCGGGTCGGTCACCATGGTGATCTCCCGACGGGCCTTCGAAGAGGTCGGCCTGTTCGACGAGTCTCTTCGAGCCGCGGAGGACTGGCAGATGTGGTTCCGCCTTGGCCTGAAGTACCCAAGAATTGGTTACTCCCGGGAGGTCGGCGCCATCTACTGGTTGCGCGGCGATTCCCTCACAAGCCAGCACACCAATCCCCCTGAGAAGATCCTTTCGCTGATCGAGTCCTACGAACGAATGGCGGCGGAGATGGGGCCTGCCAAGCTCAGGCAAGTGGAGCCGTTGATAATGCGATGGATCGGCAACCAGGTGCGGGCGGCGACCCGGGAAGGAAACCGCGAGATCCTTCGTAGAATTGAGTTGCGTTACGGGTGCCGGCTGCCGATGCAATGGAGGGTGGTCAGCAGGGCCCGAAGGATGACGCCCGGATTCCTCTGGAATGGAGCCTTGGCCTGTTGGCGCGGCCTGAGGCGCCTGCTGCAACGGCTCCGGATGCGGCGCGGGCGCGCCGTTTCCCGCGCGCGCGACGCGAGACCGTGAATGCCCGGTGTGGGTTATGGTAAGATAGGGCGCGACGGGTCACGCTCGACCCGTCGAGGCATTATGGAGCGAGTCGGTTGGTCGGCTCTTCTGTCGGCGTCGTGCTAGGTCCTGGCGTGCAGGCCGTGGCGATCGGCCACGGGGATGGGCCTGCCTGACCGCCCCGTTGACCGACCCCAAACGAGGAACTGAGCAAGGTGACCTTCGCGCTGCACCGAGCCGATGCCCATGGCAGGGGCGCCACACGCGGGGACGATCCCCGCACCTGGGACGCCATACGGCGCCAGAGACAGGCCCCTGACCCCGCGCTTGTCCATCGCGATCTGTCCGAGTCGGTGCATTTTCAGTACATTCAGCAGCATGTGTCCCGGCCGGCCCGGATTCTCGAGGGCGGGTGCGGCTTCGCCAAGTGGGTGTGGTTCCTAGAGCAGTGTGGATACGAGGTCTACGGGGTGGACTTCCCGGAGTCGGCCATCCATAACTCGCATGCGGTGTGGCCCGATCTGAAGCTCACGCTTGCCCGTCTCCAGGAGATGCCCTACGAGGACGGGTTCTTTGACGGGATACTCAGCCTGGGGACTATTGAACATGACATGAACGGGCCTCAGATGATCCTCAAGGAATTCCTTCGCGTTCTCAAACCAGGGGGGGTGCTGTACTGCACGGTACCGTGCATTAACGGGCTGCGGCGCGCCGGGGTGCTGTCTCTTCAGGAGTTCGCACACTGCAACCGGTTGATCCGAAGAGCGCGCGGCAGAAGCCCGGATGTCGAGTTCTTCGAGTACTATTTCTCGGCTCGGGAGTACGCACGTGTGCTCCGTCGAGCCGGCTTCGAGGTGATTCAGCTGGTCCCGCAGACTCCAGACCCCTATCTGCTGGGCAGTAAGGCCGGTGGCCTGAGATCGCGCCTGGTCTGGAGGATCCATCGGATCTGGCCGTGGATGATGACCCATATGGTGGGCGCGGTATGCCGTAGGCCTTTGGTGCCCAGCGCATGAGAATGACCTAGAATCATGGGCCTGTGCCCCGTTGGGGCCCGTGGACGAGCGAGCCCCTGAACGGATACCGGTGTGCCTGGCAGCGGACTCGGGGCACGCCCCGGTGGGGCTGCCCGATCGAGGTGTTGCGAAGCGAATGAGTTGGTCGAACCCCTTACCAGCGATGTACGAGGCACCAGTCCCCCAGGCCGGGCTAGCCCCGGTCCGGCAGCGGCTGCCGATGATCTCCGTCCTGGTCGGGCTCTTCATCATCCCCGCCTGCGGGCTGGCTGTCTTTTCCGGCTGGAATTACGTCGTCAAGGGGCTGGGCGCAGTGCTGGTCCTGGCCTTCGTGATTCGCGCCTTCTCCGGTGGTGCGAGCGTCTGCCCGGAGACAATCCTGTACGGCACATGGGTGGTCTGGAGCATGATAGCTGTTATCGGCGGCGTCTATGAGCCGCTGTTCTGGCCGCAATGGTTCACTGTAGCGCAGACCCTCATTCTGATCGCGATCATCGCCGGGTTCACCAACTCCCGGAAGATATTGCTGTTCAACCTGATCATGTTCCTTCTGGCCGCGACCCTATGGGGAGGGATGAGCGTCGCGACGGGCGACTTCCAGCGGGCCGAGGAGGAGGGCGAACGCGCGGGTTCATTCGTGGGCGCCAACGGTTTTGGCTTCATGATGCTCATGGCCACCGTGGCCATGGCGCATTTCTGGATGCTTCGCACCCGTCGCCCGATCCTGAGGTACGTTGTGCTCGGCACGGGGATGGCGACGGCGTCGATGTTCGTTATCCTCTCCGGTTCCCGCAAGGCGATCCTCGCCTTGGCGCTGTTCTATGCGCTGTGGGTGTGGTACTGCTATCGCAAGGAGGTCTTCGCTCGCGGGAAGGTGTTCGCTGCCGTGCTGGTCTTGACGGCAGCCGGATCCTATGGGGCCTACCGGATGATTGCCGGGACGTATCTTGAGGAGCGGTTCAAGGCCTCATTGAGTGTCATCACGGGAGGGGGGCGGAAGCACGGAGGCGGCGGCCAGGAGCGAATCAGGCTGTATAGGGTGGGCTTCACGCTCATTGGCAGGCGGCCTTTCATCGGCAACGGGCTGGACAACTACCGGATGCACACGGGCGGTGTGATGAGCCATTCCGATCTGCTTGCCGTGGCCGTGGCCACGGGCATTCCGGGGCTTGGCCTGTACCTGGCCATCTATATCCTTCTGTACCGGCGGGCCGGCCGGATCGCCAAGTTCTCGGCGGACCCGACGGAGATTAAGTTCGCCAAGCTGGTCCGGGCGACGATCATCGTCATCCTACTGATGTCCCTAGGGAGGAAGAATTACCACGCCAAGGATTTCTGGGTGATCTTCGGGAGCCTGATCGGCTACACCCACGCCGTGTGGCAGTCGTTGCAGGCCCGGCTTGCGCTGAGCATCGAGATGAGCGGGGCAGCGCCCGCAGGTTCATCGTGAGACCAGCGCTTATACCACCTCTGGGTGAACCCTCCGATACCGACCAGGTGAGGGGCAGCGCCGCCGGCGCGACCGGGAGCGGATTGACATGAAGCTGTGCCTTACGACCCATCAGTCTCTGTATCGAACCACTGACGGGGGATACGAATGCACCATGGGCCTCGGCAGGTGGGTCGGCATGCTAGCCTCGTTCTGCGATAAAGTCCACCTTTGTGTCCCGGTTCGCAGCGGCGCCCGGCCGCCCGGGCTCGCGCGGTTTGACATCCCCAACGTGGTCGTCTGCGCTCTGCCGATCTACTTCAGGGCGATGGAGGCTGAGGCCGTGCGGCACCCGGTGCGGCTCATCCGCGCCCTGTGGTCTCCCATCGCCCGCAGCGACGTGGTCTTCATCATGCTCTTCAACTACATGGGGCTGTACGTCTGGGCGCTATCCCTGCTGGCCGGAAAGCCGATTATCAGCAACATGGCCGGCGACACGCCCCAGCTCCTGTGTTGGGCGTTCCAGCGGAGAGGCATCCCCCTGGTCGGCCCCGTGGTAAGGGCTATCCACGCGCTGCTCTACCATGGGATCATCCGCTCGTCCGCCGTCGTCCTTTGCGTCGGCCAGGAGATCGCCAGGAAATACGCCCCGGGCAATCCCCGCGCCTTGCCGTACGTGAACTCCAGGGTCCGAGCGGATGAGGTGGCCGATAAGGTGGCCGGAGGATTGCCCGTCAGACGCCTTCTGGCCGTGGGAAGGCTCGACTTCTACAAGGGCCTGCGGGAGCTCCTCCGCGCCGCCAGTGACCTGGTGAACGAGGGGCTGAACCTGCGCGTTCGCCTGGCCGGTGAGGGAAACGACCGCGGGCCTCTCGAGAAGATGGCCGAGGACCTGGGCATTGCCGATCGAGTGGACTTCCTGGGCCACGTTCGCCTGAATCCCGAACTCAAGGCGGAGTACCGCGCCGCAGACGTGTTCGTGCTGCCCTCGCACAGCGAGGGCCTTCCCAAGGTGGTGCTGGAAGCCATGGCCAACGGCGCGCCCGTGGTGGCGACCCATGTGGGTAGTGTTCCGTTGATGGTGGAAGACGGCCAGACCGGATTCATCGTGCCGCCGCGAGACGCGGACGCCCTGCGGGACGCTGTCCGCCGGTTGCTTCTGGACGAGGGCTTGCGGGTGCGCTTCGCGCGGGCCGGCCAGCACAAGGTACGAGGATTCACAATGGAGGCCCTGCGAGAACGGTTCGTGGCCGCCTTCCGCCGATTCGGTCTACTGGGCAGCAGCGCCTCTGAGGATGGCCCTGGCCGGCGAGCCGGCCTCTTGATGCCGCGCCGACGAACATGCGCCGTGCGGCCTTTGTCAGGCCCGGGGGTGCTGTCGGCAGACGGAGGTACCCTGTGATGGCCTTTCCCCCTTGGTGGGTGAGGCGGGTGAACCGCCCGCTGCTGGGCATCCTCAACCCCCGGATGCGACTTGGCGGCGCGCTGAAGGTTCAGCAGACGGAGCAGTGGCTGCCCCGCCGCGAACTCGACCGACTCCAGCTTGAGCGGTTGCGTGCCCTTCTGAAGCACGCATGGGAGAACTGCCCGTACTACCGGCAGACGATGCAGCGGGCGGGTCTGACTGGCGGGCGGATCGACGGTCTGGAGGACTTCCGCAGGCTGCCTCTTGTTACCAAGCGCGATATCCAGAGGCACCGTGACGAGATGATCGCCCAAAACTTCAATCCCTCCCATCTTGTGCCCAACCATACGGGAGGCTCAACCGGCGATCCGCTGCATTTCTTCAACGACCACGGGGAGAACCTCCGCATGCGCGGGGCCCGGCAACCGCGGGGCGACATGTGGGCCGGTTGGAAAGCCGGGAAGAGGACCGTGCGGCTGTGGGGCGCCGGCGTGGACGTCGGCAAATCGCGAAGTCTCAAGGCGAGACTGCTCTCGTGGGTCTTGAACGACCACTTGCTGGATTGCCTTACGATGGACGAGGACGTGATCGCCCGTCACATAGACTTCATGAGGCGGTTTCGCGCTCAGATCATCGTCTCCTATACGACGATTGCGTATCTGTTCGCCACGAAACTCCGAGAGAGTGGGATGCGCCTGCCTCATCTGGAATCTGTGATCTGTTCGGCAGAGGTCCTGACGGGTTCCCAGCGCGAGGTAATTGAGTCCGGGTTCGACCGCCCGGTCTTCAATCGGTACGGCTGCCGCGAGTTCGGGCTGGTGGCGGCTGAATGCGGCCTCCACAGCGGCATGCATGTGGGCATCGATCAGGTCGTATTGGAGGTGGTCGATGACGCAGGGGAGCCCGTCGACCCCCACGAGATGGGCAACATCGTGATCACTGATTTGTTCAACCACGGCATGCCGTTCATCCGGTATTCGATTGAGGACATGGGCGTCATGAGCGATGAGCCTTGTCGCTGTGGCCGGGGCCTGCCGCTGTTGACGGAGGTGGCTGGGCGCGAGAGTGACATCATTCGTATGCCGTCGGGACGTCGCGTGGCGTGCTTGGCCCTTATGTGCGGATTTGCCAAGGACCTTTCGGGCGTGAAGAACCTCCAGCTCGTGCGATACGGCCCGACGCGATTCACGATGCGAATCCTCAAGGGGCCGGCCTACAAGGATGAGGAACTCGCGTACTTGCAGCATCACCTCCCGGCTGCGCTGGGTTCGGAAGCCGAGATTAGCTATGAGTTCGTGGATCAGGTGGAGCGCACCCCCAGCGGGAAGTACCGGTTCCTGGTTTCCGAGCTGCCCTCGGATGGAGTGAAATAGGGTTGGCCCGATGCGCGAAGGCAGCCGACCGCAATGGGACGTGGCGATCTGGGGCACGTGGCCGCCCCCGTACGGCGGCATGGCAACGCACATCGTCCGCCTGCTGGAGCGGCTGGAGCCCGAGGACATCCGTGCGCGCGTGTTCAACCGCGCCTCCGGCGGCCAGGATCCGCCCCGCGCAGTGTCCGTCCGCGGGCGTGAGGTCCGTTGGTTCCTGCGCTTTGCCTGCTGCGCGCCGGAGCGCGTGCTGTACGTCTTCACGGGCCGGCCGCTCGTGCGGCTGCTGGCCTGGTTGCTGCGTAGGCTCCGCGGCAAGCGGTACATCCTACGCGTGGGGGAGGAGAGCCTGCTGAAGACGCTGGCCGGCGGGTGGTCGCTGGGCCGGTGGGCGACGCTCGTGGCCCTGCGCGGTGCGGACTGCGTTGTGGCCGTCTCGCCGCACCTGGCCGAGCCGATCCTCCGCGCCGGCGTGCCGCCCGAGCGGGTGCACGTCATCCCCGGCTTCATCCCCCCCGGCGATCCGTCGGCCGAGCCGCCGGCCGAGGTGACCGACTTCGCCCGCCGGCACTGCCCGGTCCTGTCGGCCAATGGCCAGATATGGATCGAGGCCGGCCGGGACAGCTACGGCCTGGATCTGCTGCTGGAGGCGCTCGACGCCCTGCGGCGCGAGCATCCCGGGATCGGCCTGATGCTGAGCCTCTACGACCGGCGCGGGGCCGTGAGCGGCCTGGAGCAACTGAAGGCGAGGATCGACGAGATGGGCCTGGCCTCGCACGTGCTGATCCGCGACGAGCCGCACGAGTTCTGGCCGATGCTGAAGCACACGGACATCTTCCTTCGCCCGACCCGCACCGAGGGAGACAGCGGATCGATACGTGAGGCCATCTACCTTGGCGTTCCCGTGGTCGCCAGCGACGCCGTTCCCCGCCCCAAGCCGGTTGTGCTGTTTCGGAGCGGCGACGGCATCGCGTTCGTTGAGGCAGTGCGGTCGGTCTTGGGGGAATTCGACCGCTACAAGACGGAATTCGCCGAAGCCACTGTCGAGGACAACGCCCAGGCTGTCATCCGGCTCTTGAAGCACTGCCTGTGCAGATAGTCGGTCCCATGGGTCGCCCGGACCGCAAGCGGTTGTGTGCTTGTTGGCCCCATGATAGAAGACCCGTGGTTGACCATAGCACTGATGTGGAAGGACCCTTATTGAGAATCGCATTGGCCATCATGGAAATGGAACTCGCTGGCGGCGCCGAGCATGACATCCTACACCTGTCCACTGGTCTGAAGAGGGCGGGTCACCAGCCGTTTGTGATCACTGAGCGCGGCCGGCTGTGCAAGGAGGTCGAGGCGGAGGGCGTGCCGGTGATCTACTGCCCGATCGAGACTCGCAGCCCGCGCAGGCTGTGGGCGAACGGCCGACGACTGGCCGACATCGCCGCCGAGCACAACATCGAGGTGCTCAACCCGCAGGGCGTGTATCCGGGTCTGAGCGCCCGGTGGGCCTCGCGCCGGCTTCTGAAGCACGGGCGGGCCGTGCCGAACGTCGTCACCATCCACATGCTCGGTCGGCTCACCTGGAGCTACTACACGCTCGGCTCGCACGTGTTGAACTGCGTGGCGGACCACGTCATCGTCGAGTCGCACTGCGAGCGCCGGCGGCTGCAGGACCGCGGCATGAGACGGCCGGTCACGGTGATCTACAACTGCTTCCCGCCGGAGCGGTTCGCCCGCGACACCGCGACGCGCGAGCAGGTTCGCCGCGAGATGGGCTGGGCCGGTGCCGAGGTCGTGTTCGTCATGCCGGCGCGGATGAGCCCCGAGAAACGGCACGACCTGCTGCTGGAGGCGGTCGCCCGCCGGGAGGTGAAGGAACTGCCCTTGCGGTTCTACCTGGCCGGTGACGGGCCGCTGCTGGAAAAGAATCAGGCGCTCGCCCAACGGCTCGGCGTGGCGGACCGGGTCACCTTTGGCGGCTTCCGGCGCGATGTACCCAAGCTCCACAAAGGGGCCGACGTATTCGTGCTGTGCAGCCGGTACGAGTCCCTGCCGCTGAGCATCCGTGAGGCCATGGTCGCCTCGCTGCCCGTGCTGGCAACGGATGTGGGCGGCATCTCCGAGGCGGTCGAGGACGGTCGCAGCGGCATCCTCGTGCCGCCGAACGATCCGCAGGCGCTGGCCGAGGGCATCGTCCGGATGGCCTCCGACGCCGAACGCCGCCGCCTGATGGGCCGCCGCGGCCACGAGATCTACCGGGAGAAGTTCGACTACGACCACTGGATCCACCGCACCGTCGAGGTGATGTCCCAGGTCCGCGAGCAGTTCGTCGAGAAACACTCATGACCCGATCGGCCGTTCCATCATCGCACCCAGAGGAGCTGCCCTCGGTCACCATCGTGCTGCCCGTGCTGAACGAGGCGCGGTTCGTCGAGGACTGCCTGCGCAGCGTCCTTCGGCAGGACTACCCTGGTGATAAGCTGGAAGTGCTGGTGCTGGACGGCCAGAGCACCGACGACACCGTGGCAAAGGCGGAGGCCATCGCAACCGAGGATCCGCGGGTGCGCGTGCTGAGCAACCCAGGGCGATGGCAGAGCCGCGCGTTCAACCTGGGCGTGCGGCACGCGCGGGGCGAGGTCATCGTGCGTCTGGACGCCCACGCCACGTACGGGACGGATTACGTGCGGACCTGCGTAGAGACGCTCGCGCGGACCGGCGCGGCGAACGTGGGCGGCGTGTGCCGGGCCGAGCCGGGCGGCGAAGGGCTGATGGCCCGGGCCGTGGCGCTGACCTACCGCCTGCGTTTCGGCATCGGCGGGGCGCGGTTTCGCGTGGGCGGCCAGGCGGGGCCGGTCGACACGGTGCCGTTCGGCGCGTTCCGCAAGACCATCTTCGAGCAGGTCGGGCTGATGCACGAGGGCCTGCCGCGAGGCGAGGACAACGAGTTCAACAGCCGAATCCGCTCCCACGGACTGACTGTGTGGTTCGACCCGCGGATAGTGGTGACGTACTACGCCCGCCCAACTATCCGCGCGTTCCTCCGGCAGATGTTCGGCAACGGCATGTATCACATCCCCACGCTGATGGTCAACCCGGCGGGCTGTTCGCCGCGTCACTTCGGCCCGTTCGCGTTCGTGATGTTCCTGCTGGCCTGCGGGCTGAGCGGGCTGGCCTGGACACAGGCGTGGTGGATCGGCGGCGGCGTGTTCGGGCTGTACCTGCTGGCGGCGGTCGCCGCGGGCGTTCACGCGGCTGCACGTTACGGCTGGGAGTACATGCTCGTGCTGCCGTGGCTGTTCGTGCTGGTGCACATGACCTACGGGATCGGCACGCTGGCCGGCGTGTTCCGCTTCGGTCTGCCCGGGCTGCTGCGGCGCCGGCGGAAGGAGCGAGCCCTGTGACCCAAAGCGCGGCCGTCAGAGCTTTCGAGGACGCCTTCGCCCGATGGGTCGGCCTGCCGCACGCCTTTGCCTTCTGGAAGGGCCGGGTGGCGCTGTACGCGATCCTTCGCAGCCTGGGCGTGGGCGTGGGCGACGAGGTCATCCTGCCCGGGTACACGTGCGTGATGAACGTCAATCCGATCAAGTACGTGGGGGCCACGCCGATCTACGCCGACATCGAACCGCTCACGTACAACGTGATCCCGGACCTGATCGAGAAGGCTATCACCCCGCGCACGAAGGCCATCATCGCGCAGCACACGTACGGCTACCCGTGCGAGATGGACGAGATTCTCGAGATCGGCAGGCGGCGCGGCCTGCCGGTCATCGAGGACTGCTGCCTGTCGCTGGGCTCGACGTACAAGGGCAGGCTCTGCGGCACGATGGGCGTGGCGGCATATTGGTCGTTCCAATGGAACAAGCCCTTCACCATGGGCCTGGGGGGCGTGGCCTGCACGGCCGACCGCGAGTTGGCCGGCCGGATTGAGTCGCTGTGCGCCGAATCGCTCGTCCGACCGTCCGCGAAGACGGCCGGCATGCTGGCCCTTCAACGGACGATCTACCGGGCCTTCATCTATCCGCGCACCACGGCCCTAGCCACGCGGTTGTTCCGCTGGCTGACCCGGGTGGGACTGGTGGTGGGCTCGTCGTCCACCGAGGAGTTCTCACCGACGATGCCCGATGGGTTCTTCATGGGCATGAGCGACAGCCAGGCCAAAGCCGGCCTGCGGCAGACTCGCAAGATCGACAGGAACATCTCTCACCGGCGGCGCATGCGGCAGCTCTATGAGGAACTGCTCCGCGAGCGGAACTGCCCGGTGGTAGACCTGCCGGAGTACGTGGACCCGGTGCTTGTGCGGTATCCCGTTCGGGTGGCGGACAAGGCGCGGGCCGTGGCCGAAGCGCCGGGACGGCTCGTCGAGCTGGGCACCTGGTTCGAGTGCCCTCTGCACCCCATCGAGACGCCCATGGAGGCCTACGACTACATCGTTGGCATGTGCCCAGAGGCCGAGAAAGCCTGCCGTGAAGTCGTCAATCTGCCGATGCACGTCCGGGCGGCCAGGCGAACGGCGCGGCGGAGTGTCGAATTCGTTGCTGGGATCGGCTGGCCGGAGGAGGGCGGCGAGTGATGGGGCGCCTCCTGACGCTGCCCGACGGCGAAACCCTCGACCTGCGATACGCGGTCGAGTGGCGGCCGTGCCTGTGGCTGCCGCCGGTCCGCCGCGTGATCGAGTTCTTCGGCGACCTGCTCGCGAAGCGATACCGCTACTTCGTCTACGAGATCTTCGGCCGGAAGATGGGGTAGGCCAGGGCCGCGCGACGCACGGGCCCCCGAGGTCATCTTCAGCTTGCAAAGACGCAAGTCCGCGTGTATCCTGATATGGGCTGCCATCATGTGGGGCAGTTCCGGCGGTCAGTTCAGATGGCAATGTCGCCTTGGGATCGCGGGTATGGACGATTCGCCATCGGGCAAAGTGCAGGGAACTCTTCAGGCCCGGGATATCCATTGCGCCTGGGAGCAATCCTATCGTTCAGCCGAGAATGGGGGCTTTTACGAAGCCGCCTTCGACTACATCGCGAAGGTCCTGGATGCTCCGGCCGGATGTACGTTCTTGGACGCGGGGTGCGGGAGCTGTGCTCACTCCGTCCGCCTGGCCAAGCGCGGATTCCGGGTGGAAGCCATCGACGTCTCCGACAGCGCCCTGGGAATGGCTAGGTCCCACGTTCGGGCCTCCGGGCTTGAGGACAGAATCCGCCTTCAGCGCCAGAACATCTGCGCTCTTCCTTTCGGGCGCGGCACCTTCGACTACATCCTGTGCTGGGCTGTCCTGATGCACATCCCCGACGTGGAGAAGGCGATCTCGGAGCTCGCACGAGTCCTGAGGCCGGGGGGCGCGATCGTCATCAGCGAAGGCAACATGAAATCCCTTGATTCGAGGATACTGAGGCTTCTCAGGCTGATCCTGCGGAAGGGCAAGCGTATCAGCAGAAGACCTGCCGGCCTGGAATACTGGACTCACACGAAGGCCGGCGAAATACTGACGAGGCATGCAGACATCCGATGGCTCATGGAGGCGTTTGGCAGGAAGGGATTCGCGGTCGAGAAGCGCGTTGCGGGCCAGTTCACAGAGCTTTACGTGAAGCTCCCGTCCCGGGCCCTCAGGAAGCTAGTCCATGGCTTCAACCGTCTCTGGTTCAGATACGTGAGGTTCCCGCAGTCTGCGTTCGGCAACATCCTCATCCTGGAGAAGCAAGCGCAGTGCCCTTCGAACGAGGGCGGCATGGGTGACACTGGGGTGGGGACCTGGGTAGGGAACGGTGCCCCGCGCTAGCCTGAATTGCTCGGGGAGTGCTGCGGTAGCCTTCGGGCGAAGCCGCATCGCCTGCCGGTCCCGGGGTCTATGACGCGGCGTTCCGGGAACGGGAGATGTCGGCAGCGACCGGTTGATCCACCGGAGCGCCCTGCTCCTGAGTGGTGAGTTGCCATCGGTCGGCGATGGGCGGGGCCTTGGCCGCCAGCGCATTCGCGATGGTCTTCACGCTCTCCGTCCTCAAGGCTGCGCCTTTGCGGTCTCAGGAATCCCCGGTGTCGGATGCGTCCTCGCCCGGGTTCTCTTCAAGAGGTGAAACGCGATGCGAACTGTTCGACTGCGGACCATCTTCTGTTCCCGGGCGCCCTAAACGGCCTGCAAGAATGTCTGAACAGTAGACTGCCGCGACAGAAGAAAGTGGAAAGGAGACCCGCCTTCGCCGAGGCTTCGGCGGGCGGGCCGCAGGATAGCGTGCAGGCTGCAACCACAGCCCAGGAAACGACTGACACTCCCGCGAGCCTTTCTACTCTCCACTCTCAACTGCTCTCCTGCTCTAGCTGCCTGCAACAAGGATGGCTGCAGGCAGCTCAGCGTCCCTTCATACAATCGTTATATAGAGCTTCCATGTTCGCCACAAGCTTCGGCCAACTGAAGCGGCCCTGGACCCATTCCTGGGCGGCCCGGCCGCACCCGCTGGCCAGATCGCGGTCGTCCAGGAGCCGCAGAATGGCCGCCGCCAGCGATTCATGGTCGTCCACGTTCACCATCAGACCCGTCCGGTCGGGAAGGAAGAACTCCTCGACGCCCGGGAAAGCGGCGCTGACCACGGGCAGGCCGGCCGCCATCGCCTCCAGCAGGCAGTTGGGGAAGCCCTCCCAGAGGCTGGACAGGCAGAACGCGTCGGCGGCCGACAGGAGGCGCGGCACATCGCGGCGCAGGCCCAGCAGCCGCACGAACTCTCCGAGGCCGAGCTGTTCGTGCAGGGCGCGGAGCTTGCCCTCGTCCTCGCCCTGCCCGGCGATGAGGAAGCGCACGTCGGGCCGCCGCGACAGGACAATCCGGGCGGCGCGGAAGAGCATGGGGTAGTTCTTGGCCTCGGTCAGGCGGCCGACCGACAGCACGATCGGCTGGTCCGCCAACAGGCCCAGCTCGCTCCGGACCTCAGCGCGGTCGGCCGACCGGTCGCGCGGCGGAAGCTCCACCGCGTTGTGGATGACGCGGATTCGTTCGGTGGGAACGCGGACGACCTGCCGGACGGCGTCGGCGACGGCATGGCTGTTGACCAGCCAGATCGTCCGCCGGCCCACGAGCTTCTCCAGGCATCGCATCGCCCGGCTCCGCAGCACCCGCGACGTCCGCTCTGCCGCGACGAGCCGCTTGCAGCCGCACGTCCAGGCGGCCAGCCGGCCCCAGAAGTTCGGCGAGTACTGCCAGGTGTGGATCACGTCGGGCTCAAAGCTGCGGATCACCCCCCGCAGTTGCCCGATCAGCCCCCAGGCCGACAGGTTCGGCTTGTCCACGTAGTGCAGCTCGACGCCGGAGGCAGCGAACTCCTCGACCATGTTGTCAGGGTTGGGGTCGTAATAGCATACCGCCATCGGGAAGCGGCCCTTGTCGATCCGGCGGCACAGGCCGAGCAGTTGAATCTCTGCTCCTCCCACGGCGATCTGGCCGATGATGTGAAGGACGCGGACTGCCACGGCAGCACTCTCCGGGCCTGGCGCTCCGTCGGCGACCGCGCCGAGTCCCTTAGGGGACTACCGCAAGCCCGCCGCGCCTGAGCGCCGGGCCAGTGTACAGGCAGGCCCACGATGCTGGCAAGACTCGGCTGAACGGACCGGCGGATGCCGTACGCAGCGGTTGGACCCGCCGACGCATTTCCACATCGAACGAGCGAGGCGCATGGCAGCAGCCCAGCCCGGCGGCCTGCCGCTGGTGCCTGGCGGGCCGTCGCCGGACGAAGGCGCTGACGAGCCTCGATCTCGATCCCTTTGCGTTGACGGCTCGGCACGGCACGGGTAGATTCCCCGCGAAGGCTGTCAACACGATCCATACAGAGGACTGCGATGTCCCGGCCCGTCAGGCGGAAGCAAGTTGTGATTATCGGTGGCGGCTTCAGCGGCCTGACGGCCGGCTATGAGCTTGCCAAGGCGGGCATAGGGGCAACGGTTCTGGAGAAGGAGCCGGAATTGGGGGGGCTGGCGGCGAGCTTCGAGATCGCGGGCGTTCCGATCGAGAAGTTCTACCATCACTGGTTCACCGGCGACACGCACGTCCTTCGTCTGATCGACGAGCTGGGGATGGGCTCGAAGCTGCGCGTGCACAAGACCCGCACGGGCCTGTATTGCAGGGGACGGTCTTTCCGCCTCAGCACCCCCATGGACCTGCTGCGGTTTTCGCCCTTGCGGCTGCGCGACCGCATCCGGCTGGGCCTGCTCACGCTGCGCGCCCGGCGAGTGAGGGACTGGAGGCAACTTGAGGAACAGACGGCCGAGCAGTGGCTGATCGATATGGCGGGCCGGGGGGTGTACGACGTGCTGTGGGAGCCGCTGTTGCGAGGCAAGTTCGGGCGGTGGGCTCCCGAGATCTCGGCCGTCTGGATATGGAACAAGCTTGTGCTTCGAGGCTCTAGCCGCACCAAGGGCGGGGCCGAGGCGCTGGCCTACCTGGAGGGCGGGTTCAGCGCGCTGGCAGATGCGCTGGCCGGCAGCATTGCAGCGAGGGGCGGAACGGTCCGCACGGACTGCGCAGTGGATGGGCTCTTGGTCGCCGGCGGCCGCGTCGTCGGAGTCCGGGTGGGCCAAGAGGAGCTGGCCGCCGATGCCGTGATCGCCACGCCGTCCTTGCCCGTCGTAGCGGACCTCGTAGCGCCGCACGTGCACGGCGACTATTCTGACCGGCTTCGGCGAGTGTCATACCTGGCCAACGTCTGCTTGGTGCTAGAGTTATCCGAATCGCTGTCGGAGTACTACTGGCTGAACGTGGCCGACGCCGAGTTCCCCTACGTGGGCG
>Ga0307380_10005076_pt1 | contig 17544 bp, 8 predicted proteins | sample UN3MG_FD_202239 | JGI IMG/M metagenome (GOLD analysis project Ga0307380, IMG submission 202239) | Soil microbial communities from Risofladan, Vaasa, Finland - UN-3 | ecosystem: Environmental > Terrestrial > Soil > Coastal area > Acid sulfate soil | place: Finland: Risofladan, Vaasa | collected...
GACCACGCAGCCGTATTTTTCATTCAGCCAGCGGGCGCTGTCCAGAGCCGCTTCAGCGGCGGTGGCGCTGTCCACGCCCTTGGTTTTGCAAGCGTCATCGGCGATGGCGATGATCTCCGAGGCATTGCCGCGCACCACGGCCGGCGGCACGGTTTGAATCAAGGTGCGGACCGTTCGGGTGCGGTACGGAGTGGCGCCGGCGCCCACGGGGTCGTAAATGACGGGAATCCCCTTTTTTTGGGCCTGCCGGGCCGCTTTTTTCATGGAGTTGATCCAAGGTGTGCTCAATGTCCCGATATTGATGACCAGGGCCGAGGCGATATTGACCATATCCTCGACCTCTTCCCGGGCATGGGCCATGACCGGGGAGGCGCCGACGGCCAGCAGGGCGTTGGCGGTCAGGTTCATGACCACGTAATTGGTGATGTTATGCACCAGGGGCGCCTGCAGGCGAACCTTTTCCAAGTTTTGACAAATATTTTTAGCGGTTATGGGCATAAATCATTTTACTCCTTGGGCTACAAAAAATCAACACGGATCAGGTGGATTCCTCACGGTTCCATTGAATCGTTTGACCTTTTTTCTGCAAGGTTATAAAATCAAATTTTGAGGGGGTGAATCATGGCCGAGATCAGGCCCTACAAGGAAAGCTACTTTGCCCACCGCAAAAAAATATTTTTCATCATAGCGCTGATCTTGATTGCCGGAGCGGCGGTTTTGTCGGTCCTGTATTTCCGTTCCGATGCCAGCCAGGGGATTTATGTGGGCAAAGTGGTCCAGATCAGCGGCAGTACCGAAGATGTCGGCCTGGTTAAAACTTTCCGGGAAGGAAAATCGATCAGTTATTTTTCGGCCGCCAGCGGTTTCAATGACCTGATCTTTCACCGTTTCAAAGGTGACTATGCCATTATAATCGTTGCCCGTGATGCCGACGCTTACCTGCAGAAAAAAAAGCAGGAAAACCAGGCCCTGGCTGCGAAATTGCCGGCCAAAAACGCAGCCCAAGTTTCGTCCGCTCAGCTGCCACCGCCGGTGAACGTCGTTTCCGGAGAAAGCGGAACCAGAGAAGCTCCTTCCAACGAAAAAAAAGGCATTGGCGGCGAAGTACCAGCGGCCGGACCGCTGGATGAGCCTCCCCCAAAAGATGATGATCCTGCGCCAGGCTACGCCCGGACGCGCGAAGCGGGCATGCGTGAATATGACCGGGAGGCACGCGAAATGGCTTACAAGGCCGATGAGATCGATACCCTGTGGCAAAAATATCGCGACTTCTGCCAGGGGACGATCGCCGTGACGTCCGGCAATGCTTTTGGCCGTCAATGGTTCGGCATTTATACCACCATCAATGCCGCCGATACTCCCGAATGCAGGATGATGATCCAGGACATGGAAACCCTGGCGGCCGAGATCGACGCCGGCATGGAAGCGGCGTGGGAGAAAGCACACCGGGCCGGTGTCTACCCGGGCCAGATCCGCGCTATCCAGCAGAAATACCGCCTGGAGCTGGACCGCTGGAATAAATAGTTCTGCTTGGTGGAAGTTTAGTGGCTGCGGACGATCTCCTTGACCCGCATCAGCCGCACCAGGTTGCCGCGCTCGAATTCATAGTGTTACAGCGAACCAAGCGCGTTCATCTTTACGGCCGCGAACTCAGGCAACTTGGCGATCTCCCGGTTTTTCAAGCACCACAATCCTTTTTTTCTTTATCACGACATTTACATAGTTTCAAGTACAGCCCCCAGTGCCCAATTCTGGAAATAGGAATGAAATTATTGGTTCCATTTATTCACCTGATAATCTTTTTTTATCTTACTCGATTTTTATGCGTCCTGCTATTCCGAGATCTTCTAGTATTTGCTTGAGATCATTTTCAAAGCCAGATGCAAGTTGTGAATCAATGGTTACGGAGAATTCAATCCCTATCTTCAGATCGGAGCCACTACGAAGCTTTGGCAACACTTTTGTTCCCAATCGATTCCAAATCTCTGGAGGCACGTCTCCTGCAATATGAAACGTCCTTGTTTTTGCTCCAGGAGATTCTACTTCAGTTTTCTCTTCAGGAGGAGTTGAAATAACCTGAGGTAGAATGGGGCTTGTCTCGGGACCAACCACAGAACCTGATTCAGACATAGATTTGAGTTCTTTCGCTTTGGTTTTCAATAAAAGGAAAACACCGGATTCGAAGGTGATTTCCGCTGGGTCAATTGATTCGGAAAATAGTAAGCGTTCATAATTCCCATTTGGTTTTTGCCCGGAGGCAAGTCCGAAGTCCCCTTTGGCGACAAATTCGACGATCTTTCCGCGCAGGGTCGTGTCCGGGTCAATTAGGCGCGTTAAAGAGCCGTTTAAAAAGCTTTGCCTTAGGCTTGCCATTGGCCAAGCTCCGGATTCTTTCAAAGCCGGCGGCCAATTGCGTTCAATGTAGTTTGCGCCGACAGACTCATTGAGCAAGGCCTGGGATTTCAGTGCAGTAATCACTCGCCCACAAAGCGTTTCAGCGCTACTGGAGTGACCAGCACCAAGATCAATGGTTTTAAGTTTGTCAGACTCCTGATTGTCGGCAATCACCACAAAACGATATCCACCCCACACCTCATCCTTGGCAGCATTCTCAGCATCAATTACTTTCGATTGAAGTTCCGCACGATCGGATCGATCAAAATCGCCGCCAAGTGTTCCCTCAGCGATCTCCCTGGCCACACGTTTCCAGGCAAGCCAGAGTTCAACCTTGGCTCGGAATTCCCGGCCGGGCTTTTTCAGACACCAAACGAGCGATCCCGGATAAAGCCGGGGTGATTTGCCTCGTAATCTGGTCCATTCCGCAATCTGTTGCCGAAGCGAACCTCCATTTGTCCATTCACAATCCGGATCGGCAACAACAAGAGTAAGCCTTGGGCTGTCCTGGACATCAGTACTATCCGCCGGGAATAGCACAATAGGGATGCTCGCCCCGCGCTCGAACTCCTTCTTGATAATTGAGCGCATGGCTGGTTTGATCTCAGTCTCCTCGTCAAGGGATGCGCGCCGGTCGCTGACCACTTTCTTCATTGTTGGTTGATGACCGATCTTGAAGCCGTCCGAACCCACCCGGCGGATGAAGTAGGACTTGTCTTCCAACGCGAATACTGCATTGTCCACCGAAGTCGTGTCCACATCGGGCTCGCCGAGGGCAAAGCGCAACTCCGGCAAATGCGCCATCTTATCTATTTGACCTCCCGAAGATTCAAAGAGAATTGTTGTCCCCACGCGTCGATGAATATCCTTCAAAGCCCCTTTGCTATCTGCATCCAAGGCACGGGCATGCGAATGCGTTCCGGAAATATCGGCGTCAATGGCCGCCACAAGTCGAGATTCACCAAGCTGCCCGAGCACAATACCACGAAATTCGGAAACTTCTAGTGGCGCGGAGCCAATGGTAATAAGTGGTTCTCGTCGAGCTTCGTTAAATCCGGTGCGGTATGCCCAGGAAATCCATTGGGCAAGCATGGCCAGCGTCCCACGAGTCTGCTGGTATTGCGCAAGAGCCTGCCATTTGCGTTGGAACACAGAAAGTGTAGCCGGATGGAAGGGGTAACATACTTCGAAGCGTTTTTGGAGATATTCTCTTGCTTTGGCTTCCGTGGCGGCACTATCCACGGCAGTCCATTCCGCCGGCAATTGGGCGCGCCGCTCAAAACACCAGTCCGCATATGCCTTGGAGACGTTCTTGCGAATGCGTTCGCTGCCGATGTCCTCGAACAAGCGCCGGCGAACCACCTCACTGATCTCGGTCTCATCATTGGCAATAAGGTCCTTGGCCACTCTGCGCACGACCTTGGTGATCCTGTCTTGCCACTGCATATCCCAGTCGGTCATCTCGACCTGGCTGCGGGGCAGGCTGATGACAGCCGCGCTTTGCGTCGTGCCGGTGGTGGCCACGGCTAGATTTTGTATGAAAGCATAAAACTGATCAGCCATACCACGATGGCGGTTCATAAAATTCAGCACTTCGTCAAAAAGCAGGAGCACTGGTCCGCCGGCCGCCTTGAAAACACGAGCTATGGCCTCAGTACCCGGCGGTATGGTCTTGGCTGTGGTTCCGAGTTCTTTCACGCCGCTGTCTCCAGCCAATTGCCTGGCAATATCAATCCAGGGGGTTTCCCTGCCCGGCTGCGGGTCCCAAGCATTGCCGACAAAAGCGGCAACTTTTGCGGACGGCACCGATTTGATGCCGGCTGCCGAGATCAAGTCCTCAATGCCGGAATACTCTTTTGCTTTTTCCCCATTTGTAACGAGGTGATAAAGAGCCGTGAGTGTATGGGTTTTGCCACCGCCGAACTGGGTAATAAGCGTCATCACTGGAGCTGTATTTGTAGTCTCTCCGGAGAGCCGCCGCAAAACCATCCCGGCATGTTCTTTAAGCGCTCGGGTAAAACAGGTTCGGGAAAAGAAAGACTTTGGTTCACGGTAATCTTGCGGAGCGGTTTTTGCTATTACTTGCTCCAAATGAATGGCAAACTCATCCGGATTGAACGAGCGGCCTTCCCGAACTTCCTTTCTCGGCGTAGTTATTTTATACCATGGTTCCATTGTTATACTCCTTCAAACTCTTTTCATCCGATCAAAAAGATTTATTGCGGATTGCTTAAGACGAATCAAATTTGCGTATGCGACCGGTGCGAATCCTTTATCGCACGAGTACATGCGGTAGCGAATGCCATCGGTGACAACCACGTCTCGTGGCACGCCAATGGATTCCACATATTCTTTTGCTTGCTCCAATGCTCCTTCTACACCAGCACCCAGTCGCTTGGCTTCAATAATGAAACGACAATTCTGCGGAGTGCGTGGTAATGCACTAAAAAGCGCAACATCAATATACCGCCACTTCACGGCAATCCGTTCGGGTGGCCAACCCAGAGCTCGCAGAAAAGGAACCACAAAGTGAGCGACAAGTTCATCCTCGGTTGGATGGTCGCCGAACTTATCTCGGTCCCAAAATAGCCCAGCCAGATCCTGTGCTTGCGCTATGATTCCTTCGAGAGCTGGGGGGATTATGTCTAAAGCTGGCTCTTCTGATGGAAGCTCCGGCAAAGATGCTTTTTGCCAATGTGTGGGTGGTGAATTCAAGAATCGCTTAGCATAATCTATGACTTCTTCGTTCCAGGTTCGAGAACAACGAGTCGGATTGGCTCCGAAGACTTGAGTCCCAAAAGTGTATTCCTGCGGCAACCTGCACCAACGGATACGTCTGGCATGTTGTAGATCCCATCCGTTTACTTCGTCGAATTGGTTTAAATACATATAGTCACTAGCGATTACCCCTACGGCTGCTATCGTGGCCATTCCCGTGCGCAGAAGAACCAAATCTCCAATTTGAATTTCATTGGAAAAACGACGGACGAAACCTCCCTCAAATTCGTCATCATCCCGTTGGGAATTCCACGGGCCTGCATCTCCCGGTCCGATAAGACCAACCCCATACTTGAGAAAAATGTCGGCATACGGCCTTGTCGACGGGCCACCAGCCAGCTGCCAGAGAGATGGGCTGGAATTATAGATTGTCATTTATTATCTTAGCACCGCTAGCAGCATGGCGTCCAGGAGGCGTTTTTCTTCGCTTCCTTTCGGATAAAGCGCCGACAAAGCGTTGGCTAATCGTAAGAAATCCGAACCACGATCTTGCTCGGCTTTGATCAGCATTCGCAAGGCATTTGCCTGCCCTCCTGATTGAAGCAGCATCGCTGCATGGACACGATCCAATGTGGTTGCCCCAACTTTGGATGCGGATTCGGCAGGCAGATCAAGCTTTATCCTTCCACGTTTCTGCCCCAGAATCTTCGGAGCAGATTTTTGCTCCAATTCGGGAAACAGCCGAAGTTGGACAGGCCTTGTAGGATCTTCATCGATCCAGTCAGCAGCCACTTTGGCTCCATCCTCGCCAAAGAGCTGCTTGGCACGCTCAGAGACGGCCATGAGTCTCACTACCCCCTTCTTTGTCTCGATTATCCGATTTTCCCACTTGGGGAGTTCAATGCCCAGGGGTTGCGCGAAACGACGGACCACATCATAAACCAAGCTGAAGCCTTTGGTCTTCCCTTTCGGAACCGCTTCTTCGTCACCTTCATCATCTGACTCCTCCCCTGATTCCTCATCCGGTTTCCCGGAGGAACTATCCTTCCCATTAGTGGCTTGAAGTGTCCAAAGGAAAAGAGCAGTTAGGCGTGCATCTTCTTCCAATACGCCAGCCATCCCATTTCGAGCACGGGCCCCTGCCTGCGCCGCGTCCCGCGACGCGGCAGGCAGGTCTGCTGTTCCAAGCACCTGTTCGAGAGCAGACCGGCCGACAACTTCCCAGACTTTTTCGAGGTATGTGGCCAACTTCACTTCCTGGCCATCTGCTGTTTCAACTTTTCTATATCGGCTAAAAATTTCCAAAGCCGGGCCGATACAGGCAAAAACCAGGTCGGCGCCTCGAATACCTTCGCCCTGAAGACGTTCCATCCAGTTACCAACACGATTCGGGAGTTCTCGCAAGACTTCACTCCAATCACCAACTCGTGCATTTTCTTGACGAGGACGGCAAACCAAGTGGACGCTCGTGGTCAGGGCGGCAGATTCACGAGCGCGCAGGCGCGAGGCCATCTCAGTGGCGATTGGCCAAGATGCTGTGATGGTCCATCCACCCCGAATAAGTCCAGTTAGCAGAGCTTCCCATCCCTCAGTCGTCTTGTGGGCAAACACAACCAATCCAATTCCATCCTCTTTCAATACACGTCTTCCATCGGTAAATGCAGATGCCATAGCATCTTCAAAAAAAGACTTGTCTCGTTTTCTTCCTTCAATTTCTCGCGCCTCATCCTGGACCGCTTCTAACGCCTTGGGAGTAAGCGGATTGGTTATGTCGTATGGATCTCGTAACGATATGTCACCTTTGAGACATCTTTTAAACCAAACAAAGAACATGTCAGATAATGCAGCATAAGGGATGGCATTATAGTATGGGGGATCAGTAAACCATACATTAGCAGACTCATCAGGAAGGGGAGATCGCTGAGCAGCTGCTGCTTCAATATTGCCTTTATTTATTACTCCACTAATCGACAGAATGCCGGAGGCCAGGTTGTCGACACATACGGCAAAACTCCCGCTAGAGGTGGAGGTAGTAACACCTTCGGCAAAGTCCCACGACGGCTTAATTCGGCCATTTGATAAGACATTGCGAGGGCACTCTGCAATCGGTTCCCAAGGGCAGATGACGTTTGAAAGATCAGTTAACTTTCCAAGGGCAAGGGAGAGAGGACGAGTGATTATGTTCGTATTTCCAACCAATGAAGCGAATTTAAGGAGGGCTACTGACTGTCTTGAAGAGAAGAAATTACACCACTGAATTACTCCGTAACGTTGCACCCGAAAACCGAGAGTACCAATCGGAGGGAGTGGTTCATCTGGCACTGGGGAGAGGCCCTTCTTACCTCCGCCGTGCTCCCATTCCATCAGAATCGCCTTGAGCCACTTCTGTGCTTTCCAGACGGCCTTGTAGTCTAAATCTGTCGGCAGCCGGTATTTGCGGCCCTGAATATCTGAATTAACTGTCACGACGGCGAGCATCCGTGAGCCGCCTAACCGGTTACCCTTTGTGTCGAAAAACACATCCGCACCCCCGTGCTGTTCAGAGAGTTGCACTCTCACCCGTTCCGGAGGAAGTACATTACCACAGCAGATGCATGTCGCCTTGGCACGGATTACTGTTCCACCGAGTACTTCTTTTTCAATCTTTGGTTCAAATATCTCAAACTCTATTTGTGGCGACCTATCTCTTGACCGCACAATCTTGAACCTAAGTGCTCGTCTGCGGTTCGCCTTCTTACAGAGCCAGAATGACCGCACGAGTGGAATCTCCGCTCCACAGTTGGGCGACTCGCATTTGACAGTCCGCGCCCAGAGATAAGCGATGGGTGTCGCGCCATCCGGATCCTTAGGATAAAACTCAGCCAGTTCTTTTTCGGCCTTCTTCTTTATTTCTCCACCAACCCGGCGAAGCTCCTCGGCAAGTTCCGGGCCATGACGGGGAATATCTTCTAGCATGACTTTGAGAATGAGGCAGGCCACCGGATTAAGGTCGCTGGCGAATGTTTCGCAACCCAACCTTAACGCTTCCAGCGGAATCGAACCTCCGCCTGCGAAAGGATCAACAACCAGCGGTGTTTCGTCCGGATGAGCAGCTTTTACCAAGCCGCGTCCAACTTCAAGAAAAACAGGATCAGATGCCATATCCCAATTGGCAAAATCACCAATAAATTTCAGCAGGGCTTTCCGAAGATCTTCATCTTTGGATCCAATTTTTCCGATTAGAGGTGGAAGAAGTTTCCGAGCCTTTTCTTTAAAATCATTTGGACAAAGGCGATCAACAGGATCAGGCAACAGGAGAGCCAATAACATCGCCCGGCAAGCCGCCAGTGGTCGCCGAGCCCACCAGAGATGGAGAGTGGATGGATGCCCATGCCTAATCGATTTTTCCCGTGCAGAGTGCTTAGATACCACAGCAATAGGAAAATCTACCTCAGCTAGGCGTTTACATTCCTTTGGTATCATTATGTGTCCCTATACCTTCGAATTACTGTCGAGCCCTCACTCGAATCGCTGCCTGGACGCGGTCTCGAATTCTGTCATAAATATTGATTTCAGCAGTGTGATCGAGGGTGACAACAACAGCATAACGCTGAGGAGCATGTTCATCACGTGCCCACTTCTTTTCGCAACGTACTACGAGATAGTATGTGTCCCCGAAGTCTTGCTGCGGAACTTGTTTCATTGTGAATGTCCCCTTCTGAAGCGTGCCGCCTTCCCTTATGGATGGTTTTGGTTCCATTGAACAATCGTAAATTGTAGAAGATAGTCTATCGACTTTTTTTTCATCCTGTCCCCTTTGACGGAATGCTTCCGCAATTTCATCAACCGACTTTCCACGTATAAGACGAAGCGACATTGTCACACCTAAATAGTCGAATCTTGAATGACGTATAGGTGGATCAAATGCTAAGCAAGCAGAAATTCGTCGCGTGCCTTTTTCTTGAATAAATTCGGAAGGTATTGGTATCTCATACATATGGAAATTGTCGTAGGGAATCTGCGATTCGGCGTAAAGGACAACTCTTTTTTCATCAGAACTTGAAGCAATCTCAAGGTTCGGTTGCCCATATCCGCAGAGCCGGAATGATGCTTTAGAATCAATAGTTTTAAGAAGCTCTAAGGATTCCTGAGGAACTTGAGCTGAAGCTACAAGCAATGCACGTATAAGATTTGCAGATGCTTCTGGGAATAAACCATATAGTTGTGCAGCCATATGAGCCACCTTTGGAGCCGCAAAAGAAGTACCTCTGTCTGTTTTGAACAGATGCTCGACGTATTGTCGATTCATAGATATTACGTCTAACTCTCTTACATCGCGCACGCGGTTCAACAATCCATCGTAAGCAAGGTTTCCGCCTACTTCGCACAATTCAGGTTTAATAGAACCTCCTAACCCCGGTCCGCTACGTGTGAACGGTGATGGCTGATTCACACCTGCTATAGGACGAAAAGCCACACTATTTCCAGCAGAACCAGGAGGGACGTGTGTGGAATGAGCAAGGGCTCCAACTGAAAGAACGATTGCGCCTGTTGCGGGTTCAATGATTCGTGCATCATCCCCAAGTAGGTAATGGGGATAATCCTGCAAGTGCGCATCCGCCGAATTCCCGAGGCCTGGATCGTAACTGTAGTTGCCAACGGAAACAATAATAACGACATCCAATTCTCTTGAGAGCGTATCCAAAATCGAAGCCCAGGGGCTAACCTTACCGCCTCTATAGGGCTGGCGTTCGTCACCTAAAGATGCATTAAAGACACGGCAATTATATGTGTTTCGAAAGTACTCAATGGCTTGGCGCATTTGAGTTGTTATTAGGTTTTCATCGTCAAACTGACATTGATCATTAAGTACACGGGCACTATACAGAGTTAATCGGGGAGCGAATGAACGATTGTGAATACATGCTTCAACATCCCCATATAGGGCAATTCCAGCTACCATGGTGCCATGACCATGTCTGTCGGAAGGGTCACCCCACGATTGAGGAATACTTGTCGTTTCTCCCACTGCTGGTGATAAGAGAGGATGTGCTGCAGATAATCCGCTATCGAGCACTGTAACGCTTGGTGCACCATTTTCAGGCGAGGAAACAGGGGGTAAGTCATCAATACCAACATTGAGGTGCTCAGCAGTCGAAAGGGTGGGTTTTGGCGGCAGATCTACTACTGCAATGTTCTCAACCTCCAATAGCTGTTTGATTAGTGCACCATTACAACTAGCACGAACCAAAACCAAACTTTCACCGATATATTCATCGGTAGTTCGCCCCCTTTCAGCATTAATAAAGGTACGAAGTTCTTCAACCTTAATACGGTTGGAATTTGGACTACCAAAGTCCCATAACTCAATATCAACGCGATATTCTCGGTAATCATCAAAATCATCTATTTCTTTGATACCCTCGGCACGAAGAAGTCGGCCTATTCGATCTTCAGGTCGCACTTCCCCGATGTCGTCTATGGAAGCAAATATCTGAGTATGAGGTGCAGACTTTTGGGTTTCCTTTTTTGGTCCCTCTTCATACTCAGAGAGTCGTCGCCTAAAATCTGACAGATCAGCATCAGAAGAAAAAAGAACTAGTGTTTTATTCTCATCAATGCTTAGTAGAGTCAAACCACAACGTTCCCAACTCTTCTCATCTATTCCTGCCTCCCGATTCAATTGGATACGAAGAATTAAACTCGGGTCAATACTTGATGGTCTCAAGCGATGCTGGTAATTTGACAGTACTAACTCTGTCTGGTCATGGAGGATCTTACCATGAGTAGCATATTCCCTTGCAGGGGGACGCCCGAAACCGGTTTTTTTCCGAGGTAGTTCGGACTCCACACGAGAGAGTATGAGATGAGGTAAACTTGGCATTAGGAACCGCTTTTTGAAGAGCCAATACTACGATGCCCGCTTTTAGTGGCTATTGTGGCAATAGCGGACCTGGACTTCTGTCTATGAAAGGCTTCCTCAAATGTAGTTTGGTCCACAAAAGGTTTATCCTGAAGTATTGTTGCTTTTATAGCATCGAAACACACACGTTCAACATCTGAGTGACTCATACCTTTGAATTTGGATGCAGCAGATTCAATATCTAAGCCTGTATGGGGGAAATTTTTGAGCTTCATTTGTAATAAGGAACGAATCTCATGCACTGAAGGATAAGGAAACTTTATTACTTCATCAAACCTTCGCCAAAGGGCTGGATCTAGAAGGTGTTCATGGTTTGTGGCTGCAATAAGAATGGCTGGCGCTGAAAAACTATCAAGCAGTTGGAGAAAACTGTTGACAACTCGCTTCAGCTCACCATGTTCAGTAAGGTCATCGCGAGCTTTCCCTATAGCATCAAACTCATCAAAAAGAACCACCCAACGGTTGCCGGCCGCATAATCAAACACTTTCCGAAGATTTGCAGCTGTTTCACCTAAGTATGAAGATACAATAGCGTCAAATCTTGTATAAAGCAGGGGAAGTCCCAGTTCTGAAGCAATGATTTCTGAACAAAGAGTCTTTCCACAGCCAGGTGGACCGCAAAAAAGAAGTTTTGTTGAGGGCTTTAATCCATGTGTTCTTAAGATCTCAATTTTTCTGTACTCCTCTAAAATACGTTCAATGACTGCTCTATTCTCGTCTGTCAAGAGGATATCTTCCATTCCTCGACTAGGTTCGCGAACATCGACTAAAAGAGTATGCCGTTCTCGGTCCTTTGGGGGTGAGGTTAATATTTGTGACCAGGAACGATTGTTTGTTATGGAAAATGTGCCATTTTCTAAAATTTTTGTGAGTTCCTTAGCTAGGAGATGGTTTTTCTTTTTTTCCTCATCAGCTATTATCTGGAGCGCAATAGCACGGAATTCCTCTTCAAGACCGCGCTGATGGCTCAGAAATAGTTTTCTTAGTAATTCACCGCGTGCCATTATATTCCTCCAATCAAATATTTATTGTATCATAAATGCACGCCTTTCATTGGGCGTAAACAAAATCGTACCTGTAGCAGCAGACAACCTACTGACCTCTGTCAGCCGCAGATCGACAGAAATTAGATTCTGTGGTCATTTCAACTCCTCCCCGCCACGTTACTTGGGCATTTTCCAATAACCCTCCGATTCGTATTACCCATCGCATCAAAATACACTCAATAATACACTCAATAAGATGTAGTACACTCAATCACCTGTATAGCGCCAACGAGCCCCTTTCCCCTTGCCGGAACAGGTGACCTTGCCCTTCTCTTTAAGACCGAAGAGTATGACCCTGATCCAGTCACGGCCGACGCCCGGGCATGCCCTCTCGATATCAACGAGCCGAAATTCGGCGGCTTGTTTCATGATGGCCTGGAGCACCAATTTCGACTTCTCTCCCTTCGCCGAAGCGACATTCCCGGCCCTCTCTGCGAACCTGTCGTAGGCCTTCTTGATGATATACAGTAAAAAGCCGATGTAAGGCCAGGGATCGTGCTTGCCCTCATGCCAGCCTTGGGAACTCAGCTGCAGAGTTTCGTAGTAACGTTCCTTGTTCTCTTCAATCAATTGTTCCAGACTGATGTATCGACCGACCTCAATGCCTACATGATAGCAGGTTTGCAGGAGAAGAAGCCGGGACACGCGCCCGTTGCCGTCACGAAACGGATGGATGCACAGAAAATCAAGATTCAGAGCAGCCAAGGCGATGAGCGGCGAGATGCGCTGGTCGCGGTATTCGTTGTCCCAAATGCGCATGGCTTCATGGATGAAATCTGGTGTCTTTTCCGGCGACACGCTACGAAACCGCACCCGCTGGCTACCGTCCGGAAACTTTTCGATGATGTCCACCGGCTGATCCTTGTATTTGCCCGCGTCCCATATCTCCCCACGACTCAGCTCGTGCAAGCGCAGGATCGTTGCTTCAGAAACCTGTAGTTTGGCCCCTTCCGTATGAATAAGGTTCAGGGCATCCCGATAACCGCCGACTTCCTGCTCGTTCCGATCCCGCAGGGCCGGCCGGCCGAAGATCACGCTGCCCACACGTGCATGATCGATTTCTACGCCCTCAATGCGGTTCGATGATATGGCGCTTTCAGCCAATGCATGTTCCCGCAGGACCTTCAGTCGCTGCGGGGCCTGGCGGATAAACAACTCCTGCTTGCCCTTGGCCTCGCCGATATCGGAGAGATACCACGTCACCGACATGGGAATGCTCTTTTCGATTCGCCCGGCCTCAATCTGCCGCAAAGTCATCATTTGATTTCATCTCCATCCGCTACCCCTCCATCATGCACCATCTGCGGCTTTGTCATGGCATTTACATCAAGCCAATAATGTTGAATTTTAATCACTTCTTGCCAGGGGAACCGAGCCGGATCTTTAATAGGCTCTTGCATGACCGGATCGGCAGCACAATTGGTAACCACATAAAGCCAAAAACAATCACGTCGGTCTTCGGCAACGCGCCTTTCGTTGGGGGTAAGCAGGATCGTTCCCGTGGGCGCGGATAATCCTTTTACTTCAATAAGCCTCAATTCACCGGAATTGAGATCAAGACTGGTGATGTCGTAGCCCAGGTTTTTTTCATGAATATCAAAAACTTGACGGCCTTGGGCCTTTTCGTATTCGATCACTATCCTCATCGCAGTGGCTTCGGTCTCAAGATTTTGCCGCAACCGTTGGATCTCCGGAGCCTCGCGTTCGGGATGAGGTAGAACAAGGATGCTCGCAATTCGTTCCACAGCCTGCAGGGAAAGCGACCGCTGACGCTCAAGTTCCTGCCGGCGTCGTTCACGGCGCGAAAAGAGTTCGGCGTGCCGGTTTTCAGCCTGGGCCAAACGCCCATCGGCTCCAATTACACTTTTTTCTATTTCTTCATTGGCCTTTCCTATCTCTTCATCCGCTCGCTGTAACAGCTCGGTCAAGGAAAACTCCACATGGTCGCTGATGCGCTGCACCTCAGGCAAGCGCTCTCCACGTGCTTCCGCAAGGAAGGATTGGAGCACATTTTTTTGCAGCCAAACGGATGGCTCAGGTTCATTGGCAATTGCGGGAAGCTGCTCTGGAAGATCAGCAGGAGTAAAATTCCCAATCATGTTTGGTTCGCGTAGGCATGGTTCGGAAGTGCCAGTAATTTCCACGGCAAAGAGACGCTCATGAACAACCTGGCCGAGGCCATCCACCACCCGGGCACGATAGAAGTCGACACGGGCAGGAGTTTCATGCTGCAGGGAATAGAAACAAGCCCCCTTGGCGAATACCTCACTGGCTTTTTCACAAGTGTACCTGCGCAGCGCTTCAAAAAATGGATGGCCTGGCGTTATCCATTCAAGGTTGTTTTTTTCGGCTGTTTCACGGTCGGTCGAACAGCGCGGATACTTTGTCGCTAATCCAGGCAATTTCCAATCTGGTTGACGTTCGAACCTCTGAAGCGTTGTCGGTATTCGAGCTGGATCGAAGGTATGGGGCAAGTTTTCCACCATTTTAAGCTTGAGCGGTACATATTGAGCCGCTTCGTTAATAAAACGGGAAATAGTCTCGGGAACGACTCGATGTTCCTGGGCCTGGGCTCGACGTTCGAGCAACATGGCCAAGTTGAGCTTCTTTGCAGCCAGCCCTTCAAGGGCGTTTTGACAAATTGCCCGGAAACGTCCCTCATCCACATTTTCAAGCATACGATCTTCGAGGTCCGCGTCGCCAAGTTTTCCAGAATAATAATCACGAAGAATCCGTTCCACGTGGGTGGCAGGGAGCAACTCACCGATTACATTGAAAACCGCATCATCGTCCAACGCATTACGGATTTCCTGGAGTTTTTCCAGGAGTCTTTGTAGAACTCGGCCCTCGATCGTGTTGGTGGCTACGAAGTTGAAGATCAGACAATCCTTGCGCTGACCATAACGATGGATACGCCCCATGCGTTGCTCCAAGCGATTTGGATTCCAGGGAATATCATAGTTAAAAAGAATATTGCAGCATTGCAAATTGATGCCTTCACCCGCCGCTTCCGTGGCAACAAGGATCTGGATATCCCCTTCCCAGAACTGCTGCTCAGTATAGATTCGCGTACCCGGATTATCGCGGGAACCTGGTTTCATGCCGCCATGGATAAAACCGACCTTAAAGCCCCATAACTTTAATTTCCCGACAATATAATCAAGGGTATCTTTAAATTCAGTGAAGAGGAGCAAGCGTTTGCTTGCCTGATCAAAAAAACCTTCCTTTTGAAGCAATTCCTTGAGCTTGGCAAGTTTGGCCTCAGTATCTGAATTCTCTAAAGCCTTGGCTTGCTCGGCAAATTGACGAAGCTCGGCGATCTCTTCACGCACTTGTTCAGCATTACCGGAAAGAGTAATAGCTTCGAGAATTGCTTCGATCATCTCGCGTTCGCTATCTTCCATTTCTTCGATTTCTTCCGGGGTGGGCAGGTCAGCCGGAGCATATTTGGACATTTCTTGAGCTTTTTTCAGCACTTCTCCCAATCTGCGCGCCCGGTTCTCCAAGCTATGCCTCATAGCATAAGTACTGGATGCCAGTCTGCGCTGATAAAGGGCCATTAAAAATCCAACAGCTCTGGCACGGGGGTCATCACCTTGAGCGGCGGCTTTCGCGCTCTGCCGTTTTACCATGAGTGAAATATCTCTATAAAGATCAAATTCTGCCCCATCGATTTTAAAATCGACAGTGGTGGGAATACGTTTGGTAAAAATCTTTTTGGCCGTCCAGGTTCCATCTGCTTGCTGCTCAGGAAAATAAACCATTGCTTCCTTGGTACGGCGTAAATAGAACGGAGCACGGCGGCGTTCCATGGCCTCGCGTATGGAACGGACGTCAGCATAGGCATCTGGATCCAATAATTGCAAAAACAACGTGAAATTTCCCGGGTCACCTTTATGGGGCGTGGCGGTCATTAGAAGAAAATGATCCGTCGTTTCACGAAGAAGTTCTCCAAGTGCATAACGGGCTGTTTTTCGGGCTGGCGGCGTCCAGGACATGTGGTGAGCTTCATCAACAATAATAAGGTCCCAATGAACCTGCTTCAAGCCAGGGAAAATCTCGGTACGCTTGGCCAGGTCGAGAGATGTGATTACTTTCTTCTGCTCCAACCATTGATTAACCCCGAACTGATCACGAATATCACTGCCTTTAATAACCAGGAATTTTTCGGCAAATTTCTCCTTTAATTCTCTTTGCCATTGGAAGGCTAAATTCGCGGGGCATACAACGAGAATTTTTTCAGCCAGTCCACGTAGTTGGAGTTCGCGAATGAGAAGACCCGCCATAATGGTTTTTCCGGCTCCGGCATCGTCCGCGAGAAGAAAACGGATAAGTGGCAGCTTAAGAAAATAATCGTAAATGGCTTCCAGTTGATGGGGCAGAGGATCTACACGGGAGATCGACAGGCCGAAGTAGGGATCAAATTCCCAGGCGATACCCAGCGAATAGGCCTGCAAGCCCAAACGAAGAAGTTGCCCGTCACCATCATAGGTAAAACCTGTATCATAAATAGTCAATCCTTCGATGTCCTTAGCAGTGAGCGTAACTTTACGGAAACGCTCAGACTGCACACCAACGAGTCCCATAGTCCAATTGCCGGCAGAATCGGTTTGCACCGTCACCACCCGCATCGGTTCGCTAAAAAGCGGACCAGAAACAATACACCCTTCACGAAGTGAATCACATGAAATTGGCATAGCTTTTCAGATTCTCTTCAGCAGATCAAAATCAGCAATTTTGATATGTATTTTCATTCATTACCTGATTTCATAATATGGCTCGGCCCAAAAAATGTCAAATAAGAAGAGCGATGGGCAATAGGCGAGAGGCAATAGGAAAAAACAGACAATCGAGATGTAGGGGCGGCGTCTTGTAGCACAAATTATCCGCCGACTTTGGAGGATCTGATTTGTCCGTCCCCGAAGGGGGAAACCCGCCCGAACATAACCCACTCGTTAATAAAAAAATTGGCGTCTATCTGGGTTGATGTAGGAGCGATGCCTCCAGACCCGCCCGCATATCGACATGCCAGATAGGGGCACGGCGTGCCGTGCCCAAGAATGAGATGAAATTGTAGGGGTGCGGTCATCGCGCCCGATAATAAAACGAAAATAAGCAGACGGTTCAGTGGCTGCGGACGATCTCCTTGACCTGCACATCGTGCTGAATGGGGAAACGCATATCAAATCAGGAAGGTGAACGGTTTTCGGCAGCCGGCAAGAAACAACATAGAAAACTTTCTTAGATTTCGCTTATTGCCGGTTTGTCTTGTCTTCTTCCCTAAACCCTATACCCTGTCCCCTATCCCCTTTTCTTAGCCGACTACGCCCATCATGAAGACCATCACGAACAGGGCTACGGTTTCGATCAGGCCCAGGACCATGATGTAGTTGCCGAAACCCTTGCCGGTCTCGGCCAGGGCATCCGAAGCGCAGGCGCCGGCCTTGCCCTGCAGCCAGGCCGAAAAGCCGATGGCGATGCCGC
>Ga0307380_10005077_pt1 | contig 17543 bp, 12 predicted proteins | sample UN3MG_FD_202239 | JGI IMG/M metagenome (GOLD analysis project Ga0307380, IMG submission 202239) | Soil microbial communities from Risofladan, Vaasa, Finland - UN-3 | ecosystem: Environmental > Terrestrial > Soil > Coastal area > Acid sulfate soil | place: Finland: Risofladan, Vaasa | collected...
CGGAAGCAAGTTTGCGAATCGAGTCATTGGTCTCATTTTCTTTGAAGAAATTATCCAGATATTGGAGCAAGTCCTGGCCCTGCACATCAAGTTGGTATAGCACCTGCATTGCAAGCTCTCTGGCCCTTGTTCTTTTATCCACCTGCCGGCCTCAGTATTATATTGTCAATTTTTCCTCTACCTGCCCCGGTTAAAGGGATTAAGGTTCGCAAGCTTAAATCTGTCTCAAAACATCGGCGGTTTCCATAGCTGTTTGTGCGGCGTTGGCGCCGGCATTGCCCATCTTTGTTCCCGCCCTTTCGACCGCCTGCTCGAGCGTCTCACAGGTCAGTACGCCGAAGACTGCCGGGACCGGAGAATCGTAATTAATCTGGCCGATGCCGCGTACTACCTGCTGACAGACGTAATCGTAATGAGGTGTCTGGCCGCGTATTACCGCACCGAGGCAGATAATCGCGACGTATTTACCGCTGGCTGCGAGTTTCTTTGCCGCTGCAGTAATTTCGCATGCCCCGGGTACCCAGACCACCGTTATCTGTTTGTCTTCGGCACCGTGCCGCTGGAGACAATCAATGGCGCCGGAAAGCAGCTTGGTGGTTATGAATTCGTTGAACCTGCTGACAACAATAGCATAGTTTCCCTTGCCAGCGGTCAGTTGACCTTTTATTTCCTTAATCATGGTTTTTTCTCCCAAAACCTCTTAAATCATGCCAAACACAAACCTATTGTGCTTCTTTGCGCGACTTCACCAATTGGTCTTACATTATAAGACTATCTGTGGCTGCTTTCCAGAAAAACAGTGCCTCCAGTTCTGCTCGAGAGCGGTACAGGCCGCTTGTTATTAAGCTAACTTCCGTAATTATAAATGGTTACGACTCAAATTACCATCAAAATTTTTGCAGTTTTTAAAAATGCCGCCAGCAGGCAAAAATTGACTAAGCCGCAGGTGATTACTGGGCGATAAGGCCGTTGTGTGTAGTTTTGTTTATTGGACCGTACAGGGATAGTGTGCGATTATGCCTTTTGAAGAGATGGAATTTAGCCCTTTCGATAAAGCCGAGCACAAGGCCCACAGGGCTTTTGAGCTTTACGAGGAGGGCAAAATATCGCAGGCACTTCTGGAACTGGAAGATGCCCTCGACATAGATCCCGCCAGTAGTTCATTGCATTTCAACAAGGCACTTAGCCTCGATACTATCAACCGCTTTGATGATGCAATAGCCGAGTACGAGATTGCTCTGCAGTTAAATCCCGAAGACCTGGATATTCTCAATTCTCTGGCGGTCGATTACACAAGGGCGGGCCACTATGATTTGGCCATCGATACATTCGAGCGTATCGAGTCTCTTGAGTCCGGTTTTGAACCGAGCTACTGCAATCGCATAATTACCTATACCGAAATGGACAAGCACGATTTGGCCGAGCAGATGTTTTATCTCGCCCAGCAGATAGAGCCGGACTGCGCGTTGTGTTTTTATAACATAGGCAACAGTCTTTTTGTTCGTGGTCAGCACACAAAGGCGGTACGATGCTGGCTCAAAACCGCCGAACTCGAACCGGGCCATCCGCAAATTAACTACCGTATTGCTCAGGCATACTGGCTGGCCGGTGACACCATCCGGGCACACGAGCATTTTCTGGCGGAAATTCGCAGGAATCCCGGCGACGTCGATGTGATTTTTGATTTTGGTCTGTTTTTGCTTGAGGTTGGCGACATTGACTCGGCAAAGGAGAAGTTTAACAGGATACTCGAATTTGACCCGGGCTTTGCGCCGGCCTTGTTTTACCTTGCAGAGATTGTTTTTAACAAAGGCCATTACGAGCGTGCGGCCGAATTGCTCAACAAAGCTTTGCAAAAAGACAATACACTCATCGGCCCGCGGTACCGTCTGGCCCAGTACGCCCTGATGAAGGGGCAAACGCGAAAGGCGAGAAATTATCTGGTTTCGGAAATGGAGTTAGGGCCGCAGAATGCAGATGCACTTGTTTCCATGGGCTCGATGTTCCTTCAGATTTTCGAGCAGGGCCGCGAGGGACTTTTTGCAGGATTCATCGCACAGGAAAAATCCGGCTGGGTCTTTAACGACATGCAAAATGCGGGCCTGTATCCCGAACTGGATTATGCCACCCATTGTTTACTAAAAGCTCTTGACATTGACAGCAGCAACGCCGATGCATACTACTATCTTGGCCTGGCCGATGCAATAAAGGGGCAATTACAGAACGCGGCGAAGTTTTTAGCTCATTCGCTGGATATAAGGCCCGATGATATTTGCACATTGTGTGATTCGGCGGCAGTTTACGTGGCAATGGGTCGACTGGATGACGCCGCCCAGCGCATTGAAAAAGCCAGTGCTTTAGCACCTGATGATGTGCGGCTAAAGAAAGTTTCTCGCAGAATCCGCCTTGCCCGGAGGGCCGAAAAGCTGCAGAATTTTTTAGCCCGCTTTAGGCCTCGTCCCGCCCACACAAAGTAAAACGATAATTCTTCTGCCTCTCAACATCAGCTATTTATACCCAATTTAAACCCCATGGCGGTTGGATTAGTGCCGTTTTTCCAGGTTTGGCGGATCCGGTGGCTTGGAAACAGTTTGCAAAATTCTTACAAATCCATTAATCTATTCACTTTAGGCCGAGTGGCGGAATGGCAGACGCTGGGGACTTAAAATCCCCTGCCCTAAAGGGCGTGTGGGTTCGACTCCCACCTCGGCCACGTATTTTTAAGTTATTCGCTATTAATCTGGAGGCGGATAGTTATGGATAAAAACTTTAAACTTATTGATGTTAAAAAGCCAAATTTGTACCGGGACATCTTCCCGTACAGCCGGTTCCCGGCAGTAGTTTTCGACAACAAAACCGTCAAGTATGACGTTCCGGAAAAGATATGGCTAACCGATACGACTTTCCGTGACGGTCAGCAGGCTCGGCCTCCGTATACCCCGGAGCAGATTCTCAGGATTTTCGATTTGCTTCACGAGATTGACGGTGACACCGGCCTGATTCGCCAGTGTGAGTTTTTTCTGTATTCCGACCGCGACAGGAAAGCGGTCGAGCTTTGCAAGGAAAGAGGATACAAGTTCCCGGAGATTACCGGCTGGATAAGGGCCGTTGAAGCTGATTTCAAGCTCGTTTCGCAAATGGAGCTTAGCGAAACCGGGATTTTGACCTCGGCAAGCGATTATCATATATTCCTCAAGCTGCGGAAAACCCGCGCCCAGGCAATGGATTTGTATCTTGCTATGGTTCGGACGGCGATTGATAACGGCGTTATACCAAGGTGCCATTTCGAGGACATAACCCGCGCTGATTATAAGGGTTTTGTTTTGCCGTTTGCCGCCGAGTTGATGAAACTCACCGAAAAGTCCAAAAGAGCTGTTAAAATTCGTCTTTGTGATACGCTCGGTTTTGGTCTGCCCTGGCCCGGCGCAGCCTTGCCGCGAGGAATTCCGAAACTCGTTCACGGACTTCGTCAAATTGGTGTCCCCGGTGAATGGCTCGAATGGCACGGCCATAACGACCTGCACAAAGTGCAGGTCAATGGGGCGACGGCCTGGCTTTACGGTTGTTGCGCGGTCAACAGTGCCATATTCGGAGTTGGTGAGCGAACGGGTAATCCCCCGCTCGAGGCAATGGTTGTTGAACACGCTCAATTGAAGGGAATGGTCGAAGGGGTAAACTACGCAGCGATAACCGAACTGGCTGAATACGCCTCAAAGGAACTCGGTTTTAATATTCCACATAATTATCCGCTGGTCGGAAAGGATTTCAATGTAACCAGAGCGGGCATCCACGCCGACGGTCTGTTGAAGAACGAGGAAATATATAACGCCTTCGATACCAAGGAACTGCTTAACCGCCCTGTCAGTGTAGCCATTACCGACAAGACCGGAGCGGCAGGCATAAAACACTGGATAGAGACCAAATATGTAATCCAGATTCCCAAACATGACCCGCGCGTGACAAAAGTAAAAAGCCGGGTTGATGCAGAATATGCGGAAAACAGGGTCTCGACGATTTCTGAAGACGAAATGTCCCAGTGGGTCGAAGAAGCTTTCGGTGACTCCCCCCCGCCGTTGAGATAAACTCCCAGGGCGGGCTTCCTCTAACAGGGCTCCGAATATTGCAGCTTGAATTATGGCTGATAAAAAAATAAAAGCTGTTTTATTTGACCTCGGCGAAACTCTGCTGAACTTCGGTAAAGTCAACACGATAATGCTCTTTCGGCAGGGCGCCAGGCTCAGTTACGATTTTCTAAAAAGCTGTCGTCAGCCGGTCGGAAGCTTCGAATTTTACTGTTGGCGGAACCTTATCTCACTTTATACGCACCGCCTGATTTCCAGAGTTACAGGCAGGGACTTCAACGCCCTGCTGCTTTTGAGGGGTATTGGAACAAAAAAAGGTATCAAGCTTGCTAAAGAACAATGGAGGCACTTTGCATGGCTTTGGTACGAGCCTTTGGGCCAATTAGGCAAAGCCGAAGCGGGCATAGAAGATACCCTGGCCGCTCTTAAGCAAATGGGCCTTAAGCTCGGTATAGTTTCCAACACCTTTGTACACAAAGCTTCGCTCGAAAAGCACCTGGAGCAGGTCGGTATTTTGGATTTTTTCGCGGTAAGGCTTTATTCGTATGAATTCGATTTCAGGAAACCGGACGCCCGGATGTTCAAAATCGCAGCCGAAAAGGTCGGTGAAATGGTCGAAAATATCTTGTTCGTCGGCGACCGGATTAATAAAGACATCGCCCCTGCGATGGCCGCTGGTATGCAGGCCGTTCTCAAGACCGCCTATACCAATGTGGGCAGAAAAGCGCCTCGCGGCGTCCGCAAGATAAGCCGGCTTTCCGAACTGCCGTCGCTGATAAAGAAAATCAACACCCAAACTTCACACTGACCCGCAGCGTTGAAACAATACTCAGAAAACTTCTTATAGATAAATTCACCTGCAATAATCTATCACCTTCTTACCCCTCACCCTCGCCACGCTGATGTTACGAAAAAGATGGCAAACCAAAGGCCTGTGAGTTATTTAAAACTCCCTCCACTCCTCCAGCTCCCAGCCCTTTTTTAGCCCAAAAACCCCCGCTCAAGGTTAGCATTTGTTAGCATCTCAGCCCCCCAAAATCCCCGCTGAATCTTGCTTATCGATTAAAATCCATAAAACTTTAACCAAATAAAAGAAACCTCGTCCTTTCAGCGGCTAAGGGTATTACCCGCCTAAAATCAGGATAAACCTGACTTGCCATAATTTACTTCTCGCCCTACCCTCTAAGAAAATTGTTAATATTGCTTAATCTGCTGCACCACTTACAAGTGCGATTATGAGGAGTTGGAATGATGAAGCCTGCGATTATATTTGCATTCCTGGTCTTGACACCAACAATAATCTTTGCTCAGGACCCCCTCTATTTCGCCGACCCTGACCTCGAGGCCGCTGTGCAAGCCGAGTTGGGACTCACCGACCCGAACACTGCCGATATGCTCGAACTGACCGACTTAAATGGCGACTCGATAATTAATTTTGAGGATTTCGCAATGTTTTCAGCTTTTTGGATGAATCAAAGCTGCGATGATCCAAACTGGTGCATGGGTAGCGATTTTGACGCAAGCGGAGCCGTGGACAATAATGACCTGTTAATTTTCTGTAATTATTGGCTTGCTGAAATAGCTGACCCTTGTTTGGTCGCCCGCTGGCCGCTGGATGATAATGCTCCAAACACTTTCGTTACGGACATAAGCGGGAATAACCATAATGGCACTGCCTCAGCCAACACATCTGTCCTCTCTGCTCCGGGGCAGGTAAACACTTGCTTTGATTTTAACGGTACTGATGCTGTGGTGATAGGTGATGACGATGCTTTAAGTTTTGTAACTGATGATAACGATGTTCCGTTTAGTATAACTGCCTGGGTTTATGCAACTACTATAGAAACGGATGTAAATGATGTTAACGAAATACCACAGGTAATTATATCTAAATGGGACTTTGACACGCAGGAGAAAGAGTGGCTGCTTGTAATAAGGCCGGATGGAACATTAAGTCTCCAGTTAGTAGATGACGACAATAGTGGCGTCATAAAAGCCAAGACTTCCGCACCACTCTCAGACGGTTGGCATTTTGTTGCCGCCACTTATAATGCGACAAAGGTTGGTGATGGAATCTCTTTATATGTAGATGGTGTCAATGTAGACCGGATTCCTTCAAATGGTTCTTATATTCGTATGAGAAATACTACCGCGGATGTTTATATTGGTGCAAGAATTTATGGTGGAATTACCGACTACTTCGCCGACAAGATCGATGACATCCGGTTTTTTTCTAAATGCCTCTCTGCTGAAGAAATATCAGATCTATATTCTTATTGACCTTCCAGCCAGTTACCTACAAACACCGCAAGGTCCAGCCCGTCTATCACATTATCGTTCGGCTCGGATATATCACAGGCTGGGTCCCAGTTACCCATATTCGGGTCACTGAACCACGCATCCCCCAACACCGCAAAATCAAACATATTCACCCCATCCGGACACATAAAATCACCAGCCGGTATGGACCACACTAACTTCGGATAATTCGTCCCCTCACATATATCCCATATATCGTTCGGCCCGTTAATCACCTCACCCACAAAATCCCATCCCGCATCGGTAAACGTACTGGCGGTCTGCATCAACACTGTCGGCAAACCCTCAACATTCGGCTCATCAGCATTGCCTATACCATTTACATCCGGATTAACGTCACTGTCCCAAAAACTCGCTGTATAATCGCCGTAAAAATTATAATGGTATCCCACAAGTCCGCCAACATCATCATCTCCTACCACTCTGCCTGCCGAATAGCAGTTGGATATTATACTGCCCTCACGATTAGCTCCCAATAGCCCGCCGATAGCACCACTCCCCGTCACATTACCTTTTGAGTAACAACTGGATATTATACTGTTATCCTCGCTATATCCTGCCAGACCGCCTACACTATTATCTCCTGTCACTTCACACGTCGAATAGCACTGGAAAATATTTCCACCCTTGCTAAACCCTACCAGTCCACCAACAATATATTCCCCCGTAACACTGCCTCCCTCAACATAACAATTCATAATAGTTCCACTGAGGCTTCCAACCAATCCACCAACTGTGTAGTAAGTCCCATGAACACTGACATCTCTCAAACCAAGGTTCTTTACACATCCCGCACTACCAACAGCACCGAAGAGCCCCTTTGGAACAAACGTTGTATTCGAATCATATGTAAAGTTAGAAATCGTGTGACCATCCCCGTCAAAAATGCCTGTATATGGTATGCCGTGTTCATCATAATCCAAAACCCCAATTATATTAAATGAATCTCCCGTGAACTCGCTAAGGTCAATATCCGCCATTAGCTTGAAATGCTTGTCCCAGTTACACTCTACCAGGCCAATTGTATTAAGCTGTTTTGCCGTATAAATAAGATATGGCTCAGACTCTGTCCCATTACCACCACCATAAAGAACATCTTTTAATAAACCTCCCGGCTTGTTCTCCCACCAAAGCCTCGGATAATCGTTACCGTCGTCAATCGTCCAGGCCTCAGATTCATCACATAACCACGCCGTAAATGTCACCGCATCCTGCATCTGCTCTGTAGTCTTCCCTTCGCCTCCGTCACTATCTATCTGCCCGCTGCTGTTTACGTCCCAGTAGGAATCTGTTACATCATCAGGATTTCCATTTCCTACCAGCCCACCAACATTCGATGTCCCAGAAACACTTCCTGCTGAGTAGCTGTTTGCTATAATACCACCATTGCCTCCAACTAACCCACCAACCCCACCATATCCTGTAACGCTACCTGTTGCATAACTGTTGGATATATCAACACGTTCATTTTCCCCTATCAGGCCACCAACAGAGTATGTTCCTGTAACGTTGCTTGTTGAGTAGCAATCCGATATAGATATATATACTGCTGGATAAAAGCTTCCGACCAGGCCGCCAACTCCATCTTCTCCCGTCACACTTCCAGCCGAGTAGCAGTTGGATATGGATATACCCCAGCTTGAACCACCCCCCATCAGACCACCTACATGACCAGTCCCTGTAACTGTACCCTCAAAATGACAGTTTGATATATCACAATAAGAAGAACCGCTTCCTACCAGTCCGCCACAAGAGCCTCCTCTCACAAAACCGCCTTCAACATAACAATCCCTGATAGTGCCTTTATCCAGATGCCCAGCCAGAGAGCCGATATCCCAACTGCCGTGTTCTGTGCTGATATGTATATTTGGGTCGATTAACCCGAGATTTTTAACCTCCGCATTCGGGTCATCTATAAGCCCGAAAAGCCCTATACAAAATATTTCCTCTATATCGCTAATTTCATACGTAAAGTTTGATATCGTATGCCCGTTACCATCAAATACGCCGGTAAAGGGTCTCTTATCATAATAATCCAAACGGTATCCGATGATATTAAAACTCGTCCCTGTATAAGCGGACAAGTCAATATCTGACATAAGCTTAAAACACGCAGACCACTCACATGAATATGCCCCGACCATATTAAGCTGACTGGCATTATATATAAGATATGGCTCTCCCGGTGTCCCGGTACCTCCTAATAAATCGATTAACTCTCCGCTGATGACCGTTCCAGCCTTACCTTCCCATGCCAGCCTCGGATAATCGTTGCCATCGTCAATTGTCCACTCTCCTCCGTTCCCGCATCCTCCCCACCCGTACTCGACAAACGTATTTAAACTCTGCATCTGCTCTGTACTTCTGCCCGTACCTCCTGCGCTGGTTGTCTGACCGCTGCTGTTCACGTCCCACAAAGAATCAGAAAACGCGATATTGTCTGCGTCAAAACCTACCAGACCGCCCGTGTCGATCACCCCCGTCACAGAACCTGCTGAATAGCTACTGGTTATACTGCCCCTGTAATGTTCTCCAACCAATCCGCCAACTCTTTCATCACCTATGACGGTGCCCATTGAATAACTGTTTGATACACTACCTAAATTAGCTCCAGCCAATCCACCAACTCTAAATTCTCCTGTAACACTGCAAGTTGAGTAACACCCCGATATACTGCTACGACTTTCTCCAGCAAGCCCGCCAACAGAACTATCTCCTGAAACACTGCCTCCCTCAACATAACAATTTTTGACGGTTCCATCATCCATGCGACCAATAAGGCAACCGACAGCACCGCTATCTGCTGTATTAACATCTGGCTCTATCAATCCAAGATTCTTTATCTCCGCATTCGGGTCATCGATATAACCGAAAAGCCCAATATAATTTAATCCATTGGAATCATATGTCAAATTCGAAATCGTATGACCATCACCGTCAAACACGCCGGTAAAAGCGTTTACATCATTCCCAATAATATTAAAACTCGTCCCCGTATAGTCACTCAAATCAATATCTTTCATCAGCTTAAAATGCCCCCCCCAATAGTTAGGGTCTGCGCCTATTGCCTGCATTTGCTGTGCATTGTGTATCTGATACGGGTCATTCGCATCGCCGCTCCCCGGCCACGGGTCGCCATACACCGCCGAACCAAACAAAAACACCATCACCACTACAACGCTTTTACATTTTAGACTTGAGTCCATTTCATTCTCCCTTGCAACTCGCAACTCTTCTAAATTTCCTCTTTTCAAAGATTGGACTTTAAACGACTGTCCTCTCGCTCATTCCGCAACGCTTTTTTGCAAACCTCTGGAAGTCCAAACATTATAAACCATTCTCCTTTCCTTTGCAACTACTTTTTCAGCCCTTTTTTGTTGACTTTCGGTCGTTTTTTTAGTATAATACCCCTGTATTCAACGTAATACACTTATAAAGACATCTCAAAACTAATGGGGGAATTCCTGAATTCACCACCTTTTTTTAGCGATAAACCTTCTTCCCTTATTTTTCGTGAGGAATTTTGCTTCATATGCAAGGCTTGGGCCGTCGGCAGACCGGAGGTGTACTGGAGTACTCCGAAGACAGGCTGGCAGGCGTACAACGCAGTAGCCGACAAAAGAAACCGCTAAAAAAATCAATCAAAAAAAGAGTAATTATGCAAAACAAACCCAATTTCCAAAATACCAAAATGAACGTAACCTCTATTCTAATAAGGCCTTATGAAAATAAATCGCTTTGCCTACACCCCCAAAACAAACCCAATCAAACCCAATTCAAAGCCAAAACAAAGCCATTTTTGACCCCTCAGCCCCCTATCAAAGCCAAAACAAACCCAATCCAAGCCCAAACAAACCCAAATTTTACCCGCCACAGGCGGGCAAACCCAATTTTTGTACCACAGAATTCGCTAATTGTTTATAATGCAGCCGAAATTATAAGGAGTTGCTTAATGAGCACTAATGATGCTGCTTTTCAAAAATGCATTAACCCTGACTGCGGTGCCACCTTCGATTGCGGCCAGTCGATGTTTAAATGCCCCGAGTGCGGTGAGCTTCTGGATGCGTGTTATAATTGGGACAAAATTGAGGTGCCGGCTAAGCTTAGTGATTTTGCCAAAAGATGGGCGACAAGGGACAACAAGCTGGACTTCTCCGGTGTGTGGCGGTTTCGGGAACTGCTGAATTTCTGCCCGGATAAATACAAGATTACCATAGGCGAGGGCCAGACAATCCTCGAACAAAATTGCGCGGTGGCCGAGCATGTCGGAATCAAGCCCGACCGCCTGTACCTGCAGTACGAAGGGCTGAATCCCTCCGGTTCCTTCAAGGACAACGGCATGTCGGCGGCGTTCAGCCACGCCATGATGGTCGGTGCCAAATCGTGCGCTTGTGCTTCGACCGGCAACACCTCGGCCTCGGTAGCTTTATATGCACACAGTTGTAAACTCAAATGCATTGTGTTTGTCGGTTCGGGGCGGATTGCTTTCGGAAAGCTCAGCCAGGCGATGGATTACGGCGCACAGACCATTCAAATTGCCGGCGACTTCGACGACTGCATGCGACAGGTCCAGGATGTCTGCACGGAACTTGGCCTCTATCTGCTTAACTCGCTGAACCCCTTCAGGCTGGAGGGGCAAAAGACCATAATGTATCGAATTATCGAGCAGATGGGCTGGCAGGTACCGGACTGGATTATCGTGCCCGGCGGCAACCTCGGTAATTCCAGCGCGTTCGGAAAGGCCTTTTATGAGTTGAAGGAGCTGGGACTTATCGACCGAATACCGAGAATGGCTATTATTAACGCCACCGGCGCCGATACCCTGAATGACCTGGTTAATAACAAAAAACTCGTTTGGAATAATAGCAGGGTTGACCAGAAGATTATCGACGATTATTACGCGGATTTGACTGCCCGTAATTTTTCACCGCACACCTGCGCCTCGGCGATAGAGATTTCAAGGCCGGTAAATTTGAAAAAATGCCTGCGGGCGATTGATATATGCGACGGCATTGTCCGTGCTGTAACCGATGAGGAAATCTGTGACGCAAAGGCAATTGTGGGTAGATATGGTCTGGGCTGTGAGCCTGCTTCGGCAGCTACAATCGCAGGCCTAAAGCATCTCATTGCCGATGGCCTCGTCGGGCCCGATGAGCGGGTCGCATGCGTGCTCACAGGCCACGAACTCAAAGACCCCAACGTGACCGTCAACTACCATAAGGATAAACAGGGACAGTTCAGCAATCCGCCGATAGAAGCCCCGAACGACCTCAAAGAGATCATCAAACTAATAAAGTAACTGGACGTTTTTGTGTGTTTAATAAGGCTTTGGATTTCTTTTAGCTGACACCATATCTGAAAACTTTTTTACCTGCCGGATAAATTCGGCCGTATCGCCCTGCCAATCATCGCCGGCATAGGATTCGATAAGCAGCTCTTTTAACCTGTTGTCGAAGTACTTGTCCACCATGCTGTGGTGTAGTCTTCCGAGGTTTTTTAGTAACTTGTTTTGGCTGCTTACATTGTGCTCCATCCGGTGCAGGTCGATGACCGCAAAATCGTATTTGTCCGGCTCAGAGGTTTCTTTTATAAATACGTGCCAGATGTACAAATCGGGCAGCGAAATTCGGGCATCGTGTATTTTGCGAATGAATCTGCCCAGCGGAACGATTATTTTTTCTTTTTGCCGCTGAGTCAGCTGTGACCACTTTTCAGAAACAAATTCTGTAAGTGCTTTGCCGGGCAGCTTTTCGGTAATAAAAAATGATTTTCTTTCCATGCCGAATTTCGTCCGCTCGCCGTAACAGACAGGCCTGTAGGTCTCTATAGCGTTTTCAAGCAGCATGTGGGCATTTTGCCATTCAAGCTTTGCCTGGGAAATCGGCGAACCAAAGCTTTGCCAAGCGAAAAGTATGTCCTTAAAATGCGGTTTGAAAAAACGCTTGCGAAAAAATACTTTGCGGCCACTGCCTTCGCCGAAAGTCAGTATGCCGACATCGCGTTTTGTGTTCAGATTTATGGTTTTGTCCTGAGAGCAACTGAAAAAGTCGTCAAATGACTCCAAACCAAACCCGGCAAAGTATTTCTGCCAGGAGTCTGTAAATACTGTTTTTTCCACTAATTACCCCCCTGCTTTAGTTTTTTGTTTTCATAGGAATTCTAAAGTTGGCCAAAATGTATTAGTTCTATATCCGCCTGCTGGAAATACTGTTTTGTTCTCTCGCAGCAAAGAGCGTCAAGGTCGCCCTTTCGTTCGTGCAGCATGGAGGTTATTTCCGGTTCGATTTCTTCCGGGAAGCCCGGATGTGTCGCTATTTCTGCGGGTTCGACCTGATTATATAAAGTCACTGCTTTGAAGAAGTTAACGTCTATTCTGCCCATATGGGCGATGCCGAGCATAGCGTTTGTTTTCAGTAGTTCGGCGTTCTGCAGCCGGTTTATCAGTGCCAGTGCGCGGGCCCGGTTGGCTCTTTTTTTCCCGCCTTCGGTGGGCAGGGGCCAGGGCAATTGGCAAAGCTGTTTTGGCTCATAGCTGTAGCGTATAGCATTGATTTTGAAGCGTCTGGCCAGTTCGCAGACTATCGGGAAAATTGGGGGAAATGCGTGGAAGTTTTTGTGGGAATCAAGGTGTGTCGGAGTTATTCCTTTGTCGATTAGCCACTGAATCTGGCAGGCGAGTTCGGTGCGTATTGCGTTTCGGAATCTGTGTTTTATCACGGACAGCAGGGACAATCTCAGAAGCGAGCTGGCGAATTGGCCGTCGGCATTGACGAGCATTTTGACGTCGGGCTCTTTCGATAAAGGCTTGCCTCTGGAGAGGTTAAGGTGGACTCCGATGCCGAGTTTTGGCATTTTTTTGGCCATATTTAGGGCTTCTTCGGCGGCAGGCATGTTGGTCATAATGGTTGCGCTGGTGAGAACGCCCTGCTTGTGAGCCTGCTGGATGGCTTTGTTGATGCCGGTGCAGAGGCCGAAATCGTCAGCGTTTATTATGATTCGTCTGGTCATTTATATAAGAGCTTATAACAGTTAGAGGTCTTAAGTTTAAGTTGCGGTATCGGGCGGGTCAATCAGAATCTGGCTTTTGGTCAGATAACGGGGCTTTGGAGGGTGTAGAGAAGAAATCCTGCGGTGAGAGCCAGGCAGCTGGCGGCGTGGAGCAGGACGGTGAATTTGCTTGCTCGATATTGGCCTGGGGTGGAGAGGTCTTTTGTGTTTGCGGCCTTTAGCGCAAGGGCTGCTATTGGTAGGGTAAAGATGTAAAGTATTGCTGGGAAGAACATTAGGCGATAGAGTGGGATTGCTGCAGCGGCGAGCAGGTAGCTTGTGAGAAGTGCGATACGGTAAATCCAGAGGGCTTTGCGCAGGCCGAGATGGACGACGAGAGTCTTTTTGTTGGCGGCGGCGTCGGCGGCAGAATCGGGGAATTCGTTGATTAGAATTACGAGGAAAATGAGGATAGCGACGAGCAAAGCGGGGAAAATGGGGATGGTATCAATGATTTTGGTCTGGAGGAAGTAGGCGCCGAAGACGGGCAGGATGCCGAAAAGCAGTGCGATAACGAATTCACCGACGGCGCGGTAGCCGAGCTTTATAGGCGGCGCGGTGTAGAAGAAACCGCCGAGCAGACCGACGAGGCCGAGGGCGAAAATAAAGAGGCTTTGGGTCAGGATTACGATGAAGATTCCGATTATGGCACCTGCTGTAAGTAGTGTGAGGGCAAGGAGTAATGTTGATTTTGGCGAGAGGATATTTTGCTGGATGAAGCGTCTGCCGCCTGAAAAAGGGGTTGGGTTTTTGTTAAGCCAGTCGTTTTTTGAGAGGTGGTCGAAGTAGTCGTTAGCGACGTTTGAGCCGGCGTGGAGGCAGATGATGGCGAAGAGGGCCAAACAAAAACGGAGTGTATCGAAAGAGGAGGTGGTGGCGTAGGCGAGAGCGGAGCCGACGAGGATTGGTAAAGCACTTGCCAGTAAGAAGTTAGGGCGGGTAGCCAAAAACAAGAGAACGAGTTTTGAGCTGGTCGGCGGATTAATATTTTGGTTATTGTGCATAGATGGGGCCATTAAATTAGGTGTTGGGTGGTTTGTCAATTGTTTAAGAAGGAGATTCCGATTTGTCGCATTCGGGTAGGTTTGGGGCGCGAATGCCCTTCGAAAAGCTCTGGGTAAACTCTCAAAAATGGTGAAAAATTGGTATTTTTTGTGATTTTTTTGTATTTTTTTGTAAAAAGCGCGCATTTTTTGTCATTTTTTGGTAAAAATTCGTATTTTTTTGACAATTTTGGGCAAAGTTTGCGCTTTCTCTCTCTTTTGGTCTATGGGGTTGAGTGATTTCTTAAAATGGGGGATTTGGTTAGAATGGGGGTTTTTGTTTTTGGTGGTTTCTTTCGCGGAGGTCGCGCAATCTCTCTCTCTTGTGGGTGGGGGGTGTGAGCGGCCCGCCCCGCCGTTGTTGAAACTATGGCGGGCAAGCTTCGCTAAAGCTATGGCGGGTAAAGTTTTTGTTTTTTTTGAGCGGGTTGGGATAATTTCCGCTCGAAAAAGTTTTAATTGGGGCTGGTGGGGGGAAGTTGTTGACGGAAGTGGATAGGCGCGGTTATAATTTTGATGTGGTTGAGAGGAACCGCGATTGGAGTTTTAAGGCGATTTGGGAAACTCCTTTGTACTTAGCAAGTTCCTTCGCCTTGGCTCAGGATAAACTCCATTTGTGATTTGTAATTTGTAGAAAAAATTTTGTGTGGTGAGGGGATGGAAAGCGAAGATAGAGAGTTTTGTTATTTAACATTACCCTACTTGTTAGAAAATTAAGCTGAACCCTAAAATAGAAATGAATAATAATGGCATTCTCATCCAAACAAGAAAATGATTATGATAGGCAATTAGAGCAAATTGCTGGTGAAGTTGATAGTTATATTGTAAAAACCGATGGAGCATTGGAATATTTCAGGGAACAAATCAGACCTTTAGCTCAGCGGTGGAAGACTTATTATGAGGCTGTCGATAAAAGAAAAAAAGAACTTTTGGATCATTGGGAGTTAGTTAAGAAGAACCCTAAATTTCAAGATAAGAACTTAACGCCTCATAACAAAAACTGGGAATGGGACCGTTTTTATCTGGCGGATTTACCTATTGGCCCAGACGACAAAATTCAAAACCCTAAAAATTACATGCCTGCTAAATTAACATCTATATACCTAAAGAACCTGAAAGGATATATAGACCGCAATAAAGAAAAGCTTAAAACCTTACTATTCGCCAGTAGTGAGTGCAAAAAGTTGCAAGACACTATTGCTGCTCAAGAACAACAATACAATGAAATAGAAACTCAATATAATAAACTTACTGACGAACAACAAAAGAATCACCGTTTTTTTGTCGAAGTGATGTGGTATCGATATGTGTATTCTTTGGAAGAAGAATCTGAAAAGGTTTTTGGCTGCTGGAGACCCCCGCTTACTCCACTACCTGAACATCCACTTAAAATACTTAAACCTGCAGAGTCAGGATATCAAAGAAATCAGACACGAAAAGAGCTACCAAATGCAAGAAATACACAGGAGGAGTATGAGCGATATTACATTTTTCTGTCTTCTGTCCACGACAATTATTTGCAGGGTGTTGAGAAAATCACTGAAGGTATTTGGTTGAATAACCTACCGACAGCAGTTTTATGTTGTTTAGATAAAGGTCATGGGGACAAAACAGCGTTTCTTAAAGCAGCGTTAGAAAGGGTTTGTCATTCAAACCATAAGACTGACAAAAAGATAAAACCAGCCACACCAGAACCAGAGAAGGAAAATGGCAAAGGGAAATTGATTATAATTTTAAGCATAATAACTGTATTTATAGCAATATTAATATTCTTCTTTGGCGATAATATTTGGGGTCGTTTAAACGAAAAACTAAAAAATAATAAACCTGCTGCTGAGCAAAGTGAGATACCAAAGACAGAGAACAAGATAACTACGGAAGCTAAAACAAGTGGTGATAATAGTCCTATTGTCGGTGGCGACTATGTTGAAGGCGATAAGATTGTCAGCCAGAAACTATCAGAGTCGGATAAAGAAGAGATAGTGACAAGAATAGCCGAACGGCTTGAACCACAACTATCTAAACAGTATCCAATTGCCCACACAATATTCGGAGTTTATCAAGACGGGCTCATTGTTCCTAATGGGCTAATGCCGGAGAATCTTGAAATTGATTGGGACACGGGGAAGGTTCAATCCACAAACAACAATGTACTGATTGTAACACTGCCCGATATGATCTTAAATGGCAAATCATTTGTTAATAGGAATGTAACGTTCCTTGAAAAACGCGTAGGTGCCAAAACTAAACCTATCATTATAATTGGTGAGTTTAATCCGATACTGGAGGTCATCGGTATTCATGATGAACTCGTTGTTGTAGCTTTAGGCTTTCCTGCAGATGACTCAAAGAAGTAGTAATAATTAGCGAAACAAGTGACTCCTACGGCGGCTGGCCAGTGAAATAAGGAGACATAATGAATATTGAGATTCCTGAAAGCTGGGGAAAAGATCCTGTATCAAATTTTATCCAATCAGCGTATCAAAATAATATTGCAACATTTACGAATTTTAAGGGGAGCCCTATCTGCAAGGCGATTTATGAGACTGACAGCTTATTCCGTCTTGCAACAAATATTGAGTATAGACAACATGAAAGGCTGCTTCCCAATTTTATAGGTCGGTGTCACAGTGCGTATTTGGGCGGTGTTAAGCTATCCACAAGCGGGCAAATTGTTGAGACGTATATGGTTATCCGTGGGTGCTTGGAGAATGCGTTATATGCTTTATATATAAATGACGATCCGACTGTAGATGAGGAGTTTCCAGAAAGATCAGTAGCCTGGCTGAATCGTGGAAAAGACGAAGAGTCAACCAAAAAGTGTCGGCAAATATTTACATATGGGGCTGTCAGGGATAATCTGATTAAGCAGGATAAAACACTGAGTCAGGAGGCTTCGCTTCTCTACAAAAGGACAATTGATTATGGCGCTCATCCCAACTTTTGCGGGCATATTACTACGAGTGATGTGAAAACGGGTGGAATAACAATTCAATTTCTTATACCGGGCACCGATGTGTTTAAGCTGTGTGTTCAGACCGCTGTAGAGGTT
>Ga0307380_10005078_pt1 | contig 17543 bp, 21 predicted proteins | sample UN3MG_FD_202239 | JGI IMG/M metagenome (GOLD analysis project Ga0307380, IMG submission 202239) | Soil microbial communities from Risofladan, Vaasa, Finland - UN-3 | ecosystem: Environmental > Terrestrial > Soil > Coastal area > Acid sulfate soil | place: Finland: Risofladan, Vaasa | collected...
CCACTGCCAGTTTCACGAACGACTGCGATGTTGACCTTTATGACCTTGCTGCGTTGGCCAGGGACTGGCTGGTAAGCGAAATCGGCAGCGTTTCGGCAACAGTCCCGAGCGACGCTAACCTGTACGGCTACTGGAAGATGAACGACAATGAGCCAAACTCTGTGGTATTAGACAGCTCAGGAAATGGGAAGCACGGTGTTTTCTATGACGATGTGAACGATGCTAACCTGCCGGTTGAAGGTGACACTGATAATTACTCGGTACCAGGAGTGAATGACCTGGCCCTGGAATTCGATGGTTTCAATGACTATGTCGAACTTCCCGCCATGGATTCCAACTCCAATACCCTCACGATAACGGCATGGATAAAACGCGAGTTCGTAGGTAATATCTATGAGGGTATTGTCATGAGTTCCAACGCCTGGGCCCCCAAAGGCGTGAAGGCTCCTGACCCGAACTATACCGCAGGCCTCGAGCTTGGGTCCGACACGGATACATGGGAAGCAAACTACGAATTGGCCTACATGTGGACAGGGTATGCGTGGGAGTGCCATACCGGTCTTTTTGTCCCTCCGGAGGAGTGGACATTTACGGCACTGACGGTAGCTCCCGATGTTGGAACTGTATACCTCTCTGATGGAATTTCTCTTCAGGCTGCAAGAAATTATGACTACCATGAGCCGCTGCCCTGGGACACCACATTTCATATAGCCGACCAGATGCAGTTCGGACCACTGGTAGATGATGAAGAATCAGAGAGAAGGTTCTTCCATGGAGCAATCGACGAAGTACGCATCTATAACCGGACACTTACGCGCCATGAGATTGCATCTCTTGCCGGTGTGAGTAGTGCATACCTTGGTATTGAACCGTGGCGAGTGGAGACTAATGAGGATAATATAGTTAACTTCACAGACTTCGTGGTTATTGCAGACAACTGGCTGTTAGAGCTGCTTTGGCCGTAATCAGTGTAGCTGGACGGTTAATCATAACCGGATAGGTTCACAACGATTCGGGGCCTGTACCAAAAAGTGCAGGCCCCGGTTGCTTTTTGAAAATTCCCCACCCTATACCTGCAGCGCCGCTTCTCACCCGGCCTGCACAGGGGTCTCTTCGCGATACAAAATGCCAAACGCCAGGACACCTAAAAGCACAACTGCTGATACATATTTGACCATTTCCGGCAGCATCCATCCGGGTCGGGCAACCACGTCAAAATCCACCCCGCCGGCAATATAGTCGAGCAAAATACCACCCAAAAGGGCACATCCCGCCACGGCAGACAAATATGCAATCGCCGTCGACCTGCCCAAGGTCTTCCAGATGGTCACAAAAGACGCCGCGTTTGTAGCCGGGCCCGTCATCAAAAAAACCAACGCCGCCCCGGGCGTCAGACCCTTTAATATCAACGCCGCGGCCACCGGAACAGAAGCCGTAGCGCATACGTAAACAGGTATCCCCAAAAACATCATTACTACCATCGCCAAAATACCCGTCCCAAGTTTCTCCGCAAAATAACCGTCAGGAACTATCGCAGAGATGACCGCGGCGATAACCAAACCCACAAACATCGCCTTGCCTATGTCGCGAGGCAGCGTAACAAAACCATATTTCAATCCCCTGACGATTTTATTTTTCTGCCCAGCATCATTACAGCACTGCTCCGTACATTCGACATGCTCCTGCACCTTATCATTTGTCCCACGCCCAAGCACATCAACCAAAGCACCGCCAAATATACCTGTCGCAAACGCCGCCAAAGGCCTAAACACCGCAAATACAGGCCCGAGAAGACTAAATGTCACGAATATGCTGTCAACGCCGGTCTGCGGCGTCGAAAGCAAGAACGATATCGTCGCACCCTTGCTCGCGCCGTGCTTGTGAAGTGACATCGATACCGGAATCACCCCGCACGAACACAAAGGAAGAGGAACTCCGAAAATCGAAGCCTTCACCAAAGGCCATATACCACCGCCACCAAGGTGCCTCTCCACAAATCGCTGCGAAATAAAAACCGACAACAAACCTGCCACAAAAAACCCGAAAAGCAGAAACGGCGACATCTCCGCAACCGTCGCCCAAAAATCAATCAATATCTGCCGAAGATACCCCATAGTATTTCCCCAAACCGCAAATATACCTAAGCTGCCCGCCGATTCAATCCTTTAAGCTCACCTGTTTTTTCAGTCCCTTGCCGGAAACAAAACTATATTCCTTCCGGCCTTTCAAAACCACCTTATTACTATCTACGATAAGTTCCTGTTTTTGCTCAGGTTCTTTTGCCGAAATCACGTTCGCCAGCAAAAACGCCTTTTCCACACCGTCGGCGCTTTTGTAATTGGCCACCTCGTCGGGCTGCGCCAGCCGGCAACTGTCATATATCGATACGTCCCTCATTTCTTCAAGCCACGAATAAACCTGCTCTATCGACATCGACGACGCCATCTCCACCGAAACAGGGTTACGCTCCACTGCCGCCTTAATAAAAGGCTCCCAGTCGCAGCTGACCATGTCACGATACGCGTAAAAAGCAAGGTCCGCCGTCGAATTCTTTTCTCGAAGCCCCCCAAGATAATCAATCACCTGCTCCCTCGTCCAGTCAACCGAAACTTTTATCGCTTCGCTCCCGATAAAATTCTTCTCCCTCGCCGGCAGCTTCGCTTCCACATGCAAAAAATCGGACAAATCATCAACAAAACGCCGGGCTTCAGGAACTACTGCTTCGACATATTTTCCAAGAGCTTCTTTGCCTTTTTCCTGCTTCGGGTCAATCTTTTGCTCTTCAATAAACCGCTCCAGCTCGTCACAGCGAATTCTGCCCGGAAGAGGATACGGACCAAAGTCCTCCTCCGATACTTCCGAAAGCAGCTTCTCATGCGTCGCGTCGGCTATCCTGAAATTACTGCCGTGCTCATAATGAAACAAAACCTCCGACTTCACAAACTGAGCCTGACCGCGGCAATCACGACAAGCCTGAAAATACCGCTGGTATTCGGGATGAGACCTTAGAAAATTCGCGAACATCTGCAAATCCAGCTCCGAAGACAAATAACGACCCAGCCTCTCTGTAAAATGCTCGTAAGCCTTTCTGTCTATAGTCGCATCATTGTACAAACAATGAATGTTCCCGGAATTGTGCGCCACTATCGTGACATTTTCATTCCGAAGCGCACGCTGGGCCTTGTTCGAAATCGCCGTCCCGTTAAACCACATCGCCCTGGTGACAAGTCTCCTGTTATTGGTCAAAACACCGTCGTTTATATCAATGAAATTCTGCGAATGAAGCGGAGTAAGCACCATATATATATCTTCCAGTGGTATCCCGCATACTACAAAAGCCGCCGCCGCATACAACGCCGCAAGCGATACGCACTCGCCCGCCGCAGTTTTGTAACCTTCCTTAAGCCTGAAGGCGTCCATTGCCTCGACGGTCTCCGTCTTCCAGTACGGAATAATGTCACCGTCATATTTGTCCAGCCCGAAGTGCTTGCGGATATCAACGTCAAAATAATACTTATCACCCGCATAGCCGAACAAAGCATTGCTCATGGCTATCTCATCCGATGAAATAATCTTCTCAAATCGCTTAAGTTCTCTCGCCTGGCTCGTAAGACCCCACGTCTCAAGGTCGAGATTAAACTCGTACTCGTCCATCACATACTGCTTCAATCTCATCAGCTTCTTATAACTGCTCTTGCCCTCGAGCTTCTTGAAACAATCCTCCTGACGCCAACGCCAGATAATCGGACTCATAATATTCGCCAGAACAAGGCTGTACATCAACTCCGGAAACACGAAAATCTCCATGTCCGAAAGCGTCATCGCCGAACTGTATTTCTCCAGCTGCTCCGGCTTCATCTTTTCATCGGCCTAAATACAATACCATCACTTACCTTCCCTCTTCAGACTTTCCGGCATCGCCTCGATAAAGGTCCGCATTTCGTCACGAAATTTCCTCATCGCAGACTTTATCTCTTTCTCCGTCCCATCCATGAACGACGGGTCCTCGAACGTCCTGTGTACCATCTTCGTAGCCCCGCCAAACACCGGACACTGCTGCCGCGCATTATCACAAACCGTCACCACATAGTCAAAGTCAATCCCCTCAAACTCATCAACGTGCTTTGAGCGATGGCCCGAAATATCAACCCCAGCTTCGGCCATCGTCTCAACAGCCCTTCGACTCACCGTCGCAGGACTAACCCCCGCCGAAAATACCTCCATCACATCTGCCTTTAAATGTCTCGCCCAGCCTTCGGCTATCTGGCTCCTGCACGCATTGCCCGTGCAAAGAAACAGCACTTTCATTTTCTTCTTACCACCACTCATAAAAACTCTGCGCCTTTTAAAAAAATTTAGCTCTATACTCCTGCACCGTCAAAACAAAATCCGAATAATTCACAAAACTCACATCCGCTTCTGTATCTACCCGTACAGTCCTCCAGTATCCCGATTCGGCTCAACGCAAAATCATATTTGACCGGGTCGGACGGCTCAATCTTAGTAAAACTCCCCGTTACCTTTAGCGCCGCCGACAAACTAACCGTCTTCTGCTCATAAAAACCAAGAACCCTGCACAATCTGGCCATATGAACGTCCACCGGAACAACCAACGCCGACGGCTCAACAGATTTCCAAAGACCCGCGTCAACATCATCGTCACGAACCATCCACCGTAAAAACAAATTCAGCCTCTTGCACGCACTGCCTCGGGCAGGACTTACCAGCAAATATCTCAGGCCCCGGCCGGCAGGCTCGCCGCACTTTTCACTATACCTCCCCAAAAGCGATTCACAAAACTTCGACAAAGCACCGATGATATTCTCGTCACCCTTACTATAGCCCTGCACAAAAAACTTCTCGATACTGCCGTACCTGTCCAAAACATCCTTCAATAAAGACAGCAAGCCTGAAATGTCTCGACCTGTCGTAAAACGGTGCCTGAAACCATCAAGTCTGTACCTCTTTTGCTCATCAAAATTTTTAACAAACTCAAAAGGACTCTCACCCATAAGTCCCAATAGCTCATCCAGACCTTTTTCAATTTGCTCTACCCGGCCATATGCAAGAGACGCCGCTAAAAAACCCGCAACCTCCATGTCACCACAATTTTTATATCGATACACAAACTGCAGCGGATCAGGACTTATACATTCACGCCGGTTGTACTTGGCATAAAGTCTTTCCAGAACTTCTCTAATTTCAGACAACCGTTTATCCACCAAGCACCGCTGACTTGAATTCCTCAAATCCCATCTTCTCTATCATCGCCCCTAATCTCTGGTGCGGCTTGGCGTTGGCCTGGTAATACTCGATGACTTTATCCGCCAGCTCCAGTGATTCTTCAGTCGTCAGGTCCCTCGCAAGCTCTTGTGATAATCTGGGCTTGCCTCCACCGTTGCCGCCCACAAGAACCCGCCAGCCGTTCTTCATGCCGACAAGACCCACGTCCTTTATACACGTCTCGGCGCACTGGTTAGGACAGCCGCTGACTCCCATCTTAAACTTGCCCGGCACCTCCCTGCCGTGGTATTTGCCGTCCAGCTTCAATCCGACCCCGAGACTGTCCTGCATCCCACGCTTGCAGAACGTCGTACCGGGACATGCCTTGACACTGCGAACACAGAGACCTACCGCAAAACCCGGTGACATACCAAGCTCCGACCACACAGAATCCACGTCCTTCTCCTCTATACCAACAACCGCTATCCTCGCAGCGCTGGTTATCTTAAGGGCCTGCGCGCCGTACTTCTCCGACACGTCCGCCAGCTTCCGCAAAGTTTCAGGCTTCACCACCCCACACGGTATATGAGGCGCCACTGCATACGTCTTCTTGTCTCGCTGAATAATCACACCCTTTTCACCATCCTGCAACATTTCTTTCTCCTTTCTTCAACCGGCACTTTTGAACTTCTCAATCAGACTATGCAACTGTTTTATGTCAAATTCCCTTTCATGTAAAGGGCGTTGGTCCTCCTTGTAAAGTTCGGTACTTTCTTCAAAGGTCATTTTTTCAGCCTTTACGTAAAAAACTCCGAGCGGAAATTTGTCCTCTTCTGTCGCCCTTCGGAAAGCCTCGGTCCTGTCGTTCGGCTCGTACGAATCCTCCAGATAATAAGTATTTTCCTTGAACCACTGATACGTATTGAGTTTATTGAACGTAACGCACGGCTGAAACATATCAACAAGCGCATACCCTTTATGGCTAATCGCTCTTTTCAGTATTTGTTTGGCCTGTACGGCATCTCCGGAATAGGCTCGTGCCACAAAGCCCGCATCCAAAGCGATAGCTACAGCCAACGGATTAAACGGCTCAAGAAATACGCCGTTGACCTGTACAGGAGTTTTGAATCCCAGGCGGCTTGTCGGTGATGCCTGGCCCTTCGTCAGACCGTAAACCATATTGTTGTGAACTATGTTCGTTATATCCGGGTTCCTTCGTATCGTGTGCACAAAATGATTGCCCCCCTCGCCATACATGTCACCGTCGCCGCTCTCGGCAATGACCGTAAGGCAAGGGTTAACTGCTTTTATGGCAGTTGCCGGTGGAAGCGCCCGGCCATGCAGGCCGTTGAATATATTGGTCTTAAAGTAATGCGGAATCTTTGCCGCCTGCCCAATCCCGGAAACCAGAACAAGACCGGCAGGCTCAACCTCCAGCTCAGCCAATGCCTGCTTCAATATCTTAAGAATGCCGAAATTGCCGCACCCAGGACACCACGCAATATCGATATCGCCCATATCAAAAACTTCCGGCTTCATAACTTGTCCTTCAATTGATTAAAGAAACTAATTTCTCCGCAACCTCTTCGACAAAAAATCCCATGCCGTTATATTTCAGAATCTTCTCTTCAATATCAATCCCCGTATTAAGCTTTATCAATTTGGCAAACTGACAGGTCGCGTTGTTCTCGACGATTATTATTTTCCCCGCCTTTTTAAGATAATCCGCTGTCCCCTCCGGCAGCGGATATACCTGCTTGAAATGCAAAAACGAAATGTCACCTCCGGCCAGACCTTTTACTGCCTCTTCCACAACATTACGAGTTGAACCCCAGCACACCACCAGAACCTTATAATCTTCCGGCCCAATCAGCTCAGGCCCGATTGCCTCGTCTTTCATCGACTCGGTTTTCTTCAATCTCTTATCAACCATCTTTGTTCTAAGCTCAAGGTCTTCGGTAATGTGCCCCTCTTCGTCATGCTCGTCACTGTCCACCGCTACCAGCCCGTCCCCAAAGCCCGGTACCCCGCGGGGCGATATCCCGCTATCCGTCAACTCGTATCTCTTGTAACCTTCTTTAGTTCTTACTATCTGTTTCTCGATTTCTATCCCCGACAAATCGAAAGATGCTGTGTTATATGTTGAATTCAAAAGATACTGGTCCGTCAGCACAAACACCGGTACCTGGTATTTGTCCGCCAAATTAAACGCCTTCTGCGTCAGGTAAAACGCCTCGTCAATATCGCCCGGTGCCAATATTATCCTGGGAAATTCGCCGTGACCGCCATAGAGCACAAGTTCAAGGTCGCCCTGTTCACTGCGCGTCGGCAATCCCGTCGCCGGCCCGGGACGCTGACCAAGATGAACCACTATCGGCATCTCGAGCATCGCCGAAAGACTCACACCTTCCGTCATTAAAGCAAAACCTCCGCCCGAAGTGCTCGCCATCGCCCTGGCGCCTCCATACCACGCACCTATTGCCATATTTATTGCCGCAATCTCGTCTTCGGCCTGCTCGGCTATTATGCCGAATTCCCTCCCGTGCCTGGCAAGAAATGCCAACACGCCCGTCGAAGGTGACATCGGATACGAAGATATAAAATTGCATCCGCCCGCCATCGCACCCATGGCCACCGCCTCGGTCCCGCTTAAAAGAATTTCATCTTTAATAACGTCTGATTTGCCGATACTAATCTTGTTTTTTGCAGAATTTCGCAAATCTTTGCCGAACTCAAAACCTCTCTTCGCCGCCTCAAGATTGTTTTGGACCACCTCGGCGGATTTGGAAGAAAAAAACCGCCTCACATATTTGGAAATTAAATCCAAATCTATCCCAAACAAACCCGCAATCACCCCCACAGCAACTATATTTGAGTAAACCTTGTTTCCAATCTCAACAGCAATTCTGCTCAACGGTACATCAATAAACTTACCCACCACCTGATTAACAGCACTACCCAACACCTCTTTGTCCGCCAGGATAATCGTCCCAGCCGAAATCCTTCCGCCAACATGCCCAATCGCACTTTTGTCAAAAGCAATCAAAATATCAATCCGATTTACAGCGGCGCGAATCGCCTTCGAAGATACCAGTATTTCAGTCGAGTTGGTGCCCCCCCGAACTCGTGACATGTATTCCCTTGTGGAAAAGACATTATAACCCGAAAGCTTGAAAATTTCCGCCAGCAAACTCTCAACTGTTTGAACCCCCATCCCCGCCTGGCCGCACAAGACAATAGAGATATCGTCTCCGACCCGAAATGACAAACCTTCGCCCATAACCGCCACCTATAATCAAATTATCAATTCTAAAAAGATGGAAAATTAATATTCCTCAAGGTGATAAAATTCGGCATCCTCAAGCCAGTGCTCCGGGCGAGATACAAACTCAATTATATTATCAAGCAGAAAATAATGTTTCTTCTCTTCGTCTGCCACCTTCAAAAAAAGTTCTTTATGACGCCCCTGTTCTATCTCCTCAGATTTCTCCAGATAAAAGTCCCTGCTTCTCGCCTCAATCTCCTGAGCCTCCCTGTAAAGCTCCACCTGACCCACACCAACATCAAATTCCTTTCCCCCTTCCTTCATCTGCTCGAAAACATTCCTGCAATTGGCAAGTATCGCCGTCTCCGCCGGCTTAATCTCTTCAATCCGGGCCCTCTCAAGCCAGTTATAATGCCTCACCTCCTCGTCTGCCAGCATCGTCAGTATCGTCCTGAGGCCCTTGTTGCTTACCTTCTCCGCCAGCCCACGGTAAAAATTCTCCCCGTCTTTCTCCATCTGCATCGCGTATTCGAATATGCCCATGTTCCTCTCCCTTAAAAAACTCGTTATGGCTCTGTAAGTCTTCGCCACTTCCTGCCATCAGATTCGATAAGACTATCGGCCTCGGCAAAACTCTCGCTGCCTGCCGCGTAACTATACAAAGCCGAATCGTCCGCCTCCCACACCTCAAGCACAGGCATCAGAAGCCTCCACGAAATCTCCGCACCGTCATACCGCGTAAACAAAGTCTGGTCACCCACCATACAATCCAGTAGAAGCCTCTCATAAGCCCCCGGCATATCAACCCCGAAAACACTCTTGTAGCTGAAATTCATATTCAAGGTGCTCATGCATATCTTCGAGCCCGGCCTTTTGGCCTGAAAACGAAGCGATATCCCCTCCTCTGGCTGTATCTGCAACACCAGAACGTTGGCCGGCATGTCACCAAGGCCCGCCGATACAAACATCGAATGAGGTACCTTCTTAAATGTAATCGACACCTCCGTGTCCTTCTGAGCAAGACGCTTGCCCGTCCGAAGATAAAATGGAACTCCCTGCCAACGCCAGTTGTCAATATAGAGCTTGGCCGCAACAAACGTCTCCGTCTTTGAATCGTCACTCACCCCGGGCTCCTCTCGATACCCCACAACCTTTTCTCCTCCTATCTCTCCCGGCCCATATTGACCCCTGATAACACTCTGAGACCACGCCTGAAGCTTGAATGGACGTATCGAACCTAAAAGTTTCACTCTCTCGTTACGGATGTGGTCCGCCTCAAAAGATGTCGGAGGCTCCATCGCTACCAATGCCAGCATCTGGAGCATATGATTTTGGAACATATCACGAAGAGCGCCGCTCTTGTCATAATAACCCGCACGGTGCTCAACACCGACCGTTTCGGCTATCGTAATTTGAATACTGTCGATATAATTCCGGCTCCATACCGGCTCGAAAATCGCATTCGCAAATCGAAACATCAAAATGTTCTGAACCGTCTCCTTGCCCAGGTAATGGTCAATACGATAAACCTGGGACTCGTCAAAACATTTATGAACCACACGGTCCAATTCCACCGCACTTTGCAGGTCCCTCCCGAACGGCTTTTCCACCACCAGCCGCACCCGCTGCTTCGAATCAGTTTCTTCTCCACAAGACAGGCCGGATTTGCCAAGATGCTCGACTATACTCCCGTAAAGAAACGGTGGCACCGCAAGATAAAAAACAACCGCACCATCAACCTTGTGCTTCTTACCAAGCTCACCGACCCTCTTGCTTATCTTCTCATAGAATAAAGCATTATCATAATCGCCGCTCAGATAGTAAAGCCTCTCGACAAAAGGCTTAAGTTCCTCTTCCATTGACCCGCCCAGCTTCGCCTCTATCGCATCTTGCGCCCCCTCGCGAAACTGCTTCTCCGTCAGTTCCTTCCGCCCGACCCCGAGAACATAAAACCGCTCAGAAAGAAGCTCCCTCCTGAACAGCTCACACAGACTTACAAGCAGTTTCCTGTGCGCCAGGTCGCCCGATGCCCCGAAAACCACCAATCCGCACGGCGGAGCCGAAACCTCGACACAACGCTTATCCTGCGCTGTTACGTATGGATGAATCTCTTCCATCTAAAATCCCTTTAATCTTCCTCGATAACTTCGAATTCGTCCTTGCCCGCTCCGCAGTCAGGACAAACCCAGTCCGCCGGCAACGCCTCAAATGATGTCCCCGCCTCCACACCGTTGCTCGGGTCGCCCTCCTCCGGGTCGTAAACATAACCGCAAATAAGACATTTGTACTTTTTCATCTTTTTAGCTCCCTGAACTGACTTCTGTTTCGATTTGACTCCGATATAAGTTGCTGCTGTGCGAGGTGTTCTGCCGCCTTTAACATCCCGGTAATAACAATATGTCATCGGTATTTTGTTGCTGTCGATTGTCTCGCAAGATGTAATTCTGCCGATAAAAAGCGTGTGTGTCTCAACATCAACTGACTCGGTAACTTCAGCCTCCAAAAAACCAACCGTATTATCAAGAATAATCGGCGCGCCCGTCACAGCGGTTTTATAATTAACACCCTGAAATTTATCCATGTCTCTGCCCGTCCTGAAACCAAACCTGCCTATAAAGTCCATCGGCGCATCCTCGGCAAGAACCGACACCGCAAAAACCTTACTCTCAGAAATATACTCGTGCGTCAGGTTCTCCCTGTTGATGCTGGTAGCGACCATCGGAGGCTCAGGTGTTATCTGAAAAACTGTATTGACAATACAGCCATTCGATTTACCTTCCCTTCTTGAGCTGACTATACACATACCATAACTCAGGTTAAACAGCGATTCTAAATCCAGCATTCGCACATCCCAGGATAGTTTTACTTTGGGCAACCGACCCAAAAACCAAACTCAGCTCTTGTACTCCGCCAACGCACTGCTCAAACCAGCTACATGGCTCATCTCTTCTTTGATAATCGCCTCTATCTTGTCCTTGCCTGCCCTGACAGGAACCAGCTCTTTCAATCCAATATAAAATACCACAGAGTCCTTCTCCGCCTCAATCGCTATCTTGAAAATATCCTCTATGCTCTCCTTGCCTGTCAGCCTTTCTGCCGGACTTGCCTTGCCCTCCCAGCCACGACTGTTAGCTATCGCCTCCAGATACAATGCCGCCTGACCTTCCGGGTCAAAAATAGAACTCTCCTTTTCCATGCCCTTCAGCTCACCGCGCATCTTCTCAAATATCCGCAGGTGTCCCTCTTCCATCTCAGCAAAATTCAAAAGCATCTGGCTGGACTTCTTGTCCGGAGCGCCCTTGGCAGCCTCGGTATAAAACTTCATCCCGTTACGCTCGATATCTTCCGCCATCTCAAATATCTCATCTGCGCTAAACGTCAAACCCATTATTTTTCTCCTTCCGCCGCCGGGGGCACAAATACACGCTGACCTAATTCCCTGTCTATCATAAACTTGCCCTCCGCCGAATCTTTTACCATCTTCAACTGCTGCACCACCGCGTCAGCCGAAGACTCCTCCTCAACCTGCTCGTTCACAAACCACTGCAAAAAACTGTTCGTCGCGTGGTCCTTCTCTTCAACCGCCAGATTCACCAAACCATTTATCAAACCCGTCACCTTCTGCTCATGCGCATAAGCCGCCTCGAATGCCGCCAGCGGCGATGACCACTCCGTCGCAGGCCCCTCTATCGCCTTCAACAAAACTCTCCCGCCACGCTCATTCACAAAATCGTAAAGCTTCATCGCATGCATCGATTCCTCCTGTATCTGGGCACGCATCCACTTCGCAAAACCTGGCAAATTCACCGACTCAAAATACGCCTCCATCGACAAATACAAATACGCCGAATAAAATTCCGCGTTTATCTGCTCGTTAAGAGCGGCGTTCATCTTCTTGCTTAACATTTCTTTAACCCTCCCACAATCCGTGAATACTGCAATGCTCTCTCGCACTTACACCGTCCGCTTCTATATTAAACACCGCCTCCGGCGCCTGGCCCGGCTCCAAAAATTGCCTGTACGCCTTCCCGTCAGCCAATACCTCTATCCACTCTATATAATGCTTCTCCTCCATAGGATGTGCCACGCTGCCGACCGTGACCTTTATCCCCCCGTCCAACTTCTCTATCACAGGCACGTGCTTCTCCTTGCCCTCATCTGCACCCTTGGCAACCAATTTCTTCATCGGCTCGCCGCAGCATACCAGCTCACCGTCACCGCCGTGAACAACCTCCACAATATTCCCGCACACCATACATTTATAAACCTCAAGTTTCGCAGCCATAATTTTCCCCTTTCAAATTCCCGGCAGTTTAAACTCTATTCTTTTCTCCTGCCATTAAAAAAACCTTTTCTATTCCACTATCCCAAGTTCCTTGTGCCTGGCAAATATCGAATCTGCCAGCTTATCAAGAGCCGCAAAATCCACTTCCTTCGGATATCCCTTCGCAACAACCGGCTCAAGCAGCTCCACCTTTAAATTGCCAACCAGCCCACTAAGCTGCTCAACCATCTTGCCCCCCCAGCCATATGAACCGATAACCGAAGCAAATTTCGTCTTGGGTCTCAAAGCATTCGCCAAAATCGCAGCATATGCCGCCACAGGATGAGCGCCAGCCAAAACCGTCGGCGAGCCAAAAACAACCGTCGCCGCATCAACCAACGAAATCGCCAGCTCTCCGATGTCCGTCACCGGCAGATTAAACTGCCTGACCGTAATCCCACGCTCAATCAACGCCTCCACAAAATATTCCACCATTTTCCTCGTGCTGCCATGCATCGAAACATAAGCAACTATCACCTCATTCTTGACAGCATCGCTCACCCAGTCCTTGTACGCCTCGATAATAAATTCCGGCTTATCATACACAGGCCCGTGACTCGGAGCAATCATATCTACATCCAATGCCTCCACCTTCTCAAGGTTCCTCCGTATCGCCCCCCTGAACGGCATCATTATCTCCGCATAGTATCGCTTCGCCGACTCATACACCAAAGCCTCATCGTCCACAAACAAACTGCTCGTCGCCAAATGTGAGCCGAAAAAATCACACGGAAAAAATATCCTGTCCTCCTCCAGATACGTCCCCAGCGTCTCAGGCCAGTGAACCCACGGGATATCAAGAAATCGAAACGCCTTATCACCCAGAGAAAGACTCTGACCGTCTTCGATTACCATAAACTTTTCCTCTTCTATCTCCAGCAAATCAATCAGCATCCCCTTGCACTTAGAATTCGTCACCACCTTTGCCTCCGGATACAAAACCAGCACGTCCGGTATGCCCCCCGAATGGTCCTGCTCCCCGTGATGGGCGATAACATAATCTATTTTTTCTGCCCCCGCCTTCACCAAATTCTCTACCAATACATCCATCTTCGTCGGGTCAACAGTATCCAATAGAGCTGTCTTCTCGCTCCCCTTTACAAGATAAGCGTTATAGCTCGTCCCGTCCGGAAGGGGTATAAGCTCATCAAAAAGCCGCCGGTCCCAGTCTATTGCTCCTACCGAGTAAATATTTTCCTTCAACTGACCCATCTTCTCGTCCTTCCGAAGCATTTAACCTACAGCAATTAATAAACAAACCATCACCCCTAAAATCTTACGTGCCCCTGCGCTGCTGAAACCCGATTGTCACCGTGTACTAAATAATCACCGATTAAGCCGCACTTGTCAATCGGGTAAACACCCATTTCTTAGGTAGGGAAATCCACTATCCCAAAGTCCCTCACACGAGCTTTTTCGCCGTTTTTAGCGCAGAATCGTAGTTCGGCTCCTCCGTCAGCTCATTCACCAACTCCGCGTAACGCACAATTCTCTCCCTGTCCACAACAAATACAGCCCTCGCCAAAAGCCTAAGTTCCTTAATCAAAACCCCGTACGCTATCCCAAAACTTGCTTCCCGATGATCTGAAAGCGTCTGCAAATTCTTAACCTCCGCCGCACCGCACCAGCGATTCTGGGCAAAAGGCAGGTCCATACTGATTGTCAAAACTACCACGTCCTCTCCCAGCCTACCAGCCTCCTCGTTGAACCGGCGCGTCATTATGTCACAAACTGATGTATCCAGCGATGGAACCGAAGAAATAATACACACCCTGCCCGCAAAAGACGAAAACTCCACCGGCGACAAATCATTCGCGACCACCTCAAAGTCAGGCGCTGTATCTCCTACACAAACCTCCTCACCCACCAGGGTAAGCGCATTACCCTTCATTGTCACCAAACCTTTTCGCTCTTTCATATCTCTCCCTTTCCCGCAAATCCCCATTAAACCAAAACGGCCCTCAATAATTTACCGCTTCCAGTTCGTAATAGCTCTTCGGATGCTCACAGGCTGGACAATTCTCGGGCGGCTCCGGCCCCTCATAAACGTAGCCGCAGTTCCGGCAGACCCATCGCACAGCCTTCGCACGTTTGAATACCACCCCATCCTTTATGTTCTTTGCCAATGCAAGATACCTCTCCTCATGACGTTTCTCTGCCACCGCGATACTCCTGAATACCTCCGCTATCTCGCCAAAGCCTTCCTTGTCCGCAACATCCGCAAAACCAGGATACATCTCCGTCGTCTCGTAATGCTCCCCCGCTGCCGCCGACTTCAGATTATCTATCGTACTGCCAATTACCCCCGCCGGAAACGACGCCGTAATCTCTACTTCTCCTCCTTCAAGAAACTTAAACTCCCGCTTGGCGTGCTCCTTCTCCTGGTTCGCCGTCTCTTCAAATATCCCCGCTATCTGCTCATAGCCTTCCTTCTTCGCCTGGCTGGCAAAATACGTATAACGGTTCCTCGCCTGAGATTCGCCCGCAAAAGCCGTCAATAAATTCTTCTCCGTCTCACTGCCTTTAAGTTCCATCGAAAACCCCGCCTTTCCCAAAAACAAAAATCAAAAAATTATCTCCCGATTAATTCTTCTTTCTACAAAAATCGCATATTCCTTCAAAATATACGTTCTTCCGCAATACCCTGCACTTCTTCCCTATGCCCACAGGAACACTGATATTCTCAAAGCCTTTATGGTAAAAGTCAACTATCATTTTGCATTTTACGCACTTAAAATGCTGATGGTTCTCCATGTTCCCGTCAAAACGCTTCGCGTCACCCGTACCCTCAACCACAAATGCCGCCCCTATCTCACTCAGAGTCAAAAGCGTCCGGTTCACCGTATCCAGCGAAATGTTCGGCAAAACCCTCCTCACACGCCTGTAAACCATCTCCGTCGAAGGGTGCTCCTTAGACCTGACCAGCACCTTATAAACCACCGAACGCTGAGGAGTAATCTTCAGACCCGCCTTACGACACTTCCGCTCAAAAGCCCCCATCTTCTCCTTCAAATCAACCTTGTCCTTCTTCTGCCCGCGATTAACCATACCATCCCCTTCATAACAGTATGTCCTCACTTCAATTCCAATGACTGAATAATCTCGTCCCGCAATTCTTTTTCCTCAATGCTGTAGCAGGTACGATATAGGAACCACTCTTGTTTTTCAATAAATTTCCGCCTCTTTTCCGAATATTTTTCCCGATTTTCAAACCCACCAGCAACACTAAACCACCAAACAGACCACCAATTCCAAAACAGTTGACAATCAACACAAAAAATTGGTACATTGCAGTCGTGCCGGACCCCTTGATTCGGCCAAAAAACATAAAATCACGCGCTCGTAGCTCAGCAGGATAGAGCATCGGTTTCCTAAACCGAAGGTCGGAGGTTCGAGTCCTCCCGGGCGTAATAAAACACCTGCCACCTGACCCCCAAAACATCTCTAAACGCGTAAGCTCTTACACAGAAACCTCTTGTGAAAAAATCCCCCATACGTTCCTCTCCTCACCTCCATACAGAAAAACTTCCAAAAAACACCTACAGCAACGTTACCCCCTTCTCCTTCAGCTTCTCTATCACAGGTATCAAATCCTCCAGCAAAATCTGAAGCTGCTCCGTGTTCTCAAGAAGATTTTCATAAAGCTTCCCGTCGTTGATAAGCCTCCCTGCAGTACCTTCTCCCTCGTTTATCTTTTCCAAAACCACTCGCAACTGCGATATCGTCCTGCTCAGCTCCGCGCTCATCTCAACACCAGCCGACGAAAACTCCTCAAACCCCTTCAAAGTCAATGTCGCCTGATTCGAGGCCTCCGTAAGATTCACAAGAGACTTCTTGATATTCTCCTTGTTCGTACTGTCCCCAAGAATGTCGTTTACATTACCGACCAGCGTCACCAGACTGCTCGCCAACTCCTCCAGCTTCTTCTGGCTCTCTTCAGGAAAAAACTCGCTCGTCACACCCGCCGATCCCTGAACTGTCATTTTGTCTACAAGATACTTCGTTTCCGGCCGATTCGGGTCAAGGGGCACCAGCGGCAAGGTCGGGTCAACCATTAACTCGATGTAACTGCTGCCTAAGCCACGACTCATCAATTTCACCTCAACGTTGGAAGGTATGTTCGCAAACTTGTTATCAATACTCATAATAACAATAGTCTGATGGTATTCTAAATTTGTCTTCTTATCTGCCATCACCTTGGGAGGATTAATTCCCGTCACTGTTCCTATCTGATAACCGCAAAATCGGACCGGCGTGTCCGTCTGTACACCGGATGCCGTCGGAAACTGAACGAAAACTTCAAATGAACCTATCCTGCCGATGCTCGCCGGCAAATCACCAAATTTGTATACCAGCCATATCAACGCCGATATCGCCGTAAATACAAACACTCCCACTATAAAATTACGCCGCCGCTGAGTCGTCTCGTAATTACTCACTTCTTGTCCCCTTTCAAATCCGTACGACCTTCAAGAAACAACTCTCGTATCGCTCGAAGAGGATACCCGCTTTCGTTAAGTCGCTTTATCAGCCTTATACGTTCCACACTCGCCTCGTTAAATAACCGCCGGCCGGTCGAACTGACCTCCGTCGGCTCAAGCAAACCTACCATAAGGTAATATTGCAGACTTTGACGGGAAATGCCAGCTTTTTTTGCCGCCAACCCTATCGACATCAATTCCTTCGTGCCACTCAAAACCTTACCTCAAAAAATAATTCAAAAACTCCTCA
>Ga0307380_10005081_pt1 | contig 17537 bp, 11 predicted proteins | sample UN3MG_FD_202239 | JGI IMG/M metagenome (GOLD analysis project Ga0307380, IMG submission 202239) | Soil microbial communities from Risofladan, Vaasa, Finland - UN-3 | ecosystem: Environmental > Terrestrial > Soil > Coastal area > Acid sulfate soil | place: Finland: Risofladan, Vaasa | collected...
AGCTCCGGGGGATAAACTTTTAGGACAGACTCTTTCAATTGATTATTGGTGTTGAGATTCTTCACTACGCTTTGCTTCGTTCAGAATGACAAAGAAATGGATTCCGCATTCCATCAGAGCCGGATCTTCGACAAGTGCGAAATGACCCCTCCCTAAGGGTCGGGGCTCTGTTTCGGCAATTAATAAATAGAATCGGTACAATCCGGCTTTTTTTGCAGCGGATACGCGCTATCTGGGCACGAGCAATAAAGTCATGCGCCTTCCGGCCATTCTGGCCGGCCGTTCAATTTTCGCCAAATCCTGCATTAATTCGGTAATATTTTCGAGCATTGCATAGCCTCTGTCCCGGTGCAGCATCTGGCGTCCACGGAAGAACATTGTGAATTGAACTTTGTGGCCCTTTTCAAGAAATTCGCGTCCGTGTTTGAGTTTAATCTCAAGGTCGCGTGTATCTGTTTCCGGTCTGAGCCTTATCTCCTTCAGCGTTGCATTGTGGTGCTGGCTTTTCTTATGAGCCTCGCGAACCTTTCGTTTTTGCTCATACTGCCACTTGCCGTAATCCATTATCCGACATACCGGAGGGTCACTGGTAGGGGCTACTTCCACAAGGTCAAGGCCGATCTCGCGTGCCCTGTTGAGGGCTTCATATTTTGGTACAACGCCCACCTGATTATTTGCCTCGTCAACGAGCCGAACTGTCTCGGCCCGAATTCCTCCATTTACCTTTAATCCTTGTTGTTTACTTATTGTTTTGTCACCTTACCTTTCTGTAAATGAATAAATCATTAATCTACTACTTTTCAGGTACTCTACAACCTATAATTATAACTTATCTTCTTAAAAATCCAAATCAATTTTTTTATCGGCAATTTTATTCCCGGCCATTGTTAAAAACTCATCAATCCCAACCGTTTTATTCTCCCTGAATCCCCGGATTCTTACGTTAACATTAGCGGACTGTGCCTCTTTAGGACCAACTACCAGCATAAACGGGAGCCTTTCACTATGGGCTTTGGCAATTTTTGCATTAATTTTCTCGTTCGAAAAATCGCAGCTGCATCGCAGCGAAGCTCTTCGGAGCTTATTTTCAACGGCTTTCGCATAATCATTGGTTTTTTCACTTATCGGCAATATCCTTACCTGTTCGGGCGAAAGCCAGAGGGGAAAAGCGCCACCGTAGTGTTCTATGAGGATGCCGATAAAACGCTCAAAAGAGCCTAAAACAGCCCTGTGAATCATAACGGGAGTTTTATCTGTATTATCCTTGTCGGTATAAACAAGGCCGAACCGCTGGGGCATGGAAAAATCCAGTTGAATTGTGCCTAACTGCCAGGACCTCTTCAGGCAATCTCTTATATGAAAATCAATTTTGGGCCCGTAAAATGCACCATCACCCTCGTTGATCTGGTAATCAATCGCTTTGTGCTTTAGGGCTTCTTCAAGGGCGTTTGTGGCCGTTTCCCAAATCTCGTCCGAGCCGATGTGTTTGGCGGGTTGGGTGGATAATTCAATGTGGAAATCCTCGAATCCGAAGGCCTGATATATCTCGAAGGTAAGCTCGATGACGCCTATTATTTCTGATTCTATTTGTTCGGGAACACAGAAAATATGGGCATCGTCCTGGGTAAATTGCCTTACCCTAAAAAGCCCGTGCATAACTCCGCTTGCCTCGTGTCGATGGACCAGACCAAGCTCGGCGACCCGCATGGGAAATTCGCGATACGAGTGCTGGCGAGTCTTGTAAACCAGACAGCCCCCCGGACAGTTCATCGGCTTTATCGCATAGCCGGCATCGTCAACATTTGTAAAGTACATATTCTCTTTATAATTGTCCCAGTGGCCGCTCTTGTGCCAAAGCTCCTCGTTTAGAATTATAGGCGTGCGGATTTCTTCGTATCCGTACTTATCGTGAACGCTGCGCCAAAAGTCCACTATTGCATTCCAGACAATCATCCCTTTTGAATGAATGAAAGCAAAGCCCGGGCCGGCTTCGTTGAAGCTAAATAAATCAAGCTGTTTGCCTAATACGCGGTGGTCCCGCTTTTTAGCTTCCTCTAATCTTTTCAGGTAATCATCAAGCTCTTTCTTTGCAGGCCAGGCGGTTCCATAAACCCGCTGGAGCATTTTTTGCGTAGGGTCGCCGTGCCAATACGCCCCTGCTACCGACATAACCTTAAAGCTCCCAACTTTAGATGTACTCGGTACATGCGGGCCGCGACACAGGTCTTCGAAGCCATCCGAGTGCGAATAGAAACTAATATTATCACTGTCGGCGCGGTTTATATTGTCGGTCTTGTATTTATCATGAGCCAGTTTCGAGAGGGCATCGGCCCTGGTCATTTCTTTGCGAATAAATGGTTTGTCGGCATTGACAATCTCAGCCATCTTTTTCTCGATGCGCTCAAAATCTGCCGGTCGAATCGGCTCATCAAGGTCAATGTCATAGTAAAATCCGTCTTCAACAATCGGGCCATAGACCAGTTTCGTATCCGGCCAAATACTGCATATAGCTTCAGCCATTACGTGTGCGCAGCTATGGCGCATCACTTCAATGCCTTTGTCATCTTTAAAAGTAATGATTTGAATCCCTGCTTCGGCATTAATAGGCGTGGATAAATCGACCAGTTGCCCGTTAATTTTTGCTGCTATAGCCGCTTTCGCAAGTCCCGGCCCTATCTGCTGAGCTAATTGCTTTAGCGTCGTACCGTCGGTGACTTCTAATATACTACCGTCCGGCAGTGTAACTTTTGCCATGTATCTATCCGAAATTACCAATCCTTTTCGTATCTACCTTCTTTCTTACTGTTACTCCGTATAACTTTAACCCGGGGGGTGATTTCTGTCAATATTATTTATCGTCTGATTTATTTGTTGTTTTACAGTGCTTTTGCCTGTATAATGAAAGCAGCTTTGAGAAAGTATAATCTAATAGCGAGGAAGGTAGAATGGACGTCAATTTAGTCTTATTTAAAAAAGACGGCTCACAAAAGTCTTTTTCTTTACCGGACAGCACTACAGTGATTGGCCGTCGGCACGATTGTGATTTGTGTATCCCCCTTAAAAGCGTCTCCAGACGACACTGCCAGTTGAATCAGAACAAAGAAACCATAAACATTCGTGACCTTGGCTCGCGTGGCGGCACATTTCTTAACGGCAAACGCATAGCTGACACAACGGTTAAGGCGGGTGACTATATCAGAATAGGCCCGCTTATCTTTGGGCTTCAGATTAACGGCCAGCCGGAAAAAATCGTCCCTCCAAAACCGGCCAAACCAAAACCGGCCAAGCCTAAGCCCGCTCCAAAAGCAATACCAAAAGGCAAAGCACTGGCAGAAGAGCTTTCCGGCAGCTTCCCGGAACTGGAAATCGATGACTCCGACTCTTTCCTCGATGAGCTTGAAGATCTTTAAGCTGGTCCTTCATTTTGCCGGTACCGGAAAAACAGTCTCCCAATTAGCGCCGGATACAAAAGCAGTCACCGGTCCGGCTGATGCCAGGAACAGAAGCTAAGCTTTTTAGAGAATATTTTTGCTTGCCAATGACGATATAATATATTATTTTGATTATTGCGAGTTGTTTGTCTTCGTATTTGCTGAAAGAGAAATTATATGCAAATTTTGGATGCTATCCAAAATCTTTCACCAAGTTCGTTCTGTTTGCCGCCGGCAGATGTTAGCCTTGCCTCAATAATAACACCGTTGCCTTTTAATCCAATCAAGCTTTTCTGTCTCGTGATCTGGGTTTACCTTTGCCTGTTCTTTGTTCAACGTACTCAGTTTAGCCCGCTTGTACCCAAAAAATATAAACCAATCGCCTATATTGTCACCCTCTTAACAGGGCCGATACTTCTGCTGATTCTGCTGATAGTAGATACGGCAAAAAAGGCCTCTCGAAGTAATATCAGCATCAGCGAAATAATAAAGGAAAATATACAACAAGCTATATCCAATATACGATATCGAGGCTCCAAAAGTCGTGTCAACAAATCGGCGATAAGACTGCTTGATTCGTCCGGCAGAAGTATCGATGATATATACGGCCACGGTGACAAAGAGCGGAAGGACAGCCGCATCCTTGCATTAACCGAAAAAGTCATCTCCGATGCTCTCGAGCGGGGGGCCAGTGATATTCTTATCGACCCTAAGGATGACGCGACATATACAATCAGGCTGCGAATAGACGGCGTCCTGCGAACAGTAGAAAAACTAAGGGCCGACACCTGCAAAGCAATCGTAAATAGTATTAAGGCCGTTTCGAGCATGGACATCTCCGAAAAAAGAAGACCTCAGGACGGGGCATTTATAGCCAAAAAGGCCGGGACAACAGCTTCTTTCAGGGTAGCGAGCGCCGGCGTCCTCAACGGTGAAAAGCTGTCGATTAGAGTACTTAACCAGAATGCAGGCACATTCACATTAGCAGACATAGGACTGACGAAAAAGCATCATTCAATGATCAAAAATGCAATAAACAAACCATCAGGTATGGTGCTGATATGCGGTCCCACCGGAAGCGGCAAAACCACAACTATGTATTCGATGCTCAACGAAATAGACCGGTTTACGCACAACGTCATCACGGTAGAGGACCCGATCGAAGCAACGCTGCCGGAAGCCAGCCAGATTGAGATTAATCCTAAAGCCGATATAACCTTCGCAACAACTCTGCGCAGTGTTCTCAGACAGGACCCGGACGTGATATGTGTCGGTGAAATACGCGACGAGGAAACCGCAGAGATTGCGCTTCGGGCATCGCAGACCGGGCATCTTGTCCTGGCAACAATACACTGTGACAGCAACGCCACAGCTTTGGTCAGATTGCTGGATTTGGGAGTATCGCCTCTTCTTTTATCGTCGGGCCTGAGTCTTTTGTCTTCCCAGAGACTGCTTCGCCGGCTTTGCGAACACTGCAAAAAGCCAGCCCAGCTAAGTGAAGATTTAATCCATAAATTCCAAAGTAAAGGCATAGAATATACAAATATTTTCGAGGCTACAGGCTGTAAACACTGCGAAGGGACCGGTTATTCCGGAAGGACGGCGGTATGCGACCTTCTGGTAATAACCGACCGTTTGAAGGCCGATATTGCCAATAGTAAAATCTCAATCGCTGAATTGAGAACCGAAGGCCATAAGAAAGACAAGTCAAACATGAGAAAAGAAGGCCTGAAAAAGGTAGCATCCGGAATAACAAGCCTCGAAGAGGTAAAAAGAGTGGTAGGATAAAGTTTATGGTATTTTGGCTCGGCATATTAACCGGCGGACTCTTCATCTGGTTCGCAATGAAAATAGGCTTCTACGAAATGCTGGCCATACTTTTCAATATCGTAATTTCTATCTATGTATCCATTTTTCTGACACCGGTAATTTTAGATATTGTCCCTGAGGCCGGTGATATACCCTGTAGTAACGCCTTCGCATCAGCGGTTTTAGCAGTTGGTACTTTCTTTGTTTTATATGGGATAACATGGGTTTTTCTTACCGGTCAATTCAAGGTCTCATTTCCAAAATTATTTGACACTCTATTCACAGGCGTCCTGGGTTTCCTGACCGGTTTTCTTGTTCTAAGCTTCGCAGCTCTTGTAATCACTATTACCCCAATTTCTCAAAACCGCTTCGTAAAACAGGTAGGTTTGAACAGAAATTCTCAGCATGCCAACATATCATATATCTGCTGGTGGTGTGATTTGGTTAATTCGATAGTATCTTCACCGGACACCAAGATCACAAGTGAACAAGCTGTCGAGCACTTACTCAGCGAGACGCAATCAAAAACTTCTGATAAAACAGCCGGACAAACTGCCATAAGTACACCTGTTGAGCCTGATGATTCAAATGAAGAGCATCAGCCCGACCGGCCGTAATATACGAAGTAAAAATATTTCCGGATCGGATTCTTTTTTTCGAAATCTGACAAGCCAAGACAATATTACCTGCCAAATCCAGTGTATTGAAAGTGACTAAAGATATTTCCACAAGGAAATGTTTGTATTGAGCATCTAATTTAAGTTATTATTGTGAGCAGATTGCTCAGGCTTAAATTTCATTACCTAAAAAGCAAAGTTTAAAAAGTAACTCAAAAGGAGATTCTGCAATGAAACCAAAGACGTTAATAGTCAGTATATTAATTGCAGCAAGCGGCCTTATTACCTGCAGCTTCGCTTCTCAAAATACCAACATAGTAAACTTCAAACACCTCTCAACAGTAAATGGTGACCTTCCGGCTCCAAATAACGGCAAACAGCAGACCTCCAGTATTGTATGCGACATCGACAAAGACGGAGTGAACGACTTTGCCATCACCGAGCGCACCAAGGCACCATCGGTCGTCTGGTATCGTCGAGCCTCAAATGGCTGGACAAAATATGTCATAGATGACCAAGCCCTGCATATCGAAGCCGGGGCAGACTTCTTCGATATTGATGCAGATGGAGACCCCGATATAGTCTTCGCCGGCGACTCACAAAGTAACAAGGTATGGTGGTGGGAAAATCCATATCCCAAATTCAATCCCAGGACCCCATGGAAACGGCGAGAAATCAAAAACTTCGGAGCCAGAAAATACCACGACCAGATATTCGGCGACTTCGACGGTGACGGACAAACCGAACTTGTATTCTGGAACCAGGGTGCCTGCAAATTATACATCGCCGAAATTCCTATAAATCCGAAGAAAGCAAAGGCCTGGCAATGCACAGAGATTTATTCATGGAGCAGTGACAGCGAGATGGAGCAAAGGGGGACATATCCGGGTTTTAAGTCAATCAACGAACACGAAGGACTGGCCAAAGCGGATATAGACGGTGACGGTAAGCTTGACATAGTGGGTGGGGGCCGCTGGTTCAAACACAAAGACGGCAACAGCTATATACCCAACATTATCGACGCCGGATATTCATTCTCTCGTTCAGCGGCCGGACAATTGATCAAGGGCGGGCGACCGGAAGTCATATTAGTTGTGGGAGACGGACAAGCACCTTTGATGATGTACGAATGGAAAAAAGGCACCTGGGTCGGTAGAAAAGTGATTGAAGAAGTTGATTGCGGCCATTCGCTTTCGCTCATTGATTTTAACGACGACGGCAACCTCGACATCTGGGTGGCGGAAATGCGCTTAAACGGCAGAAATCCGGATGCCAAAAACCTGATCCTGCTGGGTGACGGCAAAGGTAATTTTGAAACGATACATATTTCAAGCGGTATAGCCCTGCACGAATCCAGAATCGCCGACCTCGACGGAGACGGTGACTACGACATCTTAGGCAAACCCTACGGCTGGCAAACACCACGTTTGGATATCTGGCTTAACCAAAGCAGATAAGTCCTTTTTCAATATTACGAACCGTAGGGACAGGCCCCGGTCGAACACCTATCAGTTTGACACGGGCCGCTCGGGCATGATTCGCAGGTTGGGGCCGCTGATTTGCTTTGCCCAACGGCAAAACCGCTTAAGAGCTTCTTCAAGTCGGAGCTGCTGCATTTTTCGCAACTATGTTTTCGAGGAGTTCTCGTTTTTTCCAAAAACTCCATCGTGTGACCACATTTGCTGCACTTGTATTCAAATATCGGCATCTTTCAATCTCGTACTAAAAAAACAGTGTAAATTCGCTTTCGGAAGTTTCCCGCTTAACAGGAACCGAACAATAATTCTATAAGTGTTTCGTGTTGTGAGAAATCGGGCACTATGACATGTGCGCCGGCTTTTATCAGACGGGTGCGCTTTTCGGTGCTTAAGCCGTGACGGCGAATTTCATCGCTGGCGATACCTACGGCAATCCCATCACGCTTGCGGCATTCGCGTATCTCAACGGGACCATCACCAAAGACAACAAGCTCAGGACCCTGCAATTTATTGTCGGCCATTATTTTCTCTATGACCATCTTCTTGGAATATTTGGTGACATCCCCTACCGAACCGTAAATGCCGCCGTCAAAAAGCTCGGCATAACCAAGCGCTTCGGACTCGGCGATAACGTCGTGGCGGTCTGTCCCGCTGGCAAGATACAGTTTTATTCCCCTTTTCTTAAGAGCTTCCACAAACTCCAATGCGCCTTTGATTGTATAATCACTAATGTCAAGCTCGCCGCTTTTGAGCTTTTCGATTCGCCTGTTAACAAGCTCCATCAGAGCATTATTATAAATTACCTTATAGCCTAATTTATCGAGGATTTTATCATCTCTGACAACGCCGAACTCTTTGACCATTTCGACCAGGGCTTCCATCTGTATGATGGTCTGCATGCCCGTGGAGTTATCGATAAAGTCGGCGACACGGTTGTTAACCTTATGATAAAGAGTTTCGTCGGCGGTTTCGTATTTATCACCGAGAACAGCCCTGACCATAACGGGAGCCATAATCTGCTCCCAGCCCTGCCTTAACGTGCTTATAGTCCCATCGTGGTCAAAGACGGCATGCTTGATTCGACCAAAAGGTATTGATTCATAGCAAAGTTCTATTTCGCTGTCTTTGAAATAACAGGCCCCTCGCCGGTCTGAAGCGAGTTCCGGCTGATATATATAATCCGGGTCTTTTCCGATCTCGAGTATTTCGGGCCCGGAAGCCGTACCGGTCTGGTATAATTTCTGAACGGTAACAGCGGCCGCTAAGTTAGCAAACTCGGACGCCTCGGCCGGCGGGACACCTGCACCCAGACATAAAGCCAATGCGCTTGTCACCGTATCTCCGGCCCCGACAATATCGAGCTTTTTCAATAATTGAATACCCGGCACCTCGTGGATACCATCTGAATCAACGGTTATGATACCGCGCGGGCCGCGGGTAAGAAACACGGGCTTTGTAAACTGCTTATAAAGATTCAGAGCGTATTTATTCACATCCGCCAATGTAAGAACATCACCCAATATGACATCGACTTTGTTTAACTGGGCAGCTTCCAAATCATTTGTCTTGCGGCAGATATTTTTAAACTTGTGACCATAGTGCCTCGAATCAAGCAGCACTATTTTGTCCGTATATTTTTTGAAAAGAGCGCTGGCCCGGTCGATGAAAGATTCGTTTGTAATGGAACCCGGTACCTGCTGGTTCACAATCAGGACATCCGCTTTCTGAAGAGCCTCGTCAATGCCTTTCAGCAGTGCCCGGTCGGTTTCGGCGGTCCGTTTGTTGAAAAAACCAAAGTCAATACGCGGCTGTTCTTTGTCCTCAAGATATGGTTTTCCGAAGGTTACGGTATCGAAATTATCCTTTTGAATAACCAGATGTTTCGTATCGACATTAAGCTCGTGGAACTGGCGTCTTAGCTCTCTGCCGAAGATGTCGTCTCCCACAACTCCTATAACCTGTATCGCCACCGGCTCAAGAGCTGCAATATTGGCAACGACATTCGATGCGCCACCGAGGGAATAATAATGTCTGCCGACCGCGCGGGCCTGAAGGCCGGTTTCCAACGAAACTTCCGAGCCGCGAGTATCGAGGAGCCAATATGCATCAACACAGAAATCACCATAAACCGCTATTTTAACGTTCTTAATCTGAGTCAGGATTTCATTGATGCGATTTTCTTTCATCGTTAACCACCTTTTAGTTACAACTGTTCTACAATCTTTTTATAAAGCAAAAGAAACGTTTGTTTCTGGTCGCCCTTTATATAAAAGCCTCTGCCGTTAAAGGCTTGCGGAATTCGCGTTACAACGCTCTTTTGGTCGCGAAAATAATAACCTTCTTTATATTCATCTCTCATCGCCTTCGGCTCATGGTTGCGAAGGTCAAAGTCGGCGGTGATTATATTATTCGGGACAGTTCCTGCATTGGCGGCCATTGAGACCGCTTTAAGCAAAACTTCAGGGCCTGTTACGGCGCTTCCGATATTAAGTATTACCCCGCCGTTTGTAAATTTGACTATTTCATTTGTATAGATAAGAAAATCCCGGCCGGAACATCCGCCTTTCGCCTGACCGTCAAAGGATGGATGCTGATCGATTACGTCGGTGCCTATCCCAACGTGAACGGTGAAGGGAATATTACTTTCATAACAGGCGGCAAGAACGCTGACTTGCGGATGGCTAAAACTGCACGGTGAATTGTCTTTTGCAACTGAAGCAAGGACTTGGCGGCGGAAATCTTCGTCACAGATTGTTTTGCCGAGTGATTCACCACAGCCTAATTTGTTTTCATTGCCGATGGATAATGCACTGTTGATATAAGCAAATTCGTAAGCCATTCCAAATCGGCCCTTTCCGAGAGCATCGGGAACATTTTCGCTGGTTTGGCCTATCAGCGCCAACTCAAAATCATGTATAGCAGCAGCACAGTTACCGGCTACCAGGCTAACGAGGCCGCGCTTTACAAGATCGGCAAGCAAAGGGCCGAGCCCGTTCTTTATCAAATGGGCGCCTGTAAAAAGAACAACGGGCTTGTCTGATTTTCGGCACGAGACTATCGCCCGGGCAATGGTCTCGATATCACCGCAAATCTTATCCGGCAAATTAATAACAACATTGTCGATGTCCCCGGGTCTGGTAAGGTCATCGAGCGTAACCTTATTGCTGCGCGTGCTCAAAGGGTACGTATTGATTTTATTAATGTCAAAAACTTTGTATTTTCCGTCGTACTGCATATATGAGCATCTGTTATTGAATCTTTTCAAGTAACTTTTCAAGCCGCTTTATGGACTGTACCATACAGCGAACGGTATGATAATTCACCTTCCAGGAATGGCTCATGTGCATCCAGACAGGTTCGCCCTCTCTGGCAAGCAGCGGCCACCACTCACCTACGGGATGGTTTATCATCTTATCGAAAACAAAACGGTGCACGTTTAGATAAGCAGGCCAGTATTTTTCAGGGCCGAACCGCAATGCCCCCTCCAACATTCCAATCATAACCTCCGCCTGCTGCCAGAACTCTTTTTCCCTGTCGTAAACACCGCCGGCATGCGGACCTTCGACGTAAACACCACCGTATTCGTCGTCGATACCGTTTTTCATTCCGTGGTCCATCGCCTTTTTAATAATGTCACGGTATTCTTCAAAGCCTTCGCCCATAACGTCCGTAGCATGGGCCAATAGCCAAGCAAATTCCACGTTGTGACCGGCGGAGGTATTGTCCCCGGCGTTGGGCTTTTCTCCGCCCTCGGCAAAACGGTCCCAGCCCCAAATGATATCAAACTTTATCTGCGGCGCTATCTGCCAGTCGGGCGTAAACTGTGGTATTCCGGTCGCGTACTTTGGGTGGATGATTCTCTTTATCAAAATATCAATATCTTCTATTAATTTTCGGCGGTGTACACTTTGGCCGCTGCATTCATACAATGTAGTAAACGCCTCCATCAGGTGCATATGAGCATCGAGGGTCTTTCTGTCACCCCCACCACTTCCCGGCCCGCACAGGTCCCAGTTCCTCTCAAACATCTCAAAATATCCGCCGTACATCGTATCGGCACAGTACTTCTGCATAAGGTCGAAAACCTTCTCGGCATATTCAAGGCCCCTCGGGTCACCGGTTGCCAGGGTATATTCGCTGAGTGAATAAATCGCAAAGCTGAAGCCATAAATAATCTTCTTATCGATAGCTACATTGCCTTTGCGGTCCACCGTCCAGAAGAATCCGCCATATTCATTGTCCCACATCTTGTCGATGAGAAAATCGACGCCGTGCCTGGCGTATTCGGCACATTTGCCGTCACCGTAACCGGCTCTATGAGCCGAGGCCATTGTATAAACGGTACGGCTCTGTGCGATCAACGATTTCTCGTCCTCACCGGTATCATTGCCGTCTTTATCGAAGTGAGTAATAAAGCCGCCGTTCTTATCGTCCTTGCATCGGTCCAGCCAGAAAGGCAGCAGTTCTGTGGTCAAGTGTTTTTTACACTCTTCGAGACAGGCCGATACCTGCTTAGCATCAACAGCCATTTTGCACTCCTTTCAATTAGTCGTCGGATATCTTTTTTCAACAAGTCAAGTCAGCTTATCAATAGAATTGCCGCATAATAACAAAAATGCCCGCTGACAACAACGGGCATTATATGCAAAATTGAATGCGGGAAATTTTCCCGGTATTTAGAAACTGGGTCCCTGCTTTCACAGGGAATTCGGCTTTGCCTCAGCTTTTTGCCTGGTCGAGGATGAGGTCTTTTACTTTTTGGCTGGGCAGATTAAGCGCTCCGTAAGCGGCAGCGGCTGCGCTGCGAAGCTCGGGAGCGGTTTCGTCTGAGCTGATAAGTGAGTAAATCGCGCCAATCATCGGATCAACCAGCATATTTGCGTTTAACTTTGCTGAAGTTGCAAGGGAGTTAAACGCCGATATTCTCACATCAGCATCATTTTTATTATCAAGGGCCATTGCTGCTATTGCCCGCTGGGCACCGGGGCTGTCAAGATGAGCTAAAATCTCACCGGACAAAATCTGGATTTCCTTTCTTTCGTCATTTACAGCACTTACAAGAGCATTCTGGGCCGCAGATAAATTGATGACAGGATTTCTGGTTAGGGCCAACTTGAGCATAGCCTGGGCTGCACGGAGGGCATAGCTGTCAGCTATCTGTTTGTCCAACTGGGTATTGGATCCTAAAGCTTCTGCCAAATTCGCTACGACAAGCTTACTTTCGGCGAATGGCTCCTTAGGCCCTGCCGCAGCTACTGCTATAGCAGCACTGTATCTTACCATTAGGCTATCGAAAGCCAGAGCCTCAAGCAGCGGCTGAGCCGGCCCAATGCGATAAAGCAAGGATTTTTCACCGGCGGTGGTACCTAAGGCCTCAATAACACCAAGTGCGACATGTGCGTTCTTATCTTTGACCGCCCTTGCAAGAGCCTGATGGAGATATTCAACTCCGGCAGTGGTGGCATAGACAAGTGCATCTGCGTGGCTCTCGCCAAAGTAACTGGGCATCGTCTCGATACCGGCGGACTCGGCTTTGAAAAAGGCAGCCAGCCACAGGCCTATGGCCGGACCGAATCCCGCGTCGGCTTTGAGCGCCCATTCGCAGCAGCGCATCGCCATAAGTTCGTTAAAGTAACTCCCGGGTACTTCTACGCGAGCCAATCGCTGCTGATTAGCATCCCAGAACCAAATATTGGCAAAATCAGCGTCCTCAGCAGGAGTTAATGACTGCGAATGATAATAGTATTTCTCTGCAAGCTCGAAGAACAACTGAGCTGCCGAAATTTTCAAAGTACCCGGATCAATTTTAGTCAGGCTAATTTTGGCCAATTCACGAATTTCAGCCGAACCATCGTTTTCAACAATATACTTCAGATAAGCCTGTGATTGGGGGTAACCTATCTTACCTAATGCCTGTATTATCTCGGCTTTGAGGGCCACATTATCAGTCTGCAATGCCGCGGCAAGAGGTCTTATTGCATCCCTGCCAATTTGTGGAAGTGCCCGTACGATATCCGGCAGTTCGGCATCGCGGGAATTGTCCGCTATGGCATCAAGCATAAATGGTATCGCATATTCACCCGCATTGCGAAGCCGTTTAACTGCGGTAAACCAGCCGCGGTCGGTACTGCTTAGCCTCTTTATCTCTACTACAATAATCCTCGGATCGGCCCGGCGGGTATAGCTGCCCTTCTCGATAAGGTCGATGATTTTAGCGCTCAACTCTTCCAGCTCAGGATCGGGTGCGAATTCGTTGACCCGTAATAAAATCGCGTAACCCTGGGGATTTTTTTTAGTTAGCTCAAGCAATTCTACAGGATCGGGATTGCCTTGCAGAATCACCTGTGCATATCCCTTGGCTAAATCGGGTCGGCCAATCTTGGTATAATGCAGGAAATCATTCCAGTTCTCCTCAAGAGTCTGAGCAAAACCGGCACTGACTACAATAAGTGTCACTGCTAAAATTGCTGTGGCAGTTTTTCCGTTGAACATCGAAATTTCTCCTAAAAACTCTCTGCTTTTCTATCACAAAAAGGGCTCAGCAGCCAAAAACAAACATAGATAAAGAACCAGATTTGCCGGCCCTTACCTCCAAAAACACCTCTATGAAGCGATTTTGCCGTACCTCACATGGACAAAAACCACCTTTAATTACATTATATTACCAGTAAATAACTTTCTTGTCAATAAAAAACCACTTTACTTGCCGGAATAAGCATCGATTAAGCAATTTATAATTACATTTCAGTGCAGTTTTCACTATAATATCGGATGTAACAGCTCATTTTCCCGAAAGTCCCCTGCCGGTTAAACAAAGAATATAATTAAGCAAAAAGTGGTATTATGCCTTAAGAAAAGGGCTTTATGCTTTTGGTTCGTGCGGCCCTTTTTTGCGTAAAAACAAGGGGGCCTATACCGAATCAATTGGTATAAGCCCCGTGCAAATCTTCGTAGCCTGGTTCGCATTTCTGCAAACTAATTCAGACCTTCATTAATTCAAGCCATCAAAATTTACTGACTCGCAGTTCAACTTCGGCAATCTGCATACTGTTGGCACTGCCGGGATCCCGGACAGCCGGGAACATGAGCTGGTAGTACTTGTATGCTACGTTATTACCAAATGTAATCGGTGTTGCGTTCATCGTGAAGCGAGGCCACGCATCTTCCTGGGCGAAATCGACAATATCACCACTGGCAATCAACTCATACGGCCCATCTATGCTCTCATTTGAACCCGAAAGTTCGAATGAAATAGGGTCACGTTCCGGAGCATCGTTGGCTGTCGTGAAAGTCAGTCCCGTAACAATACTCGCACCAGAAGCCGGTTCAACCACAAAGCCAGTCGGCGAGACCTCACCCCTGAAGTGCAGGAACTTGGTCGACACATCGTCATCGACCGCTAACCCGGGATACTCGCCATCAGGCCAACCAGCAACCGAACCATCTCTTGGTTCATCCGGAACACCCTTAACGACATCACCGAGCCCGGTGACATCAGGGCCAAGAACATCATCCATCGCCCGTTTACCGGCAAGGTAACGAACCTCACCCGTTGACAAGGCCCTGTTGTAGAGAAGAACATCGTCCATCATGCCGGTCATTTCCCTTTGAACATCCGTACCACCGTTATTCCATGCGCCTATAGTTGCCGCTCCAACATTGACGGCTGGTACTGTTTCACCGATTCTGGAACCTTCCTTCTCACCATTGACATAAACAGCCACTTCCGTCGGTGAGACTGTCAATGCTAATTGCGTCCACATATCCGGTTCAATGATAGACGTACCAACAACGTCACCACCGGCAAGGCCGTTGATACCTACATTCAGTTTACCGTTATTCAATTTGAGGTGAATTCCACCACTCCAACTATCGGTGTTTATACCACCGGAAAATTGTAGCGGCACTTGATCCACAGTAGGATAGACATTCATTATGAACGTAAATTCAGTAAGAGCGTCGCCGATACCCGGGATTTCAACAGCGTCGCCGTCACCGTCAAGGACCAAAACGCCATCTGCAGCATGTGCATCACCCAGGAGTGTTCCGTCTAATGCGTTGCCTGAACTATCATTCGCGTCGGTCTCAAATTCGTAAGCCGCAGCCAGACCATCGGTGCCGGGATCAACCGGTGTCGCCCGTTGACCTGCAAGGTAACGAATCTCAACTTCAGACAAAACCCTGTCGTATATCATAACCTCATCAACGAGTCCGTTCCAAAAACGGTTGAGAGCTTGAGAATTCTCGCCGATAAACATCGAGTAGTCGCCTACTGTAATTCCACCGGTGTCGGGATTTTCACCTTCCAGTACGCCATCCAAATAAATTTTCGCGCCGTCTGTAGTATCAATAGTGGCGGTCACATGATGCCATTCACCCAAAGGTACTTCGCTGGCAGTTCTCGCCGCCTGCCAACCTCGGGTTCCTCCTGCGGTAAAACCAAAGTCCATGGTCTGAGTATCGCCGCCTCTGGCGAGTCTCCATGAATTATCACCTTTGGCAACAACCGTCTGCCATGTGGCGCCGGTCGCTCTCCAATTAATCCAGACACTTAGTGTAAAGGCATCGGTGATACTGAATATGGCGTCATTGCCGCAATCCACATAGTCGCCGTCACCATCGAGATCCAGCGCCATGCCGTAACCAGTCGGGCCTTCGGCAAAGGTCGCATCGCCAACCAAAGTACCATTAAGCCCGTTGCCGGAGCTATCATTAGGATCGCCATCAAGTGCGTAGTACGCAACCAGGCCATCGGTACCGGGATCAACGGGATCCTGATCTGGAACAACACCGCGGACTTCAATATTGTCAATCGCCCACCACCAGTCATTACCGGCGTCGAACAAACCAAACGTCAAGACAAGCTTCTTAGCCCCTTCGGGATTGTCCAGTTTGACAATGACAGTTTCATTTGTAGCGTAGGGCTTGTAGTTTGCACTTGCTTCATCGGATTCCCACAACATCACCACGACAGGTTCTCCGCCATCGAAGGAAGCAGTTATATTCGCCGTCTGGTGTAAGTTGTCATCAAACTCAGGACGCCAGCTCGAATCGAACTTGAGTTCGAGCGTACCAGCCTCAGCACCGGAAATTTTAATTTCAGGTGTAGTAAGCCATGTATCATAGGGGTCCGCAGAAATAGGTATCGGCAGACGTTCGTCGTCATCCCACTCATCCGGATCGGCTACAGCAACAATGCCGCTACCCAGCTCAAAGAGAGAACGGTCCTGGTCCTCGGCGGCTTCTATCCACCACGCCTTGTCGGCGAAGGCCCATCCTGCCCATTCGGTAACACCGTCGGTTACGTCCATGCCAATCCCGGGAATACCACTTTCGTCAACGATCCAACCTTCCGGCGGTGTGTCCGTCCAGACTGCATCGCCGGCAAGTGCCTCATCAACGTTCGGACCCAAAGCCAGGCCTTCGAAATCCTCTGCGAACAATACGGTTTTTTCAACTTCGACGTCTGCCAACACGGCCGTACCCCACTGAGAGGCATCATTCCAGCCTTCTACGGTGGAAAATGAGAGCAGCTTATTTTCACGCGAATCACCGCCGTCGTCGTCGTCATTGTAGTAACAGTCAATACCGATCAGGTCACCAGCCTGGGGAGCTGCGCCCTGTATCGACAGCCAGGGCAGCTTTATCTCGATACGCCAGCCTGTGCCGGTGTCCACTTGAGCGTGTTCAATACCTTCGGTATATCCATCAATGTTGGTTCCCTGTATTTCGTCCGTTGTCCACGCAAACGTATACTGGTGGTCGTCTCCGGACAGCGGGGTGTTTACCTTGGTGTTACCACCGTCGAAATATACCTCCACACTGTCGTCCTGCCAGGAACCAGCCGAATCATTTTGCAGACTGTCGTCGGTCATGTCCACGATAACATAGAGATTCTCTAAATCATACAACACCTGCCAGCTACCGGAGGCATTGGCCGGATCATCCAGAGGAACGAAATACTGCATTGATGCGTCCGCCCAGATTTCATCGACCTCCCCGTCAATCACTGGGGGCTGCGCGGTAAAGCCGATTTCCATATCGACATCTTGCGCCGCCACCGAGCCGACCAGGCACAAAACCAAAACAAAAGAAGTTAAAAAAAACAATTTCCGAAACATAATAGTCCTCCTCTTAACAAGTTAAAGTAATAAACCACCGTGCTTTGGCCACACACCAAAACAATCCATAACAATTTACAG
>Ga0307380_10005083_pt1 | contig 17535 bp, 26 predicted proteins | sample UN3MG_FD_202239 | JGI IMG/M metagenome (GOLD analysis project Ga0307380, IMG submission 202239) | Soil microbial communities from Risofladan, Vaasa, Finland - UN-3 | ecosystem: Environmental > Terrestrial > Soil > Coastal area > Acid sulfate soil | place: Finland: Risofladan, Vaasa | collected...
TATCCTAATGTATAAATATTTATAGCAAAATTGCCGGCATCTTTTTCAATAGATACTTTAGTTATATTACCATATTTTGCAGGCATAGATAATGTTCTAACTAAATAATCACTGTCAGTCACCGTTCTGTCTTGTGCTGTGAAATATGCCATCGCATTCTGTCTTATTTCTTCAAGAGTTTCTCCTCCTTTACCACCAGTTGCTGGTTCTGGATTTGTTACTGCAAGAGAACGCTGTAATATGGTAAACATATTCTTATCGGCCGGCGAAGTATAATCATCCGAACTGTTTTTATAAACAGCATTTTTTATTTTAGTTAAATCACTTTGTTGTACATTAGATTGCAATCCGCCGCCACGTGTATATCTGATTGTCAACACCGTGCCTGCTAATGGAACTGCACCATAAGTTCTTGTATTAAGATAGCTGTTAGCTAAATCTGTGAAACTTGAAAATGTATTATTATATTTAACTGTTGTTGGGTTTGGAATTAAGACATCATCGGGATATGCAGATATTCCTGCGCCAAACTGTAATTCAACTTGTCCGTCATTATTTCTTCTTGTAATATATCTTTTAGCTACTCTTTTCATTTTCAAAATTCTTTGTGGTGCGAGTGAGCCTGTGCCAGTATAAAGTTCGCTGTTATATCTATAACTATTTTCTTCATCAAATAAAACAGTATCTTGTGCAAGATAATCAACTTCATACCATTTATTGTTGTTATCATCATATACATCTAATACTTCTATAATATCACTATATGGGAGTGTTATTTTCGTAAATTGTTCTGTTGTTGTAACCGTCACATTCGTTGATGTGATGTTTCCAGCAACTGCAGGCACTGTTTTTTTAACAAGATACATTGAAGGTAGGTTTGTATTAGTATCAACAGAATATACTGTTGCTAAAAAATCGCCGTTATCATAAATACTGAAATCTATAGGTTCTGTTGTTCTAAATTGAACATCTGGAAAATTTTCGGATTGTACCGTCATTCCTGCGTCAATTTTTAATGCAAATCGAAAATCTATTTCTGAACTGTTTGTTCCTATTGGAGGCAATAATTGATACACATCTAAATTTGTCGTTGCCGGTACAGTAGTTTTATATTTATATCCAAATCCTTGTGCCAAATAAATTATATTATTTTTTTCTTCTGCGTAGTTTAAAAATGATTCTTTCAGAGTCGAGTCGATATAATATGATAATACATCACCAACATATGCAGACATTTCAATAAACATCATTCCTAATGACGATTCGTTGAAATCATTATATGAATCAGGGAAATATATCTTGGCGAAATTTATCAAAGAATTTCGTAATGAAACGAAATCTTTATTCAGATATAAAACTTCTTTTGAAACATCTTTGGTTGGCATATCATATCTCCGTTATTAGGTCGATTGTTGAGAATCAAATGTAAACGTAACAACATCATATTCACTTGGATTACTTACTAAACTAAAATCAATTTCTATATTTATTCTATTTCTGTCAACATCACTCACAATATCAATATATAAATTATTGATAATTAAATTTGGTAACCAAAATGTAATTTTATTTTTAATATCAATATCTATTTTTCTTTTAATATCCTCAGTGATTTGGTCAAATAAATATTTATATATTGCAAGACCAAAACTTGGTTGCATATATCTTTCACCTTCAACGGTCCTCATTAAATTTCTAAGTTTAACTTTCTCATTAGTTAAAGAATCAAATGTTTGTTCGAAATATCCTTGTCGACTATTTTCAATAGGATATTTCATTCCTAATGCTTTCATTACCAATCTTCTCCTACACCAGACCTAAGTGGCAATCCACCACCCCTCTTAGATTTGGCAAGGCTATTTGCTTTTTTTAATATCTTACTATAATCTTTTACCATTGCATCAACAATTGCTGGAGCTGCGCCGGTTTCCTGTGCCACCTGGTTCTTTAAATTGTTTACTGTAGGTTTTACTTGTGGAGCAACTGGAGGCCTATTAATAACATTGCCCATATTTTTAGTATTAAATGAAAATTCTTCACCAACATTTTCATATTCTGCTGCCAGCAGTGATTGATAACTTCCGCCACCAAGAGTATCTGTTGGGTCTTTTGCAAGACCAGTAAAATTTTGTGCTGTTTCATTTAAAATTTTATTTATCACTGGATTTTTTGCATACTTCTTTTCTTCTGTCTGTGTTTTTTTTGTAATTGAATTATCACGTATTATTGCGTTTGAGGATTTAGGATTTAATAATAAAGATTTTAAGTCATCATCATCTTCAAAATCATCCATATCAGGCTGAATACCACTTTCTAAATACTTTTTAATCTGAGAATCAATCATATCAGGTAAAATCGCATTTAATTTCTTTTCGACAATAATATTAATCAATTTGATAAAGTCGTCTTTATTCATTTCGAACTCCTTTTAAAGTTAAACTCTAATTTTATACATATAAATAGTATAAAATTGAAAAAATCTTATAATTTATACTAATATTACCTTATTCCTATCCATGGAAATGGAGTAGGAACTGGCCCAGATGCAGTATTTACTAACGAAGTACATATTCCTTGTATTCCATTTGCATGAATCTTTAATGCTTTTACAGTCTCAGTTATAAATAAATTATTTTTCCTTTTAAAAACTAACTCCTGAGATGGTATTTCAGGCTCTGGTATAGTTGGAATCTCTTTCGATATGGATGGCATCTCCGGTATTGCTGGTACCTCCGGCATAGCAGGCATAGCTGGCATAGCAGGCATAGCTGGCATAGCAGGCATTGCTGGCATAGCAGGCATTGCTGGCATTGCAGGCATTGCTGGCATTGCTGGCATCGAAGGCAATTCTATAGGTAAATCCAAATTTGGTTTTATATTAAATAAGAATTGTCTATATTCTATTCCACTCATTGCAGGTCTTGCTGGTAATGCAGGTAATGCAGGCATAGCGGGCATTTCAGGTAATGCAGGTAATGCAGGTAATGCAGGTAATGCAGGTAATGCTGGCATTGCAGGCAATGCTGGCAATGCTGGCATTGCAGGCAATGTTACCATATTAATTACAATATTAGGCAATTCAGGTTTTTTATTTGGTAAATCTAATGTGGGAAAAGTTCCAGGAAATGTTACCACATTTGACACAATAAATGATGATGGTGGGGGTGGTGAATTGATACCAAGTATTCCTCCTGCCCACATCGTTGTAAGTCCAGATAACGATAATGAATTTAATCCAACCGGCGGCCCACTACCAATTTCCATAGTTGCCTTCATTGCTGATGTCATAGTGGCTGTTAATGCACCTGGAACAAGAGATATAACATTATTACCATATTGTTCTTTACCTGATGATTGCATTTCTAAAATATATGCCACCTCTATTGCAACAGCAGTTACCTCAATCGTCCTATCAGAATCATATATTCCAATACTAAAAAAATCCAATAAATTATTTTCCAATCTATCCCAATTCATTATAATGTGAAATTCCTCTTACTTAATGCAGTAATTAATTTATTTTTAATTTCTAAATATGCAGCAGAATTTGTTGGAGGACCAGATGGACCGGCTGGAGTAGGATGCACTTCTTTCGATAATTCTTCCAACAATTGTTCCAATAATTTAACCAAAGTATGCCCTAATACTAAAGCTTCTTTTGCAGTATCATCGCCCAAATATATTTTTGGAGATTTTATTACAGAAGTTTGCTTTGCATTTGTAATCAAATTTTGTTGTGTATTAATTTCAGTATTTTTTGCAGAATTTGTTACTATTTTATTATTTGTATCAATGCTAAAATTTTCATTTGAACCAAATGAAATCGATTTATTACTGAACATCAAAATTTCATTCAACTTTGCATTGAATACAATTCTGTCACTTGTTAATAATATTTGTTTACCATCATACTGTGCAGGCGGATTATTTATCTCCGAAATTGGTATTCCAACCGGATTAAATGTCAACACTTCATCTGTTGTTATAAATATACATGAATCTTCATCAAGATTTTCTTTATCTATCGCATACGATTCTAATAAATCTCTAACCGAAATTTTTATATTAGGCAAATTTGATTCTGGATTATTTCCCAGTCGTATTGAATTAGAAAATCTTCCTTCAATAATAACATCTCCTTCATTTGGAGATAATGTTCCAACTGCAAACTTGTTATTTTTAAATGTGTCGCCATATGTGATACCACTTTCTGTTGAACTTTTTGGTATTCCATATGCTTGAGAATCTTTATAATCAACTGAAGAATTATCCGACGAATTTGTATTTTTTGCAGTTAAATTGGCTTGGGTGTTATTATTTATTAATCCCAACGAATTCAGTGGACTCAGCCAATAATATTTACCATCAAATTCAGTAACAGCAACCATTTCATGTAAAACTGGATATGTTCTTAAATATGATATTAATGGAAGTGCATATGATAGTGAAGATTCATCTTTTCCTTTTTCATCAAATGTTCTAAATTTAATTCTACCAACAAATTCTGGCGCCGGAGGATTCAAGTCAATTCCAATAACTTCTGCACGCTGCCATTGATAAAACTCCGATTGGGAAAATATTTTCGTCATGTACCTCGAACCCGCACCCGTCATTAAAGAGTCACGTGAATCACCAAGCCCTAAACCGGTCCTTGTTTTCTTATAAGACATTACTCATATCTCCAGATTCATGTTCTACTTTTTTTACTTCCCTTGCTTTTATAATCAAAGAATCAAGGTCACCTTCAATTTCTTGTTGCGCATCTTCAATACCTTCACCTTTCAATGCTTCTTCTGCAACTTCACGTAGCAAATCTTCCTTTTCTCTATCAGTTAAAATGCCGCCATTACCTGTTGTTTTTCCAAACATATCTGTTCTATCTGCTGCGGCTGCATATTTTTGGAAAACACTTGCCATTTTTACAAGTTGTTCATCATTTCGTACACCTACTTCAAGATAATCTTTTATTAAAGGTACTATAACTGCCGCTTCATTTACATTCAGTATAAGCGGTCTTAATTCATTGATTAGTATTTCAATCTGCTTTTTCTTGTTAGCAGAATTGTCATATATATCTTTAAGTAAGTCTGCAAATGATTTTCCACCAAAAACCTCTCTGGTATCTATATTCATTTTTGCTCCTCACTGTGGTTTATCTAAATAAATATATGATTTTAATAAAATTGGGCAAAAAAATAGGGAAACCAATAATAAAATTGATTTCCCCATTGGAGAAATGAACATGAATACACGTTCAACTCTTATTTCTTTTTACCACTCTTTTTCAACTTAAAAAAAGGTTCTTCATCTATACGTCCAGTTTCAAAATATTTGTCTTTAATTCCACTATAATATGTAACCATCTTATTTATTACTCTTGTTATATATTGAGTTTTGTGTCCAGTCATTTCTCGTATTAAAAGATAAAGTGCTTTCTTATTAAAAAATTCTAAAGAACGAACATTTCTCAGCAATTCAAGTACTGCATATGCAATTTCAATATCTCTATCCTTTTTAAATATTACAGTAATATTCGTCTCCCAATATGCAACAAGCAATCGTATAAATTCTGTTAATTCTTCATCTTTAAGCCCACTTGCATATGATTCGTCCACTATATCATATTCAACGCCCTCACGCTCATCTTCTGCTTGTATTGATTTTGTAACCTTCATCTCTTTATAAGATTCATTATTAGAAATAATAAGATGATTCTTAGCTATAATACTAAAGTACGAAAATGCTTTTCCTTTTGATTGGTCATACTTATCCATTTCAATTATTAATTTAGACACGACCTCAGTCTTTATATCAGAATACTGGTCATTTATATAACTAAATTTAAATGTATTAATAACATTCTCTGCTAATTTGTCAATTGAATATTTTATATCATTTTCATATATCTTATGTCGTACTGCAGTCACGGTTTCATTATTATATCTAACAATAGCATTTTCAGTATCAGTAGTAAAATACATCTTTGAACGTTTTTTTCTTCCTCTTTTTTTCGGGATTTTTTCTAATAGTAATTCTTCCTTTTTTTCTTCTGCGTGTAACTCTGTTATAATTTCCTTTTCTCTGAAAAAAGACCCTGTATCGAAATTTTTACTATTCAATACAACTATTTTTTTACCCATTCATTTCCTCCTCAATATTAGCAATAACATAATTATTTAATTCCTCAACTATATTCAATATTTCAGTAAATGTTATACCAACGTCATCGTCAGCTTCAAATGCGCCTAATGTATCCACCTCCTTTATTTGTATATAAGCATTATTAGCTTTATTTTTAATATCAGCAAAAACTCTTTCATATTCTTCAGTTTTTTTCATTCCTTTCAACATACCAATAGTCGTAATACATAAACATATAAACAACAACACACAAATTATTATTAATGTTACCATATCAACTCTCCTTTGGTTTATCTTCAAATAATGCATCAAAATTCACACCTTCAATCGAAGATGTTTGCTTGTCTGTTTCTTTAAAGAAACTATCAAGTATAGGTTTATTTATTGTTTCTGTAACGGCTGCTTTCTTTGTATAATATTTTTTTGTTTTAGATTTATTTTTATTATCACCATCACGATGGTTAGTTCTCCATTCTTCATATTCAGTTCTATACGCAATAATATCTGCTTGATGTATTACATGCGGAAGATGTGATTTCAAAGAATTGCTGTCAGACATTACTTTATAATATTTTGTATTTGCTTCATCATATAAGCCATCATGAATTTTTATTGTAATCCATTCATTCTGAGTTAATATTACGCCGAAATATTGAAGAAGATATAGTGAACGGTCAGCCGAATCCATATTCGTTATTTCTGGATTAATTCTATATATTTCTCCTAATGTGTTTCTTCTCCACTCATTATCTTGCGGCATATAAAATTCATTAGTTTCATCGCCTATTTTTCCCAAATCATGAAATAAACATGCAAGAGTAATTTCTTCTTCAGTATAATCAATACACTCAGAGTATTTACTCCAAACTTTTGCAACATCCTGCGCAGCATCATATACATGCAACACGTGGTCAATATATCCACCAGGATATGCATTGTGATAATGCTCTTTACTTGATGCGGGTGCTAATATCATTCTGTCCTGTAAAGCATCTGCGAGTTTTATTAAATTATCTTTTCGTTCCCCTTTAAATGTGGACAGTATTAAATTGTAAAACCTTTCCCAATTTTGGATTATCTGTTCTTCGGTTAATTGCTTCATATAACCTCCTTATTTTAATTTCTATTTTTCTTTGTATAATCTATTAAATTGTTTCTAATCAAAAATGATGTGATGTAATTTCTAACTCCGTTTAGTGCCATTACATCTTTTTCTTTTAATCCTTCAGCACACACATTATCTAAAAAATTTAAATGATGTATTACATCCTCTTTAAATTCTTTATAATCATGTGAAATACTTATTGTATATTGATATATTTCATCTTTGTTGAAGAATGTCTTTAACATAGTTTCGGTCATTATCGTATCTTTAGATTCGACTGAAATGTTTAAATCTGATTTTTTATCTTGTGGTTCTGATATATTAGAATTGCCCATCGGTCCTCCGCTGTTTGTAGATGATGATTTCTGAGTAAAAGTGCCAAATGACAACACTAATATATGTAAAAATTACATAAATGTCAAGTTTTTTTACTATGATATTTTGATGTAAGTGTGAAATTTATCCTTTGTCCATATTGCAGGAACATAAAAACATCCCGGAATCAACTCAGTAATATTTTTCGCTCCAGCAGGATTAAAAGTGTGAGTAATAACAGATGTACCATTAATTTTTTCTGGATTCTTATTAATCCATCTTGCAACTTCCGAACCAGTGTTTGTATTGTCAATCGGAACATAAACCTCGCCACCCAAATCATGGTCAAGCAAAACAAGTTGAAACTTATCAGTTTCAAGTTGAGCAATACAATCTTTTGCAGTCTCGACATGAACCAATATGCTTGCAACATTATTTCTCTCGTTCAATTCTTTAATTCTCTGTTGAAATTGCTCTACTCTATTTGGGTCATCTTCTAATAATAATATTTTCATAACTCTCCTTTATTGGTGGACCTGCCCGGAGTCGAACCGGGGTCTTGACAGATAGCCTATATAAGTCATTCACAAGCGTAGTCTAAACTTTTACGAAGTAAAGACAAAAACGAATTGCTCTTTTTAATGGGATTCAATTAAGACCATAAGAGTTTTTCAGACACTTGCTCTGTATCACTCATAACTCCAACCAGCCTAATGCGGCGTTCTATCTCTCTATTAGACATTGAAAGGAGAACGGGCATCCAATCTCTCAGACACCGATGGTGCTTATTTTATTAAGCAGCCATTCTATAGCTTGCGCCATTTACTTTTTTTTGGAATTTTAAGACCGTCCGGTCTGCTTGCACTCACATCTCACATTTGCCAATCGAAGCCAGTTTCAGGCCCAATATTAATCTTCATCTTCAATTTCATAACCATCTTTTTGATAATCAAATTCACAACAGGGAGTATCATCATCAGTACATGAACACCCTCTCGGTACACAATCGTCGCAAAGATAATCATCTTTTTCACTTTCAGAACTGGCGAACCCTGGCATATAACACCAAGTCGCCAATTTTCCACACTTCACACATTTATATTTTTCCATAGTGCCCAATATTTTAATGTAAGGAGTCATTACCTGGCCACAATATTATGCCCAGTATAACCAAGATACCTATTATTATAAAACCGCTCATAATGCATTCCTTATATTAAAATTATGATGCTTATACGCAACAATAGTATTAACTTTCATAGTATTATGATGCTTTTTAACATCATTAAATTTTGGAATATTTCTTTCTTCCTTTAAAATCAATCTATTCATCTTTTCTTCAGTTTCAGTCTTTTCATATTCATAACAATAATCGTCGTATAAAGATGATGTGTCAGTATCTGATATTGTCACATCTGCTGATGTTGATGTTGTTCCACATCTCTTTCTATAATGCCCACCAACCATTATTCAATCACTCCGCCTGGTTTATTATATTCAAATTCAAAAATTTCAGGAAGTTCAGTTATAAATGTAAAACCGTCTCCTGAATGAAAGTTGTTTTTATTCCATCGTTTTAACGTTCTATCAACACCTGGATGATATCGTATCTCGTTCAAATTCGACATTAAATTATGAAATAATTCAGAACAAATTGTTCCGCCAACAAACCAATTATTCCACCGTCTAACATCAGATGGTTTCCCTAATAATTTTGGTAACCATCCAAAATATTTTTTAATCCATTTTGTTTCCCAAATATATCTGCGAACAAAGTATAGTATTTGCAAGAAACCATACAGTTCTCCATTATATTCTTTAAATGTTTTCCAAAGTGCCTGTTCAATCTCTTGTTGAGTATACCATATAATTTTATAAATACTATATTCATCTTTTGTATGTGGATTCCAAAGCGTAACATTTTGTATTTCATTCGATTCAAATACTGTTTCATCATCATGACCAACAAACGGGAAAAACCCAGGTGCTACGTGTGTCCATTTCATTCGAGTGAATATTATCTGTAATCTACCAAATGCTTCTCTATATTTTGTCGTAAATAATTTTGGCTCATATTGAGCATATAAAACTATTTTGTTCGGACCAATTGTGCCTGTATAAGACATATTTTTTCTCCATATTTATATTATTTATATAAATATAGAAATAAAAATTTATAACATCATGCGTGACCAACGTCGTCGGAATTTAGCATTCTCGCCAATGCTATAGATACCGAGTCGGCTTCTGTCTGTTTTGATTCTTCTTTTGCTTTTTCTTTAACTTCTTTTAATATTTTTTTTGATTCCTTCTCTATAGCATCATTTGTTAATATTTTCTTTTTAATTAAAATTTCGACAATAGCCGCAGTACGTAATATATTTGCATTCAATAATTTAGATTGTAAAATACCAAAACTTTCTAAATGATTTAGTCTGTCATTAAATTCATTTAATACCATTGACAGCGGGTCTGGTGTGTTATTATTCAACATTTTTTTCTTCCTTTTTGCCATTATTGTTCGAGGATGTAATATCCTTGCATATCATATTGACTGTAATTTTTATATTTAATTATTCTCGTATCTGTTCCATTTGTTATAGTAATTTTATCGTTTCTACCATATTTTTCTACAATTTGAATGGGTTTAGGTTTATATTCATAATCGAACATAGTCTTTCCCTGTAAATGTGATAGTTCATGCTGAACTGCAACTATTTCAATCACATCGATATTATCCATACTTCTTTCATCTTTAGGTAAATATGATACATCAAAATATAATTGACCTTCATAATTATCACATTCAATAACTAAAGTTGCATATCTTTTAGTTCGAACACTTTGCCTTGGAAATGACAAACAACTTTCATAATAATATATATCTCCTTCTGCATCTACGATTCTCGGATTTATAAAATAATATGGCTTCTTAACATTTATAGCACACACTTGTTTCTGTATTCCAATCTGATTTGCAGCCAGTCCATACCCATCATTACGTTTAGTCATGACTTGAAATAATTTGTTTGCTATTTTTTCGCCTTCTTCAATTGTGGTTATTTCACAGGGAACACGTAAAAATTGTTCATCTTGAACTACTTCTAAACTATCACTTTCCAATATTTCGTTTAGTGTTTTCATTTATTTTGTTTTACCATTTAATTTATCGAATTGCTTTTTCTTTTTTGTTTCAGCTTTTTTCTTGGCTTTTTGTTTCTTAGCATATTGTTTTGTCAATCGCTCTTCTTTCATTTTTGCACGAAGCACTTTTTTCTTTTTTGTTTCTTCACGTTTTTTCTTTTGGTCTTTGCGAATTGCTTCGACATCAGATATCTCTTTTGTTCCTTTTAAATTTGCCTGAACTTCTCCGAAATAATATACATTACCACCAGCATCTACATATTCTGCCATAAATCTCCATCCGGCAGGATTTTTAGACCTCTCTTTTTTCTGCGTAAGTTTTATTGAAACTGGAGCCATTGCTAAAGTGCATTTATAACATTTAGCAGCAATCGTTTCACTATCTACTTCAACATCGTCGCCACATTTTGTACAAGAAAGATATTTTTTCTTGCTTGAAATATGCAACAATTTAACTTGTTTTGTAGATAATTTCTTTGTTTTTTTAGACTTCATATTAATAAACCATATTATTCATATAGTGCAATATACTAAAAAATTTCATCAAAGTCAAGTTTTTATATTTTGATTTTATCTTCTTGTGAAGGACTTAAATCATATATTGAGCTAATACTCAACTTAATTTTTGAAATCCAATCAACACCGTGTTTTTTAATTATGTTACTAAAATCTTCAACGTCATGCTGTCTCAATTCAAATTTCCAGTCACCTGTCTTATCATTCATCACAGGCATTATATGCATTAATTCATGTTGAAGTAATACATGTTTAACACTATCGTCGAGAACATCCCACAACTCTCCTGATATTTCTAATAGATAATCTTTTCCAGAAAAGAATTTTAATTCATTGCCTGCTCTAATACATCGACCCGCAACTGTTTTTGATATGTTTGGATATACCAGTAAATATTCGACTTCTGCCGGATGAATTTCCATTGATTCATCTTTGATAACTTTTTCAGCGAATTTTTTTAACTCGTCTGATATTTCAAATTCTTTCTTCTCGGAACCTTTTTGTTTTCCCATAACTTCCTCCGTTTGTTAAGTTGGTGGATGATAATTTGCAGATTTTACTGTATATCCGCCTTTTGGTTTTGGTGGTATTTCTTCTTTAACTTCTTCTTTAACTTCTTCTGTTTTTTCATCGTGATAAAATTCATGTTCTTTTTCTTCTTCATCAGTTTTCAATGGTGAATTTATTTCATGTTCAAAATTTTCTACCAATTCATTTACAAATTCTTCAGTGCTATCAATTTTATTTTCTATATCATCATATTCAATTTCTTCTTGTTCAATCCAATCAAGACCAGGCAAATCTTCTGTAATTTTATTATTTAAGTTTTTTTTTACTTCATCTTCTCCTAATGTATTTTCAATGCCGTCTTTTAATTTATTTGTAATCACTTCCATTTCAGTATCATCTATTTTAACAGAGACTTTTCCACTGCCAACTGGCGTTTCTTGTTGAGGTTCTGTTTCGTCTTCCTCATACATACCATGTTCTTTTCTAATTATCATATTCAGTGATACAAACAACAGCACTGCCAATGGGTCAAACACGAATATTAATAAAAATATAAAATATTTCGTGACTGTATCCATATCGGTATCAAATATGCCTGCAATGTATTTCAATGGACCAAGTTCGCCCTGAATGTTCTGTGATTCTAAATCTACTATTTTTAAATCATATACTCCAATAGAATCTTCTACACCAGATATTTGTGTTTCAAGTGCTGCAATTTTAATATCACTTGCTTTAATATCGTCTCTCGTTCTCGTAATTGATTGTCCTCTCGATGTTAAAGAATCTGCTCGTGTTTGATTCGACTGCTTAACTTTAAGTTCAAGTAGTCTATCAGATTGCAGTCTCTCTTTCCTTTCAACAAAAGCATTCTTTTTTGTATTTAAAATAGATGTTTGTTTTTCAACTATTGTATAATCACCTTTTGTTTTTTGGTATGCATCAGATAGATATCCAAATATACCACCTGATGTTATCAGAATAAGTACAGCAAGTGCTACAATAAAATATCCTCGTAATACTCTACTTACAGCATTCCAATATCGAGCAAGAAATGATGCAACAACAATCTTACCGAATTCAAGTACGCCCATCATAAGTGCTACTGTAAGAAAATATCCCGAAAATAGTGTGGCAATACCTGTTACAGAAAATGTTGCTGCCATTGCTGATATAAGCAATGCAGAAACCCCTATAAGTATTTTAAAGGATTTTGTAGATTTTAAATGAAGTGCCATTATTATATATTAATACCGTGTCTAAGAACTGCAAAATCATTATCTTCAAGTGAAACCATATCACTAATATCTTCAACTCTTTTTGTTAATTTTGCTAATTCTCTCTGCAATAAATCTGAGCTGATGTTATTGTTATCAACTAAATTTTTTAACGAAGTTAATTGGTTGGAAACAGAATCCAAATTTGCAATTACTTTATCTTTATATTTCATATTAATATCCTTTAAATTATTAATTAATACATGGAATTTAAATTCCATATTTATATGGATAAATATAGGAATTTTAGAAAATTCAGTCAAAATACAAATAATTGAACAGTTTAAACATAGTTATACGACGCCTGTATAACAGAAATTTAAACTTCCAGTGCATTTTTACACATTTCATTAATTAATTTTTGGCGCCAATTATATAAATTTATTTAATTTTCAATGTCTTTAAGTGTCTCAGTAACTATTTCTGTTATGTCGTTATTTGGTAATTCAGTAAATTTTGCATCCGTGATTTCGTTACATAAAAAATAATGTGTATTATTTTTAATTAGAGCATCACATCTATTTTTTTCTTTTAATATTAAAAGTTGTTGCTCATTATCATCATCAGGATGTCTTTTATAAACTTCTTTAATTTCGTATGATTTTTCATTTGCTTCGATTATATGTAACATAATTTTAAGGTGAAGATTTCACCACTCCATTATTGTGCATAGAAAAATGACGACCATTGGACGCCATTTATTAAAATGTTTTAATAGCTATAAATATAGGAAAAAAAATAACAAATACAATTTTATTATATTTTTTTCAACAATTCTGTTATTACGCCTGTTAGATAGTTTTCATCTTTAGCGCCATGCTCAACTTTAACAACTTGACCTTTTTGGTAAAATAACATTGTTGGTATTGAGTGTACGTTCGAACCTTGTGCTACCCTTGGTTCATCATCTACATTGATTTTAATGATGTCCAATTGCGTTGTAAAGCGTCTGGAGATAGAATTCCAAGTGTCTTCCATTGCTTGACACGGTTTGCACCAAGGTGCCCAAAAATCAACTATAACGAGATGCTTGTCAGATTGGACAACTATCATTTTAAAATCGCTCTCTGTGATGTGTCGTATCATATAAACTCCTTTTTTATATAAAATAATGTCTGTCGTCTGGCGTAAAAATGAATGCATTATTTAAGTAATAAATCGTATCAATGATTAATTAGTTAGTTGACAAAACAACAAATAAGATACGACCAAGCGACAGACACAAATAAATATACATAATTTATAAAATTATGTAATAAACTTTTTGAAATTGTTTTGTCGTATATAAATATAGGAAAAAAACTGATTAATTCAATTTTGTAACAAAAAAAGTTAAAAAAAGTATTTATTTCGTTTTTTGTAGATTTTGAATGGTTTGCCACACGTCATTTAGATATATCATATTTGCTTTAGTCAGAGAACCATTTAATCGTGATTCTGAGTCCTGCAACTTGTTTGATATATCTATTACATGTTTAAGATGTTTTTGTCCATCGGTAATCGTTGTCCGATTTATTGTTAGCGCATCAATGATGAGATTGACTTTAGCTAAATGTTCTTGATTAACTTCAAACGGTACCGCAGGAGGAGGAACTGTGTGAGTCATATCTAAATATCCTTTTTTCTTTTTCTTATCTATTGTTGTATACCAGTCACTCATAGAATAGTCTTGTTCTCCCTGTGGTCCTTTACCAATTTTTCCCCACTTTGCTTTGAAAGTTACTGCGCCTGGATTTCCAGTCATTTCATAAAATTTATTATGATTGTCTGTAGTGTTTTCTAAATAAATGTATCTCATTTTACCGCCTGATATATTTCGTTCATATATGTCATATGTTTTTTTAATAATTCTTTATCTTTAGAACAACACAAAAATTTTATTACTGAGATTTGATTAATATACTGTATCAATTCATCAGTCATAGTTTCTTTAGAAAATATATTATACAGAAGATAATTTATTTTCCGTATTTTATCCGATGTTCTATCATGTAATTTGGAAATAACAATACTGTTATCTATTTTATAACCATCTCTTTCTTTTTGTTTAATTTTCTGTGCGACACCTGCTCCGCCTTTGTAACAGTATAAATTAATATAATCAATAGTATAAACATCGTTACCAAATGCATTTAAATGGTCAGGCTCGCCTTGTATACCATACACTGCAATTATATCCGATTTAAATCCAAACGTAAGATAGAAGTGGCATAATTTCTCACCCTTTGACTTGATGGATATTTTACTATACGAATCTTGTAGAGTAAACTTATTCAGAATATTCTGCATCAATTCGGTTTCTGATATTTTAGTTTTATCCAACAATTTGAGTTTTTAAATTTATTTCTTGTAAAATACTTGATACTTTAAGGCATTTTTCAATCGAGCCCTTGAACACATCAGATTGTCCTTTTGTGTGGATTGTATTTGCATGATAAAAGCCAGTTTCTTCACTACAACCAGTCGCTTTCATAAGTTGACCTACAACCTGATTAAAAGTGTGGTAGTTATCATTAAATAAAACGACCTTTGTGCCGAGACCGTTTCCTGTTCCGTCATCAGTTGATTCTCTAATATCATCCAAAATATCTATGAAATTTTCATTTTCTAATTCTGGTTTTAAGAAATCTGGTAAATCGGGGTTTGACATTTTTTTTCCTTTAGTTTTTTGGTTTATAAAAATATGTAGATGGCATGATTCGAATATGCTACTTCACATGAACGATTCGTTATATTATTTGTGTAATAAACATAACATCTATCATTCTTTGAAATGTGACTGTTTTTATCAGTTAAACTACATCTACATATATAATTTTTCATACTCAAATATAGCAAATTTTAAATAAAATGTCAAGCGGAATATGGATTATATTCCGCTTAAAATTGTGGGATTTTGTGACGTTTTCACATTATTTACGTTTAGTTGTATTTCTTTGACCACTACTTTTCTGTGTATTATTCTGTTTAGTCGTATTCTGTCTTGGCGCCTTATACTGCCTTTTATTAGTATTTGGACTTTTCTGTATATTCTGTTTAGGCGCTTTATTAGTATTTGTGCGCTTCTGAACATCAGTATTTCTCTTTACAGGCGGTGTAGTATATTTTCTCTTTGTATCATTTTTAGTATTTGGTGATGTATCATTTTTAGTATTTGGTGATTTATACGTTTTATTATATTTCTTTTGAATATTTGCATCATCTCTTTTTATATCCTGTCTTTTTATATCCTGCCTTTGTATGTCAGTCTTATTATCTGTATTGAATTTGGGAGATTTATACTCCTGCTTAACACCACTCAATCTTTTAATCTCTTTATTACTGTCTGCCGTCAGATAATTTCTGTTGCCATAATTTCTAATGCCATGGCTATTTCTAACATAATGTCTGTTGTAGTCTCTGTGACCGTAATGGTTGTGATAATGATTATAGTAATATGAATGTGGATGATAATAATGAACTACATACCAATTCGTATACCAAGAATAATGATGGTTGCACCAGTTATTTATACTTACATGATATGACATGCAGTTGAAACAATAATACATTTCATAATAACAATAATCACAATAAAAATCATAATTAATATAAATGCTACTTTGTGTCTGTGCATATGTTTCACCACTTGTCGTTGTTTCGAGTTGTGTGTAACATCCGCTTAAAAAGAATGACATTAAGCCGATGAAAAGAAATTGTATTTTATTCATTTTATATTCTCCTTATATTAATACATATAGGTGGATACAAAAATCGTGACAGAAAATATGTCTATTTTACTCAACATTTTACGTTATAGTGTAAAGTATAGTTTACAGTGGTGTATGTTTTTGTAAACAATGTTTTACATTATCGATACTCGATAGTTATATATTTGGTAGGAACCATTTCAATCAAATAAACACCATTTTCAGAGATTAAAAATTTATATCCATCATGATACATATCTAATGCATTAATTTTTAATATAACTGGATTTCCTCTGCGACTACCAACAGATATTGCAGTTTTTAAATCTTTAGATAAATGTAAATAGTTTCGTGTTTGTTTTTTTAATCCATCTTTCATAATACTATCCACATATTTTTGCACAGTACCATGATATAAAAATCTTGGAGGAATAGTTTCTAAAAAATTTATTTTAATGTGTTCTAACGAATGGCCTTGATTTGCTCGAACTTTAGTTTTATTTTTATTAAATGAATATCTCCGTTTATCATCATTCGCTATGATATCTTCTAATTCCTGTAAAGTGAATCCCGCATTATGAATCAAATCTTTTATATCAGCCCAACCTTCACCATCTAATACAACACTTCCAGCATCTGGATTGTGTCGTAATATTAGAGAGAGATATTTGCTTTTTGTTTTTAAGTCTTTTTTCATTTGTATAATAACTTTAATTTATGGAGCGACTGACGGGAATCGAACCCGTATATCTACCTTGGCAAGGTAGCATAATAGACCGTTATATGACAGTCGCAATGAAACTTTTATTTTGTGTCACTATTTAAATAATAATAAACA
>Ga0307380_10005084_pt1 | contig 17535 bp, 21 predicted proteins | sample UN3MG_FD_202239 | JGI IMG/M metagenome (GOLD analysis project Ga0307380, IMG submission 202239) | Soil microbial communities from Risofladan, Vaasa, Finland - UN-3 | ecosystem: Environmental > Terrestrial > Soil > Coastal area > Acid sulfate soil | place: Finland: Risofladan, Vaasa | collected...
CTCAATTAGCTCAAATCCTTGAGCCATACGTAGATGTCAAATCAAAAATACAAACAGAAAAAGATTCAACGATAGAAGGACAGGAAGTAATCAAAGAACAACCACCTTATACTGTTGTAAAAATCACAACTCCTGAAGCTGCTTCTAAATTGTTAAGAGGAACAGAATATTGTGTTAAAGATCCAAAATATTGGGAATATTATGTAGAAAACTACGGAGATCATCCCTATTATTTAGTCTATAAAAACAATGATATATATGTGTTATTACACATACCATCAAAACAAATGAAAAATAAATATGATCACGAAATAGAAGGGGCAGAAAATAAGATGAATATATACGAATTAATTTTTGGGCAAGAAGCAATGAGTATACCGGATTATGCTTACGCATATATTGAAGCAAACGAACCACCTTCATTAGGACCAAAATTTATTCCATCAGAAATAAGACAAACCATCGATAAAGCAGTAGAAAACGGCGATATCCCATTTCATTATGATCAGGAGGATAAAGAGTACGGAGAAATGGCGTATACTAGTTCAGTAATGGAAAAAACACTAGAAAAAGAACAACCAGAAGGATGGATAAAAGGTATTTATAAATACATAATAGACCAGGGCGATGCTCCATCATTTGCGAAACGATGGGTACAAAGGGCCGTATACAAAGATCCTATTCCAAAAGAACTGGAATCTGTTATAAATACATTGATACAAAAACGAGGAACCAATCCATATTTTGCCCCTAAATATATAGAAAACAAACTAAAAGACCCAAATTTTATTGTTCCTAAAGAATGGATTACTGGATTTTCATTATTTATGAAAAGAAACGTAGATATACCCCTTGCTGCCCAGCCATGGGTTGCACAACAATTTGATAGCGATAATGTCCCAGAAGAATTTTTAGATGCTTTAATATATATAACTAGATCTCATGGAGTTTCCGACATACCACGCATTATGAAAGAATGGGTCAAAAATAAGCTTATGAATAAAACATTGCCGGAAGAATTAGAAAAAACAATTATTACACAAATTACCAATACATTACATGCACAAAATAGTGTTCCTAAATTTTTATTCCTTTGGATACAAGAAACATTATTATCAGGACAAGCCCCAGCAAAATGGACAAATATGATTATGCAATTTATTAAAACACATAATGAACCACCATTTGTTGCATCAAAATGGATACAACAAATTGTAAGATCAGGACAAATACCAGGAGAATGGATAGACCTAACTATTAATCATGTACGCTCATACGGTTCACCACCTGAATTTATGGAAGAATGGGTTTTTCAACAGTTTAATTCACAAAATAATATTCATCCAGAATTATTAAAAGCATTACGAACATATCTGTCAATAAACGATAACGATTATCTTCCTTCTTACGCTATAAAATTTATACAAAATAATCCAGAATTATTTCCCAGATATACTCAACTGGCTAAAGATTTTCCCAAATTGGCTCCCCAAGCATAATTTTCCGCAAAAAAAAATACAAATCATCCTATAATAGATAACGATGATCAACACAACCAACGACATTCCTGAAACATCCTATGTTAATGCCAAAGTATCTGATGATATTTTGCTGTCATCCTACATCAGCGGCCAGCACCTTGCCGTAGCAACCCCATTCAGCGTCCTATACGCCTCTCTGATGGACGAAGTGGCAAAAGGGACAGTAAACCGCATTATTAACGAGAACGGTGATCTGGAGCTATTTTCGTATTCTATACAGTGCCAATTTGAAGGAAGCTGGAATAAATACAATCTTTTGGCACGAGGATTGGTACTTTGTCCTCAAAAAGAACAAGTTATTGCTTTAACATATCCAAAATTCTTTAATTATGGAGAATGTTCATTGTATATCCCAAATGAACCTTTCGAAACAACTGGTAAAATGGATGGTTCTCTTGGAATAATATATTTTTGGGATAATGAGTGGCAAGTCAATACTCGTGGTTCATTCCATTCAGAACAAGCAATTTGGGCAAAAAATTGGCTGGATAAAAATGTAGATACAAACATCCTAAAACCAGGAGTTACTTATCTCGTCGAAATTATCTATAAGGAAAATAAAATAGTTATCCCATATGATTATGAAGGATTGGTTTATCTAACTTTATATACAAAAACAGGTTATGAGCCAAAAGATTACGATGGACTATCAAAATTATTCATGAAAAAAGCCGGATTTTTATTAACAAAAGTTCATTCTTATAATTCAATTGAAGAAATGATTGAAGTGGCAAAAAAGCTCCCTTATACAGAGGAAGGATTTGTTATCCGTTTTAAAAATGGATACAGAATCAAAATAAAATCAGATGATTATGTAAGAATACACAGGCTAATCTCTAATGTAAAACCTTTGTTCATATGGGAATGTATGATGAAAGGTGATGATTTGAAGAAAATAAGAACCGAATTGCCAAAAGAAATGTTGTCAGATTTCGATCAAATTCATGACATTTTAAAGAATAAATTTTATGATATAGTAGAAGAGGTCGATGAAACTTATGACAAACTGTCTCATTTAAGTGATAAAGATTTAGGATTATGGATAAAAGAAAACCCCGAAAGAATAAATAATTTATTATTTCTTGTCCGCAAAAAAAATCTACTTATAGATGCATTTCATGGTGGTTCAAAAATGAGAAAAAGAATATTTGAAATGTTTCGTCCAACAGGAAATGTGTTGGAAGAATACACGCCGTCAACTATAATGAATAGATTCTAAAGAAGGGAAAAAACAATGTGTCTAAGTCATGACCCAGGCAGAACAAGAAAATTGGCAGCAAGATTAGAGAAAAAAGGATATGTCATAGGATATAAAGTCCTACGTCGATATCTAGGTTCTCTAGAAAGTATTTATAAAATCTGGTATGGATGGAAACCAGGATGGAATAAGGCATCTGACAAAAAGAGACAATTCTTTATTACACAAGCCAATCGTTTCGGCATGAAAAATAATAAATCTGTTAAATATAGTAATGTGAGGAAATATACGCCAATATATGAGGGAATACATATATGCACAAACAAAAAAGCAGCACAATCTATTTTAAATGACTTCAGTCCTTACTGGACGATAATAGTCCCTGTCAAATGCTATAAAAACGATTTCATTTCATCGGGATATTTCAATGATAGAACAGATTCCCCGTCAGCAGTATTCACAAAAGTATTTTTGACAAAAAAAGATTACGAAAAGGCATTGGGAGGAGAAAAATAAGGATAATCTAAATTTGGAATCCTACTTTTTTTAGATCTTCATTCCAAACTTCAAGGGCTGGACCCGATAGATGACTTAGTGATGACAGCAACTGCATTATATCATCACTACTAGCGTCATTTTGCCCATGTTGCTCAAGATGCTCAGTTAAATAGTCAACCATGTCACCTGTTTGGTGAGCCGCACCGATGGCACTGTTAATCACGATTAATGCCTGTCTGATAGGCAATGTTTCTATTATTTCTAATTGCCCATTGATTTCTTCAACTGTTTCTCTTGTCTCGTCTATTCCTTCGGCAGACCATTTTTCATACCAAAATACGAATAATACCATATATATATCAGACAAAAAATGATTGCCGTAATTTTCGCATGCAGAAGATGCCCATTCAAAAAATCCTTCATTGTCAGAATAGCCATACGCATCCATTAAATCAGAAAACGTCATATTTTTGATATATTCTAATTCTTCTGAGGCATATTCCTCCCTTTGAGTCTCATCACGCATCTGATATTCCGGGTCTTCTTCCAAATCCTCTAATCTCTGTTGGTGATATTCTTCTCTACTATCCACTAATATCATACGCATAGTAGGATAATCGTCTATGTTTCGTGATATAGTGTCAATGAAATTACCATAATATCCGTTGTATTCTCCTTGTATCTCTTTAATTACTTCTTTACAGTTATCTGTCATCTCCAATGTATCTTCTAATCTTTGATTCGCCCATGACCTAGGACTTAATAAAGCATGTTTTGCTAACCACTGGTAAAATGTTGCGGATATAGGTCCTGCAACTTCTTCAATGAGAAATCTGATATTTTTTTCAAATTCTTTGAGGATATTTTCTCTTCTTTGCGGATTTCCTTGGAATCTTTCTGGGTACTGTGATAACATAGAGTATTTGTATTCTGATTCATAGAGAAAATATAAATCATCCATAAATCCAGAGCTATATGGAGAATTATTCTCTGTCCATATCTGAGCGAATTTTAATATCTTATACCAATTCATTAATAGCTTTTCTTATTTGACTTCCTGTTGGGAATCGTAATGTTTTATAATCACTTGGTCTTGGTCCTTCAATATCTATCTTGTCCATTCGTTTTTTTCCTAATTCTATAATAATGGATATTTGTCGTTCAGTCATAGGAGATTTAAAACTGATAAACATCCAATGTGGATAATAACCAATGCGAATAGCACCCGTTAATCTCATAAACGCATTCATCCCATCCGTTCTGTTCGTTCCTCCTGGAAAATCATCCAAAACAAAATTAATTTCTCTATGGTCTCGTGGTCTAGTCCCCATATGAGATGAACTATTTTCTTGACTTACTGTATTTTTCCCACTAAAATCTAACATTGTTCCGTCTGGTAGAATATATCCCGCTTCGTTTGGATCATCCGTTAAACCAAAATGTTCAATGGCTTTATTAATATAAGAATATTCTCTTCTTTCACTTCTGTTTTTTAAAACCCATTCCCTAAATTCTTTAATCTTCTGCCGAACTTTCTTTATCATAAATTCATTATTTCCAACATCTTGTTCTTCTGTACCAATAAATCCAATTGTCTGCCCTCTTCTTTGAAGTTCTTCAATCGCGTTTTGATATAGTTCTATAGTATCATTCATATGACCAAATTCAGTTGCTTCTTCTGGAGATAGAAGGTCTGTGAATTGATCTGCTAATTTTAATATCTTATACCAATTCATAATTATTCCCACTTATGAGTCCAAAAGTCCTCATCTTTATCATTATATCCTTCTCGTGGATCTTCGTATGTCTGCAATTTATTGCGAAAATATCCTTTTTCAGGATGTTGTTGTGGGATATTAGTTATTAAATTTCCTTCTTTGTCCAACATAAATGTTAAAGCATCCGATGGGAATTTTGTGGGATCTGATCCCTTCATGTCATAACATCCTAAATTCTCGCATCCTTTACCGATTGCTTTACAAAAAACACAATGGCTAGTTCCCCAGCCATCCCAAACATATAAATCCCCATCTATAAAAACTCCCCTAATTGAAGGTTGAGCTTTTCTGAACTCTGTGAATTGATTATCATATTCAATCTTATTAATAAAACCAATAATTTCTTGTCTTGTAGGATTAACAAGATAATCGACAATTTTATTCAAATGATGAATTAACACGGATTCTCTTTTAGCAAATTTTCTTTGTCTTATTGATGATGCTTGAGTAATTGAATATCCTATTAATTTGTCTAATTGTTGAACTGTTGTTATTGGGGGCCGCGTATATGGAACACCTTCTACATTATCTAAAATACTTATCCCATATTTATCACTAATTTTTAACTCTAAAAACATATCATGTATAATCTCTTTTTGTTTAGGAGTTAATTCAACTCCAGTAGTATAACCGTCAAACATAATAGTGCCTTCTGCGAGTGCAACACGAACGATGTTTTTAGCGGCAGCCGCAGCATAAGAGTTATCATGCTCTTGCCCCCAACCTGGAGTAAGCCAGCCTGAACGGATAATAGTGCTGTTGTGTTGTTGTCCAGGAGGAACAGATATAACTTGTCCATTTGGATTTATCCAGAATCCATAAGCACCCTTTACTCCATACTGTGCTAATTTTATGCCCTTATACCAATTCATATGTTATCTTTTTCCGCAAAAAAAATCAAATACCTCCAATTTTTCGGCAAAAGGAAAAAAACAAAAATCATAGAAAGTGATAATATGAACTGGTATAAATATATCAAAAAAGCGGACCAACCAATACCTGGGAGAACAAATGTTGATGATATAAAAAACGAAGAAGGATGGTATAGCGGACCAGAACTCATAAATAATATAATTGATGAGAAAAAACAAAAACAAGAAGAAAATAAATATCAGTGGATGAAGGATCTCCCAAAAGAACAAATAAAATCAGGAAATATCGGAGTTGTATATATTTACGGAGATAAAGCATATAAATATACATCAGAAGAATCAGAATTCAAAGCAGCAGAACATATTATCAAACTACAAAAACAATATAAAAATAATAAAATCCCAGGATTTGCAAAAGTATATAGTGCAAGAAAATTGTATAATGAATTATACGACGAATCATCCGAAAAACAGGGATATATGATAGTTCTCGAAAAAGTAACAGATTTAAAAAATCCTAATAATATAAAAATGTTTCATATTATTAATTTTATGAATCAATCTGAAGAATATGGCGGAATAATATGTCATAACCAAACAGGAAATTTTTCCCCAGATGATGAAAAAATGATTAAAAGTATAACATCAGACGCACAAACTAAACCATATTATCAACCTTATTCTAACAAACCTGTAAAACCCACAGCAACAATAACAGAAAATGATGTATATTATGTAGTTTTAAAATATTGTGAACTATTCCATAAAATAAAAGATGTTGGCGGATCTATTGGAGATTTGTCCTCAAGTAATATAGGAATTACAAATGATGGTGAATGGGTACTTTTGGATGTTGGAGGTTCATTTTTCTTGTGAACTGGTATAAAATATTAAAATTTTCCCAAAATGTAGAATATATTCCTTGGGGAGGTATTTATGATGATTTTGATCGTGCCGAACAATACGAAACACCAGAAAGAGATGTATACGTAATGCAATCCGAAGCAGACTCCATATTTGAACAAGCAAATATTAGACCCGGTTCCCAAAAAGAAATTACACAAATAGCAGATGTAGATGGCGTTGTAGCCGGTGCATTAGCGTCAACTTGGTATGACACAGAAGAATATGGATTCCCAGTGAAAGTATTCGAAATGGATGTGGCAGTCAGACCAGATTATAGAGGTCCACAAATGATCGGCCTTAATCTCATTAAACAAGGCATTCAACAGTATGAACAAGAAAAAGAGATGTGGGAAGAAATGGGATTAAAAACTATGATGAAAAGTTGGGTAATTAATCCTCGTCTTATCGATGTCCTAGAACGAAGATATGGCTTCGAAATCGAATCACAAGGTGGAGAAGAAGGTAAAAATTGGGCTTATATGATTAGATATTAATTTGTGGCATATTTGCCTGCTGCTGTTGTGTAGGATTTTGTTGCTGCCCTTGTTGGTCTTGTTGCTGACCTTGTTGACCTTGTTGTGGTTGGACTTGTTCCATCCGTCCAACAGGTCTTGGTTTTAAATATGGTTTGTATGTTTCCATAATCCATACAAGGGCTTGCTGTATTTCTTTTTTGGTAGTTCCAATCATATCATTGGGCAATTTCAAACCTCTTAATACTAATTCTGCGTGAAAAATAGCATTTAAAAATTGATCGAGACCGTTTTGCCCCATAAATGCATTAACAGCGTTCGTGGCATTCGTTTGACCTTGCTGTTGAGCAGGATTCTGTTGTACAGCTGATTGTGGTTGAGCTATGATAATTCTCACTTAATCTGCCTTTAACGCCCTAATACAAGCTCTTACATCTCCATACTCAATCCCTTTGTCTTCAAGAAATTTTTCGGCTGCTGCTTCCCCTTCATCCTCTAAGATTTTTTTGACACCACTAACAGGACAATCTCCAATATATTTTTGTGCAACATCGTCATATTTGGCTGTTTTAATAGTTCTCATTTAATTAAAATCCACCTAAATCAAATGATTGTCCCCAATCCGGTTTCCTTGTATCAGACCTATCTCTATCTTCACCTCCACCTAAATCAGATTTCCAAAATGGATCATTATAATCAATATTTTGAGTAGCCATTTTCTCTGAAATAGATCTTTCTAATTGAGGTAGATCAAATCTTCCCAATGAAGATAACAAATCTTCTCCGGTACTTTTTCGTACAACCTGTTTAACCTTAACATTTGCCGGTGAAGTTGGATCTTGTTCAAAAATAACAGTCACTTGAACTGCATTTGGATCACCTTCATCAGGTTCTAACTTATATTGTGCTGGATTAAGATTCCAATCTATCTTTTTCGTTTCCGCTATTATTACTCTCATTTTTTAATCTCCGTTATTGTGAACTCTCACTGCTCGTCGAACTATGTGAATTACTTGGTTTCTGTGAACTAAAATTACTCATATACATACAATCAATAACTACTTCTATATCTCTATTATTTAATCCTCTATCTCTTAACCACTGTTTTGCCACATCTTCACCTTCTGCCAATAACACTTCGTATATTTCGGCTGTTTCATAATAATTAGGCAAATATGACAAATGTAAAATATCTCTGACCACTTCTTGTTCCCAATTGATTGTAAATTCCCAATTGGCAGGAGTATCATCAAAATCAATAGAAGCAAAATAGGGACTGTCTGTACCCCCTATAAACCATCCCATCGAATCTCCCATATTGTTCCATTCGACTTTACTGACTGCTACTTTTGTTTCCCCGTCTGGTGTCTTTACAATTTTTACTGGCATTGTATTTCTCCTTGGATTAAATCCTATTAATCCCTACGGGGTTTTTGAATTATTTCCTTTGATATTTTTTATTAGATTTATTGTTTACGTCAATTGCTAAATAGGCAAATGCTCTAATGAGTTCCACATTTGCTTTGACTCTTAATGACATGTCTAATTTACCAGGAGTTTCTGTACAAGCTGTCATTGGCACTCCGCGATGAAACATATAATCTTCATAGGAACCATCGTGTTCATTAAAGACCAAACCATCATGTGTTATATCGCCTGATGGTTCTCCGTTAACGCCCTCAATCTCTCCGTCAGGATATGGTTTAAAAAATTTATTCTCCACATCAAGTAATCCTTTTGACAATCGGTCAGGTTTCTGCGTCTTTTCAAATGTATATACATAGAATTTGGTCTCGTCTGGATCTTCATGAAGGGACAAAAAACCGTTTTTTGCACATTTTAGGATACGATCAGAATTTTTTAACAGAATATTACCTTCCTCCGATAATTCCTCTTTTGAAAGTTCTGGGCATTCACTATGACAAAAACCACGGTTAGGGTCATTACCGAAGGAATTTTCGCGTTTGTTATTACTAAATCCTGTTGGATTTACAAGTGGCAAAAAAGAGATATTAATGTGTTGGCGTAGTTTCATACGATGATAGTTTTCTGCAAACCAAAGGCTTGCCCAAACACCAGCAGGTTCGTTCCCATGAAAACCAGCCGCTATTAGAATAGATGGATTCTCAGTATGATAGTTAGCGGTCTCTAAAAAATACAAAGGTAAATTGTCTATATGGCCAAGAGTTTTCAAAATTAAGTCATTATTAGATAATACGGAATTAAGTTCTCTCGTAAATCGACTCCATCGTTGTCTCTGTATGTTCTTGCCAAATTTATACCAATTCATCTTTAGGTATTTGGATATTTTTGAATTATTTCCTCCACAATTTTTCAAAAAATTAACCCCTTTGTACCCCGCAACTCAAATTTTTTCGGCAAAATAAGATAAAAAAGGACTTTTGACCACTTCTGAATAATATATATACATGAATTGGTATAAGTCAGCCAGAAGAAATCCCTATGAACAATTAGCAAATAAGTTTGCTAATAAGTTCTTTGAATGGTTCATTCAACAGCCTTATGCTACACATTATGATGGTAATGAGAACCAAAACCAACATAAAAATGAATTAGGATTTACAAATATTTCATTGACAAAAGAAGACCTTTATACAATAGGGATAAAAGATTCTGTGTCTGAAGATCTTTATCTATCAATGGAAATACATAGTATCCATCAGAAACGGAAACCTTTCATCATATCTGCAACGGCTTATGGATCACAGTTATCATACCCTTCAGAAAATGTAACGTTTTTACCAATCATATCCGTATTAGTCAGATTAAATAAGATGAATCAAAAATTATGGCATCAATTTAGACAAAAACTCCATGAAGTATTACGCCATGAATTTGAACATATCAACCAATCTGTAAATATTATGAAAACACCAAATCAATACACATCAGAGACTATCTCTGCACCAAAAGATCAAAAACCAAATGAATTTCTCGATATGAAAAAGCAATTATTTGATATTCAACTCCAATTGTATAGTGTCAGTGATAGAATTAAAGCAGATAAAACAATTCCAGAATTAGACAAACAAGAAATAGAAAATAAAATAAGACGACACTCAAAGATAATAGATTATATGTCCGATTCAGCGGAATTAGAAGCATACGCCACATCTGCGTATTATGACGCTAGAAAAAAAGGAACAACCGTAGAACAAGAAGTAAATACGATAGTACAAGACAGGTTTATAGACGATCAATATTCTTATGAAGATATCGATTTATTAGCCTATGAAGCAGGAAACATAATAATTCATTGGATGCTAAGATTCGTTGAAAATAGATACCCTGAATACTCAAAACAAAGAGGACAACAGCCAGTTTAATTTTTGCGGCAAAAAATAAAACTATTTCATTTCCTCAAGTGTTAAATCTGTATTTTCCACTAGAATGACCGTTATTCTCCAAATTATCCAATATGTACAAATAAGATTCAATATTTCTTTCCAATACTATGACTATCGTTGACCATGTTGAGTAAATGGGATTTTTAGGACCGCTTTTAGGATCAAATCCAGCCTGTTCCTTAGCCCTTTCTAATTTCACCCTCTCTTCATCTAACTTCTTCTGTATAAATGGAATAAAATCTCTTCCATTTTCGCCTAATTTAGCAATGTCATACCCCAATGTCCCAACATTGATTGAACTATAACTGTCTATGGTTGTACCCAAAATAGGACTGTAATGTCTGTGATTCTCACCCCAATATGGAAGTAATGATTTGTAATATCTCTGAACGGTTGGGGTGTCAGAATTAGTTAAATGAAACACCTGTGCAATTCCCCTCCACATATAATCCTTCTTGGCTTTGTTCAACATCTTGTCTATTAAGGATAAGTCTCCTTCCTCACCAGGAGTTAAAACTGCAAATTCAACAATTTTTCTAATGATAGGTTCTGGGATTGGTTTATACATCTGTTGTAAAGGACCAAGAATATAATCATTAAATACAGCACTCATTCTAATATCTAATTCTCTAGTTGTAGGTGAAAACTTCTCACTAATTATGGATTCAGGATCTTCTAACATCGCAAATAATCTCTCTGTATACTCTGCCTTTAATGCCTCCTGTTGTTCCGGTGTCAATAAACCATAATTATACAAAATATTCCTTTTATCTTTAATCTTCTTTAAATCATCATTAGATACGAATGATGGGAATTTTTGGAAGAATTTGCTTCTATATTCTCTCGTCAGACTCGATTGATCGTTTTGCTCATCCTCAAACAAAATAGAATGAAGAAGTTTAATAGTTTCAGGAGAATATGCCCCTTCTTTCGCATCCAGGATTGCTCTAATGGCATTATTTTGCATCTTATATCTTAAATCTTGGACATGAGGATATAATTTAAATCTAGGTAATTCGTATTCACCTGTTTCTTCGTCAACCTCTTCCCATTTAGATTTTACTTTTTCCTCGTCTTCCTCTTGCCAATCAGAATCACCAGAAAATTGTTTTCTTATCCATTCTTCCTCTTCACTATAATATTGGGTGACATTATTAAAATATTCTTCAGCCTCTTCTTTATTAATAAATTTCCTGCTGTTATCTTCAATTTTAGAATCTTCTCCTATATAATTACCATCCACAAATTCGTTCCATGCCTCCGCTAATTCGTCATCAACAGAATAATCAGTAATCATAGAATTTGGATCTTTCTTCGTTAACCATGAAACCAGTCCTTTCTCGTCCGTAGGTGCAACTAACATTTCAGAACTAAATGTATCAGAATATTCTCCACCCATCCGTGTATACATTCCAGGAGTTAGTTCTTTTCCCTGTCTATCAATTAACCACTGATCGACTACTTCAAAAAATCCAGGCATTTCATTACCATACACTTCCCTTTCAGGCATAGCAATAGATTGACCGTTCCTACTCTCAAATCTTCTTATATGTATTCGGGCTAAAGGACGTTTAATTGCTAAATCATCAGCACGAATCAAATAAGCAACCAATCCACCATATGCAACCTCACAAAAAACATCTTGATGCTGAGAACCTTTGCCTAATTCCATACAAGAAGTCCAATTACGATCCGTTGACATAGATGCTACATCATGAGGATCTTGAGAAATTACAACCATAAATTGGTTCTGACCCTTATTTGTTCTGACTGGAGAAGTGTTAAAGCCATTTAGTAAGTCATCATACAACTCGTTCGTCTCCTGAATTTCCCGATCTACATTATAATAAAAATCAGGATTGGATTGGTTATTCCTATTAATCTCTAATAAATCTTTATAACGTAATGTCCCTTTAGGTCCTATCAAACCACCAATATTCCTCGGTTGACCATTATAAATACATTTACCATTCCTATAATCAATATTTGTACATCCTTTTTCTTCAAGACTCTTAATTATATCTTTATCATATAGACTATACATTTGTTCTTCTTGAGAAGCCTCAAAAGGAATGTAAACCCTTCCACTTCGATCAAACCAAGAACGAAAAGGATAAGGATTCTGTTTCGCATGCTGTTCTATACGATCCCGAAAATCCTTGTAAGCAGCTAATTTGATAAGATGATACCAATTCATATCTGAGCCTGAAAACCTACTTGAGTTAAATCATCATTCCATTGGGTAAGATCATCGTGTTTGCCACTTAATAATTCCATTAAGTCTGTGATTTCATATCCTAATTCATTATTGCCCCACATATCGCCTGCTAGATCCTGATCCTCGGGATATCGTTCAGCTTCTATGTATTCCATCATATCCCCAGTTTGATGAACAGTACCAATGGCTTTGTTAATTGTAATTATGGCTTCATTAAGAGGAAATGTATCGATAATATGTAATTGTTTCGATTGTTCGATGATGCCATTGTACATTATCGTGAAATGTTCAGGCGGTGGTTTGGTGGAATGAGTGTAGCTGTGTTCTTCCAACCACTCATCAAACGCTACTGATATGGGTTTAGCCACTTTGGCAATTAAAAACTTTATTCGGTCCCTGAGTTTTTCCAACATGTTCTCTCGTCTTTGTGGTAAACCTTTGAATTGTTCAGGACGTTGTAATAACATGGAATATTTGTATTCCATCTCATAAAGAGAATATAAATTATGCATGAATTCCGTCTGAGGAACCGTCTTATATAAAGATTTAGGAGATCCAGCCGTATAAGGCGAATGAGTCTTTTCCCATATTTGTGCAAATTTTACTATCTTATACCAGTTCATACATCATTTATTCGAAAAAAATCCCTATCTACCTCTAAAAAATTCGCGGATAAAAATAGAAATTATCTTTTCCTTCGTTCTTTCACCGTCTGAATGAAAACAACAACTACCTTTTTCTTTGCCGATTTTTTTTCACTTCCCCCATACCTCAACTTCTGTGTAATGATTCAAATCACTGCTTGTACTCCCATTACTATAACATCGTATATATCGATATCCCAATCCTTTAATACCAATTAACTTCCCTTTGTAATCCTCTAAATAATAATCGTCCTCTCCAACTCCTAATCCAATAGAATTGTCAATATCATTATTGAATAATGTCTTCCTCTCAATGAAATCCCTATCATTAGACAACTGTATTACCACACCATAATAAACACGACCTGTTTTGTGATTGTGCCATAACGCTATAGCATGTATCTCCTTTTTACTTCCTAAATCAATTTGTAACCACTGTTTGCCTGGACCTAATTCCACATAACTGCCGTCCGTCCCCTCTTTATCACCATCAGTTGCATAATTTAATTCTCCTATGATTGGTTCAGAATCAGAACTAGTAACTTTACACCCCAATGAAATAATAGAGATGTCAGGAGAAATCAAAATCTTTTCTCTTACCATCTTCTTTAATTTCATAGGCAAATTCTCCGGAGTACCATCAAATGTGGCTTGAGGTAATTCTAGCTTCAAATAATTGCTTGGGGATTTTTCTTGATTCCTGATTTTTTTTGGGATACTGCCTTCTTTACATGATGATAAACACAACAATAAAATCAATAATAATCTTTTCATGATGATACCTCCATATTATGAAGACGATTGACATGATTGTCTATTAGACGAAAAGTTTATTTTTTCTTTTTCAAAAAAGTACATTCGGGATTTTTTCGGCATTTAAGGTATCCATTATTCAGAGAGTAGGAGTCCCTTAAACCTAAGAGGGGTAGAGGGGGGGATATGGCAAAACACTATACAAAATCTCTTTTTTATATTATTTTTTCGTCGGGACTTTTTGTTCCCATTTGGGGGTGGCCGATGCTATGGCCACCCCCATGCCTACTCCTACCAGCCGAGCCGATCTTCGGCGGTCCTGCGTGCCGTGGTCCGCGTCCAGACCTGTTGCAGGTTTCGGATTCCGCGTGCCTGTTGCCGCACATGCTTCTTGTTGGCTACGCCGATTTTTACGCCCATAGCGGCCAGCGTATCGTTCGTCTCGTGTTTCAGTACATTGAAACGGTGGATTGCTTCGGCTTCTCTTAGAATGTCCTGATCCAGAGGTTCGCGGTATGCCATTGTTCTTGTCCTTTTCCCGGCCACTATCGGCCACTGTATATCGTAACCAATAATGGCCGGGACCTAGTGTTATTCTAGTCGTCTACGATCTCCAGCCGCCGCTTTGACGTAACCTTGCCGTGTTTGTCCCTGAAAGAAACATTGATCCGGCGAATATTGTCGAACATATATCGACGAATCACGATTTCCTTCTTGAGATTTTGCTTTGCCGATTCTGTTCTCGGCGTTTGCCACGGTTTGATCGTGTCGTTACTGATTCTCGTGCCGTCCTTCGTGAATAGCCGAGAACGAATGACCTTGAGAACTCTCAAGTCGAGATAATACTTCTCGACCGTCGCACCCTTTGGCGTGTGGACGAAAACACACGTTTTCCCGATTCGTGTGCCCCATGCCGATGCCTGCACCACGAAGTCGGCGGGTTTTCCCTCTCGGACACGCTGAGCGTTGACGTTTGCTTCATAATTGTGAAGCAAACAACCACCGACACTTGTTGTTTTCTTGACATTATCGTACCAAGGATTCCCCGTTTTTCTCATTTTCGGCACTGTCGTTGCTGTAACACCCACGAACGTATTGCCACCTTGCAGCGTCTTGAGCAGTGCCAATGCCTTGCTTCTTGTGATTTGTTCCATTGTTCTGATCCTTGTCTTAGCCACTATCGGCATTGGTTGTTTTGTTGTAAGATGGACGGGACTATTCTTCTTTTGCCTCTTCGATTTGATCCAATGCTCCTGCAATAGCATTGTCCAGGACATCATAGGCTGTTGATTCATTGACTTCCATATTCGAGTCAATCTCATGTTTTTCCAGGATTCTCAAGATTTGTTCTGCATTTGACATTTCTTTTCCTTTCTGGTTCTTTATTTTTTGCGGGGAAAAAATCGGGACTATTGATAGCCGGGACTTTGGAATTATGCTTTAGAATTGAGTTCCAAAGCTAGCTTGTCCGTAGATTGCTGCTATACGAACATCTGAGTATCCTTTACCGAATTCTCCTTTTGTACGCCGCAGGGTTTCAATCAGCACGGCCACAACAGGATGAAGATGGGGATGTCTGAGGGCATGCCTGATCTCATCGACCACATCACCTTCGACACTGCGATTGTCAGTGAAGTGCTCCATCGCTGCCAAAGCTGCTTGTCTGTTCTCATTTCCCTGCTGTTGTCCGTAAAGTCCTTTGCCTGCCATGTTTTGTACTCTTTCAGTTCGCCACTATTGGCATTGGTTGTTTTACGCCGTGTTCATCGGGACCTTTTGTGGGACCGGTTCCAGCAACAGGCCGGAGCATTTACAATCCGGTGTTCCGGTGATATGGAACAGTGATCTCGCACCAATCGGTGCAATGTTTTTGGTACTGTATCGGACATCGTGATGATCTCGGCATCGCAATTTGATATGGACTCCATAATCAGCCCAATCTACGATTTTGTGTTTCACGCAAAAGTCCATCATGCCGTTCCTTTCGGTGCCATTATTGGCAATGATTGGTTTGGTGGTGATTATTCGGGACCCTACTTTCCAATGGAAACGCCGGTATTACCAACGACTTCCATCTCCACATCAGAATCACAATCGGAACAAAGCGGATTGCCTACGTCGATCATGGCTGCATAGCTGTGTGTAATGGAAACACCGCACTCAGGGCATATCCACTCGGCCACAAAGTTATCCAGGGGGATGGATACACCGACTGTACCGTCCATTGTTCAATCCTTTCGGTGCCACTATTGGCAATTGTTATTTTATTTGGTATTGCTCGGGACCTTTGTTTTTTTTGAGGAAAAGAGAAGAGAGAATCCCCGATTGGACCATCCAACAGGGGATTCTCTCGGAATAGATTATGCGACCTTGATAATCATCAGTTTCATCATTTTGTTGTACCTGATCTTGCAGGTGTGACCGGCCAAGTCCTGTTTGTTGGCAGGTTTTCCATCCCACCGGCTGGACATATCGTTGATAATGAAGTCCTTGCCAGCGTCGAAGTCAGCCTTGACAGCTTTCGCACTCTTGTAATCTCTGCCATACGCCGGAACCAATGTGATAGTCTGCATGGTACAATCCTTTCGGTGCCACTATTGGCAATGATTGTTTTGGTGGTGGTTATCCGGGACTATCCTTTTCAATCTTGAATTGGCGGATACAATTGATCCGGGTCGAACAGATACACACCATACAACACAAATTCACGACCATCGGGTGTAACAATCAGGGAATCCGAGCCACCCATAATATTTGCATTTTTGATAGTGAAGTTGCCGTACTTGCGATACCCTTTTTTGAGAACAGCCACCGGGGCAATAGAAGCGAATCTTGGATCAGATTTTCCATCTCTTGATTCATCGTATGGCTGATAAATCATTTGTTTCCATACCTTTCATTTGCCATTATTGGCATTGATTGAATCGTTGTTATTTACTCGGGACTGTCGGGATACAATTTCCTTGTCATCTCGGAGATTTCGAACATTGAGGAGTTCAAGCGATTCAATAGTTTTTTGATAATGTCTCTCGACTTCCTGGCGGATTCCACCCTCTTATCGAATTCTTCTTTTTTTGCCAGAGTTATCATCAGCATAACTCTGACAGCGAGGTTATCCCAATACCCCGCTTGCACCTGTTGCTCGTGATGTTGTTTCAACTCTGCTGCCAGATTGGAAACTTGTTCTTTGATTGTGGTCATAGTGTTTCCCTTTCTGTTGTTTTTCTTATGCGGAAAAATTCGGGACCAGATATTCCTTTCCGAGGACCATTCCGAATCTTCCCCT
>Ga0307380_10005086_pt1 | contig 17533 bp, 2 predicted proteins | sample UN3MG_FD_202239 | JGI IMG/M metagenome (GOLD analysis project Ga0307380, IMG submission 202239) | Soil microbial communities from Risofladan, Vaasa, Finland - UN-3 | ecosystem: Environmental > Terrestrial > Soil > Coastal area > Acid sulfate soil | place: Finland: Risofladan, Vaasa | collected...
TCAGATGGAGGGAATGTGCAAGAAACTACTAGTGCTACTAATCATTTACAAGATACAGTTTGGCATTATTTAGGAACACCACATGTAGATACTTACACAGGAACTGGAACAGCTGTACCAGTAATTGTAACTAGAAAATTTGGCACAAATACAATTGCTGTAGCACCAGAGCAATTTAATGTATATGATATTGTTGATGACTGGTCAGATAATAAAGGTGCTACCGTATCACATTATTTACAAAGTCTTTGGAGAAATGAAAATTATAGGTATGGAATATGTTTATTAGATAATTGGGGAAATCCTTATGGAGTACATTGGTTAGCTGATATAAATACTGGATCGTGGCACGATTCAATAACTAATGTTCATACAGGATCAGATGTAAGTGCTAATAATAATATTATGGTTACAAGGGATTCAGTAAATTATTGGATTCATTATATGCAACATCTTGGAATACGATTTGATGGAATTGATTTTAATGCTTTAGTAACAGATATAAATAAACGTAATGCCACATCATTAACTGTAGCAGATTTGCCTAATCATTTTAAAGGATTTATGATTGTTCGTGCACCTAGAGATGCTTCAATAGTAGCTCAAGGATTGGCATATCCTATGCATAAAGTTAGATATGGAGAATCTAATAGTATTCCTGGATTTGAATCTAATGACCATTATCGTGTAACTCCATGGACAGGTGATTCATTAGTTGATTCAAATTTTAATAGCGATAAAGGAGGAGGCCCATTTACAGATTATACAGGAGCAAAAGGAGCAGATTGTTGGTGGCATCATCCAAATCATTTAGTAACAGATTTAACTTATAATAATCCTCCATACACATGGATTCGTTGGAAAAATTGTTATTTATATTATTCTCCAGATTTTCTATTAAATTATGGAAATGATTTACCAACTGTACCGCCTGCTGCTAATATTCAAACTGTAGCAATTTTAAGAGATTCAGCAGCAAATAGAAGTACTGTAGTATTTGAAAATATAATAGGAGTTGTTAATACTCTTGATTGGAATAGTTATTCAAAATTTGACTTAATAAAAGAAACAGAAACAGGATTCACAGCATCGGATGTAACAGCAAGACTTGATGTTACATATTGTAGAGTTATTAATGATGATGAAGAAAGTGCTAGAATAGGATCAGAGCAAGAGGTTATTAATCATAGAGGACATCTTAGATATGATACTCAAGTAAGTTTTAAATATTGGTTTACTAATATGGCAGTTGGAGCTACTTGTCATTTTTTAGAAACTAAGGCAGATGAAAGTGGATCAGATCCAGATTGGTCAGCTAATGGATTAAGTCATGCTGGTCCAAATTACATGGGAGATGATGAAACACATATTAGTAAAATAGAAAAACATTTAATAAACATCACAATAGAAAAAGCTGCACCTTATGGTGGTTCATCTGATTCAGCAAAAGAAGCTACATCTTATATGCCTGTTGGACATTATCAAGCTTTTGATGCTGATTTTATGGCTTATTTAGATAGTGCTGTTGGTAAAACACAATATGAAGCAGATGGGATAGAAGTATGGGGAGGAGATTGCTTTTTACAGATGTTTGATTATTGTAGGATGATGCCACTAGATAATGATAATGATACTAAAGATGGACTAGCTTATAAATTAATTCATGGAGATAATCAACCTTATAATAATACTGTAGATGGTCCTTGGGGATATAGTCATACTATTATATTTCCAGTAGAATCTAATGTAAATATTGGGCTTAGGGAAGGACGACATGTAGCTAAAGATAAAATATTAGGAGATACAGGAGACCATGGAACTGGACCTTCAGGAATTCCTAGAAATATAGATGGAATAAGTTCTGGAGTAGGTCAATATAATCAGATAGAACAATTATTATATACTGATGCTTATTCTGCACAAGAATCAGGAATTCCATTAGCAGGACATTCTGAACAAGATTTAAAAGGAAATCTTTATGAAACACGTTATATCTGGACACCAAAAAAAGGGAACTTTGAAAGAATCGATTCTTTTAGAATATTTTCAGAACAAAGCATAAAAGATCTTCCGGGTTCAGCCGGGCCACTAGTAGCACTTAAACCCAAAAATGGAAGATTATATTATTGGCAAAAAGACGATATAGGCTATATCTCTGTTGAAGAACGAGCTATTACTCCTAATTCATTAGGAGATTCTATCATATTAGGGGTAGGAGAAGTAGCAGATAGATTTGATAAGATTAATGATGTTTTTGGTTGTCAACATCAATATGGTATTATAGAAGGAGATTCATTTTTCTTATGGCCTGATGCTAGAAGGAAAGCGATAATTTATATGAGCTTTGATGGAAAATCTCAGGAAGTTGCAGTAAAACTAATGAATTTTAGTTTATTCAATAAAATTACTGGAGCAGGGCTTTATAATGAACAACATCTTATTGGTAATGGAATAGTAGGTGGTTATGATGATGAACATGGGGAATACATTATTAGTTTACTTGGAGTCACTGATAAAGCTTTAAATAAAGGTGATTTTGCTTGGAGTTTTGATGGGGAAGAAATGCAGTTTACTGGCAGATATACTTATCAACCTACTTTATTTATTCGTGGTAATAAAAGATTGTGGACACCAGTTAATTATAATATCCCTAAATATGGAACAGAGATTTTTAATCTTACTGCTTATATAGCTTATGCTTCATGGGTACGAGAGGTTTCTACGATTTATGTATGTATATTAAGTTATACTTCAGGGAATCCAGCGACAATACCTTCTTTAGATGCTACTCATTGGGAAATAGTTGGTACGATTAACGAGATTCATGAGAATAATGTTGGTGATGCAGGTAAATTTTATGGATTAGTTCATAAATCGTTGCTTAAGTTTGTAGTTAACGCAGAACCGGATATATCAAAGATTTTTAATAATTTTAGATTTAACGGAACTCTCGGAGATTTTTACTCAGCGATACGAGTAAGTACTGCTTCGCAAAGCGGACAAGACATTGATCTTGATATTATATCAAGTCAAGAATATGAGTATAGGGATGATACATGGTTATCTACAATACCATTTGCTTCTAGGGGCGATAGGATGGTTGGAGAATACATGATTGTAACCTTAGAGATCGATAATTCTCAATATGTTAATGGAGTAAGGAATACAACTATATCAAATGATACAGTTGTAAAATTAACTTCAATACAAACATTTTATAGAAAGGCATATTAATAATGGCTACTAAAAACGATCCAAAAGATTTTAAGGCACTAAAAGATTCTTATGCGAACTTTTTAAAAAATAAAAAGAATCCAGATTTTTTAAAAGGAATTAATTCTTTTGTCCCTACAGTACAAGAATCAACCAAAGTAAATCTTCCTAAGATTAAAGCAACTCCTATTAAGGAACGAAACATGGGAACTTACATGGATTTTGCTAATAAAATTTATGAAGAAGGAGCAAATAGAGTTGATACTGATTTAAAAGAAAATCCAATTGGATCATCAGATAAGTTAATTTTAGGATTTTCTCGTCAAGAATTAGAAGTATTAGGAAAAGCAAAACATCCTTCTGTATTAGCTGGCGGAATTTTAGAACAGGATTATATAAAACAATTTCCAGAAAAAGATTGGCAAGATCATTTAGCAGGGGCAGTAGGATTTACTCTTGGTATGTCTGTACCTCCTAGTCCAATAGCAGGAGCTAAATATGTACCAAAAGGAATAAAAGCATTAGATGAAGCTCGAAAAACTTTTTATAAATATAAAAAGGGAAAAACTATACATAAATACGCACAAGAAAATTGGGGGATGTTTAAAGAAAATGACGGAACTGAAGTCCCTATTGATCTTGATGAAGAAATGATAAAATTTAAAAAAATTCAAGCAAGATCTAAATATACTGAAATGGCAGATGGAGGCGTTGTTGGAAATTCAAATAATAATATAGCTATGACAGGAGAAACACCTACAGAAAACGAATTATTTGAACTTTTATATAAGGGAAAAATAACTCGTGAACAATTGGAAAAAAGGCTTGGAAGGCCAGTTAATCCAATGGAACAAAAACAAATAGATTTAAGAGCACCAAATCTTAATGATACTATACCAGAAAATCAAAAGAATTGGAAAAATGATGCTAGGCAGAGAGCTATTGTTTCTGATAATTCAGTAAATAATAGTAATAGCATTGTATCATCATATGCTAAACATGGGATTATGAATGATCGTCTTAATGGGATGAATGGAAATGCAGGAATGGCTAGTTATGGCACTCAATTTGAAAACTTAAATCCTACTCTTGATTATCAATCACCTACAAATATTGCTTCAGTAAATAATCCTACAATTAATAAAACTGGATTAAATTATGATAGATCAGCTAGTTTAAGTGCATTAAAGGGAGAAGTAGGATCTTATACAGAACCAATTAAAAAGGGATTTTTAGGAATTGGTGATGGAAAACCCGGAGTATTAGGAATTGGGAAAAAGGGACTTCCTACTAATACTAAACTTCCTGAAGGCAATCCTGGATTAGCAGCAGCAGGATTAGCTCTTTCTACAGCCGGAGACCTTGTTGCAAATAGCGATTTTGCTGGAAAAAAGAAAGGATGGGCTATGGCTGGAGATTATGCTAGTTCAGTAGGGAAATGGGGTGGATTAGGGGCAAGTGTAGGTGGATTACCGGGAGCTGCTGTTGGTGCTGTTGTAGGAGCAGCATTAGGTTCAATTAAAGTACTTGGACAAAAAAGAAAAGAAAAAAAAGAATTTGCAAGAGCTAAGCAAGAATCAGAATCAAGATGGCGATCACAAATGAAATCATTAGGTCATCAAGAAATGGCATTAGGTCGTTATGCTCAGGATAATAGACAGTTACTTCATGAAGAAGATATAGAAGCAAACAATCAAATACGAAAAAATAATTTATCTGGAATTCGCGAAGGAATGCGTTATTATAATAACGGAGGAACGGTAAAAGGATACGCTACTGGCACTAATGCAGGCGGTAGTGGAGTTTTTGGAGGCACAGGATCAAGTACATCAGACAGTATTAAAACAAGTTTACCACCGGGAACAGCAATATTTAACAACAATCCTAAAACACCTCAAGGACAAATTATAGGGAAAAGGTTTTTAGCTGAATTAAATTCTATTAAACAATATGCTGAAGGAACTACTGGTAGTGCCGGATATGCTAAAGGCAGCGTTCCGGTAGCAGTAAGCCCAGGAGAAATTGCAATATCTCCCCCTGATTTAAATTTGCTTAAAATGAAACATGGATCTTCATCAGTAAATAATTGGATATCTCAGGCAAATCCAAATGCAACTGATTCTGTAAGTGCTTATAAAAAAGGTGGAAAAGTAAAAAAGAGAAAAGGATATAAGTCGGGTACAGCACCTGATGAATTTTTAAAACAAATACATAATCTTGGTTATGATTTTCCGCCTAATATGATTGATATCTTAGAAAAAAATGGGATAACAGATCAAGATGAAATAAGGATGTTTATAGCTCAAATGGCTTTTGAAACAGATAATTTTACAACAATAAAAGAACCATTTAAGTTTACCAATAAAAATGTATGGGATAAAAGAAAAACATCTCTTTTACGATCTGGAGTAACAGAAGAGGAAGTAATGGCTGCTGATACAGAACAATTAATGGAGTATATGTATGCTGATAAATATCGTTATGGAAATTATAAATTAGGAAATACAGAAGATGGTGATGGATCGCTGTATGCCGGGAGAGGTTACATACATATTACCGGAAGGGAGAATTATAGAAAAATTAGTAGAAATTTATATCCAGATGATCCTGTAGGTCAAGAGAGATTAGTTTTACATCCTGAATTACTTGAAACTCCTGAAATTGCTCTTTTGGCTAGTATAGATTATTGGAATAAACAAGTAGATAGAATTGCTGCACAAAACGGAGATGTAAGTAAAGTAACAGAAAATGTTCAAGGATCTGCTGTTTCAGATAGCTCTCATGTTGATATGAGAACAAAAATACTCTCAGATATTAATGAAAAAACAGGAGGGACTACTCTTACTTTACCTAAAAATCCTTCATCAATAGGACCGACTAAAACAAAAACAACTATAGAAAAGAAAACAAAAGAAAATATATTCTCTTATTATGGGGATAATGAAAAAAATGATAAATTGATTGAGAAGCAGATGAAAGTGCAGAAGGATGATCTTTTAAAAAAATATATACCTAAAAAACCAGATAGTTTAACTGCTGAAGGGAAAATAGAAAATGATGCTAAAAATGCATTTATAGATCAATATCAAAAAGATCAAGAATCAGTCAATTTTTTAACTAATCAAATTAATCGATTAGATGTACAAATTGATGATCCTAATACTTCACAAGAATATGCGATTAAACTTTCTCAAGAAAGACAAAGGCATATGGCTGATTTGTCAAATATAGAAAAAGGGTGGACAGAAATCTATCCACAAGGTGAAGGACTTATAGGACAATTAAAAGAGGCAAGTAATCCTGGATTTTATGGTGTACATCCTAATACTCCCGGAAAAGCAACTGTATTTGGAGAAGATCGAGGACATAAATTTAGATACAGTCCAGATAAAGTAGTAGAAGATGAAACAAATCCAGCAACTATAGAAGACGATACAATAGATTCAGGAGGAATGACTATAGTAGGTGATGAAGTTGTAGGTCCACCAAAACCATTATGGCATGACAAAAAAATGAAACAGTTATGGCAAGATAAGTATGGAGGAGAAATGCATCCTAATAGAAGTGATTTACCAGAAGGATGGGGTGAAGATCCTGAAGAAGTAAAAAAGGAAAGTGTAATTGATGCAGGAGATTGGGCTTCTATCCTTCAAGGAAGTATAGGACTTACTGGTACTATGGCGGCAGAAAATAAAGGAAGTAAATTACTTAATAATTTCCCTCTAGATTCTATTCCACTTACTTTACAATCAGATTATACTAATGCTAGGGCATATGCTGAAGAAATGAGGCAAAATGCTAGACTAGGATTAACTGCTGCTGAGAAAGGACTTGCCAAGTCTGATATTGAACAGGCTTATCGTACTACTATAGAACAAAGTCGCAACTCTGGTAGTGGAGCATCTATTCGTAGATTAGCATCAAAGGATAAATACAGAGCAATTATAGGACTTACTGCTGCTGATGCAGGAGCAAAAACTGCAAAAGAAGGAGTAGCAATACAAATGGCTGCAAGAGCTGATAATTTAGGATCTCAATTAGCTAAATATAATCGTAATATGTATGAAGATGTAAGACAGAAATGGCTAACCGAATTTGATAGAGTAACTAAAGTAGAACTTGCTGCAGGCAATATGTTTAATGCTGGAATCCAAAATTTCATACAAAAACGGTCTGCAGAAGAAATAGCTAAAATACAAGGACAAGGCCAACCTGCTTATAATATCTATACAGGACAAATAGAGGAAGAAGTATAATGGGACTAGGAGTAGGATTTTTTGGTGGTGGTGCATACAAGCATCCTTTCTTTGAGGAAGCAAAGCTTAAAATGGAAGCCGAGCGAACTCGAATGATGAAAGAAAAAATGGCTAATGATACTGCTGATAACCTTGCTAAAGACATGGAATTGGGCAAGGCTTCTATTCCGTATTATCAAGAAAAACTTAATGAATGGTCACAAGGATATTATAAAGAACTTGGCGATTGGATGACTAAAAATCGTGGATTTGAGAATGATCCAGAGAAACGATTAATATGGAAACAAAAAACGCAAATGCTTCGTAATCATGATTTTATTCGTCAATCAGAATATTTACAGGAACAAGGAGCATTATTAAATGATGCTTGGGGGAAAAATCCTGATTTAATGAATCAACCAGAATTCAGAGATCAATTTATAAATTATAATAATGCTGTTACTAAAGGAAGTGCTGATGGAGTAGAAGAAAATAGATCACCATATACATTTAAGGCTGTAGATCCTTGGAAAGATATTGCTACAACAGCGCATGGATATATAGATCGCGTTACTCGTAGAAGATATGTAGAAGATGAATCAGGTTATGGAGAGAAATTATATGATGAAGATTTAGAAATGGCAGCTGCTTATTTGAGTGATGTAGAGAAGGATCAAATTGAATATCGTTCAAGAGTAATGGGAATTGAGCCAAAAGAATATATTGAAAGATTACTAAAACAGGCAGCAAATGAAAAACATACTCCATGGACAAGTAAAAATCGTCCTGTACGTTGGGGGGGAAAAGTTTTAGATAACGCTGAAGTAGGAGAAGATTATATGAATATTGATGTAGACTTTAATAATGGAGCCGGTACAGCCCCGGATGGATTTATTAAAGAGATAATGCCTACTGCGGGATCTATACATTTCTTTGATCCAATATCAGAAAAATATAAAAAGATACCAGGATTAAATAAAAGAGAGATTACAAGTTATGATCGATCTTGGTTTATAACTCCAGATGGTGCAGGACATCCTACTATGGCTTGGAATGTAACTACTACAATGTCTAGAGAAGATGCTGAAGAATATGGATTAGTATATGATGATAGTTTTTTTGGTAGAGATATGAAAGCTACAGAAGGGATTGATGCTACATTCTCTCCTAACACTCAACTTGAACAATCAAGAAGAGAAGTTGATGATTTAGTAAATGTAAAAAGTGTTGTATTTCATAATATCATTAATAATCCTACTGCAAGAAGAATATATCAAAAACATACTGCAGTAAAAGAAGATAAAGGTCCAAAGGGAAGTGATGATAATGCATTAGCAGCTTGGATTGATAAAGAAACAGGTGGATTTATCCAATTAATGCCAGATGGAAGATATGTTGATGAAAACATGCAAGAAGTAGAACTTAAATAGTATGGAAGAAGAAGAAGTTGAAATAAATGAAACGCCAACGCTAGTAGGCAATGCAGCAAATCCAAATCCTAATAAACCAAAAAGAGTAGTAAATATTTCTAATCTTAGGAATATGGATGGCACTATTCCTATTATTAGTTATACGCCAGAAGATATTGGAGTAGATGTAACGCCTAAGTATGATAAACCTAGAATTGTAAAAAAAGAAAATCTCAGACAGATCATTGGAAAGCCACCTCCAATGAAAACTTTTGGTACTGATTTTGAAAATGCCTCTTTAGAAGAAATAGGTATGATGGAAGGAGCTTGGAAGAATTTTATGTTATCCAAGGATTCTATTGAGCATGATATGTGGAGAGGACTTCAAACTAATGAAGAATTAGGAAAAGATCCAGAATCAGAGTTTTTTCAAGATATGATGAGGGCTGTATTCTCTGAAGATTTTATTAAAAATAGAATCACAGCAAATAAACTTGACATCAAAAAAAATACAGAATCTCTAAGACTTTATAATTCAGAATTTGATGATAATCTTTTTGAGATAAAGGATTTATTATTTGATCCAAAACAATTTTTCACTCAAGGATTACCAAATTTAGCAGGAGGAATGATTGGCTTAATGGACATACCGTTGTTGGTAGGTACTGTAGCTGGACTAGCAACTGGTGGATTAGGAGCAGGTCAAGCAACTATAGCCGCAGTAGGTGGACTTACTTCATTACTTGCCTCTCGTCCATTAGAATCAATGGCTGAAGCTCAGGGGGCAGCAGATGAGACGTATGCCTCTTTAAAGGAACGTGGTAAAGCTGAACCAGAAGCAAGGGCAGGATCTATTAGAGCATTTCAAAATGCGTTTGATCAAAATATGAAATTAGCATGGATTGATCTTGCACAAGTAGCTACAGCATTTTTGCCTTTCGCCCCAGGAATGGCACGTAGAGGAACACAAGGTTTATTTAATAAATATCGTGCAGCAGCGCAACGTGCAATTCATGGACAAGTTGGTGGCCCCGGAATGGTACGTGCGGCTAAATATGTAGGTATTGGAGCATTAGAATCATGGGAAGAAGGCGAACAGCACCGTATTATAAATGATGCTTTTAATCATGGAGTAGGGCGACAGGAGAAAGCTGATAGTTGGGCTGATCTATGGCATGAAGGAGATAAAGAGTTTTCAAGTTCACTTCAAGGTGGATTTGTAATGGGATTAGGAATGGCAGGAGGCGGTCATCTAATTAAAAAAGGTATCGCTAGAATGAAGAAACAGAAAGACGATATCTATAATATGGATGGCAAAGCTCTACTTTCATTACAGGAACGCCAACAAAGAGCACATATCGTTAAAAAGATAATGCAAGGGGATGAAGGAATTCTAATGGGTCAAATAGATATCCTTGGTAAGCATGGTGCTCTTATGCCTAGTAGCGATAATTTAACTCAGCAGGAAGAAAAGTATAGAGTACGCACATCAATAGATGAAGCAAATAAAATCGTAGAACGAATTAAAGAAACTGCAATTAAAGTAGATGATTCATTAAAAAATAGTAACGCTAAAGATAATAACAACTTTATTCTAGGACATCTCAATGGTATGAGAATTGATGATATGGACAAAAAGAGTAAAACCTATAATGATCAAGATCCTTTACAAGTAGAATATGTTAAACCTCTCCAATATAGAATAGAAGTTCTTAAAGATATTAACAAAAGAATTGCAGCAGGAGAAGATATATATGGGAAATTAAGAAAAATTGATTTGTCAGATAGAGATTTGGACATCTTACATCATCAAAAAGAAGCTGCAGAAGCAAGAAAAGACCCTAAGTATGAACCACAATATTATCGTAAAGACTTAGATGAAGATAAAATATCTGAGATTATAACTGAATTAGAAGATATATATAAATCAGTTGACGAAGAAGGCGTTTTTGAAGAAGTTAAAGAAGTAAATGAACAGCCTTCATCTGTAATTATAGTAGATCCTGATAAAAGTCTTAATCATATTGCAGGGCAGTATGATAAAAAAAATCGAGAAACATCAGGAAAATATGGTAATACTAAAGGAATAGATGACGATCTTGATAATGCTTATATAAAAAATTTATCTGATAGCAAAACAGAAGATTCACATTATTCAGGACCGGGAATTGAATATGTAGATAAAATTAAAAAAACATCAAAACCTAGTAAAGAGGATTCTAGTACTCAAGAGCATACTATTGATCGATTAGCTGAAATGGATTGGATTACCGAAGAAGAAAAAGCGGAATTCGATAATGCTAGAACTAATACAGCAAAATTTAAGATAGGTAATAATCTTACAACAGAGGCTTTTGCTCGTATGAATCGTATGAAAGAGAAAGCTACTCCAGAAACTCAACAAAAATTAACTGAATTAGAATCTGCTATAATTGAAAGCACTAAGTATGAACGTGCTTTAAGAACTGATGAAGATGCTATTGATATAATTGATTATAACAATAAAGAAACAGGATTCAAAGAATCTATTAAGCAAATTGAAAAATTAAAAAAATTAGTATCAGAAGAAAGCGAAGAATCTCCGGATTTATTTGATTCATTACAAGAAAGAATTAGTGCAGTTAAGAAAGGACATTCTACCAGAAACCAAATGAAGAAAAGACTTCAATCGGAACTGGATGCAATGAAATCTGCTGTTAATCGTATCAAAAAAGATGTTGATAGTTTTAAAAAAAATTTAAATGAAAATCACAATATTCAATCAGGAATAGACTTTGTTTTTCAACAACATCCAGAATTATCAAACATTGGAACAAAACAGCAATATGCTCAATATCTTAAGAATATATTCCCTCATAGTAAAATAAGAAATATACTATATCATACAAGTCCTAATAAATTTTCACAATTTAAAGACCCAGCAAGCTCTGGTCTAAGCCATATCTGGTTCTCTGAAAAACCATTGGATGGTCAATATGGAAATAATGTTTACTCCGTACTTTTAAATGTAGAAAACCCATTAAGTGAATTTGAACATGGTTATGATAAGGAAATCAAAGGTTATGAAACCCCTGTGAATAAGGATTGGAAAAATAATTATCACCAGACTGGTGAACTACCTAATTTTAAACACGATGGAACCATAAGACGCTCAAGAGTGGACAGTGGTAAAAGTATATCAGTTAGAAACCCGAAACAAGTTCATGTTTTGGGTGGCGGTGACGATATAAAGGGATTTCAAAATTGGATTGGAAATAAAAATAAAACGCCATCATCTAAACAACAAGCAGCAAAAGGAGTTAAAGGGATTGTAGATGAAGTAGTAGAGAAAAATCCATTAACTGAAAAAGATAAAAAGAAATTAGAACAATTTAGCGATGAAAGTAAAAGAATCAAAGGAGGTAGTAATATAAATACTATTGTCCCTACTTATGATGCATATTTAGATGGACAAAAAGAGATAGCCAAAAGTGTCAATGTACCATTCAGTGAATATTCTTTTTTATCTGAATCAGAATGGTTATCACAAAGGGAAAAAGATATTAAAGAATACATTGAAGAACCAGCAAGAAAAAAGGTAAGGGAATTACTAGATAAAGGTTTTTATCCTGTAATGTCTAATGCATATAGTGAAGGGGCAAAACGTATTGTATATTATAAAGCAAGGCCTACTAAAAAATCTAAACCGTTATATTTATCATTAGAAGAAAGCGATTATACTTCTGTATCTAAAGAAGGAGAGTCAACCGATACAAGTACGAGAAAAACAGAGGGGGAAAACAAAAATGGTAGTATTTATAAATCAACAACTAAAGAAAAAGATGGTTTAATAATAACTAAATATGAGGGCTATAGAAAAAAAGATGGTAAACAATATACTCTTGATGGAAGAAGATTGACAAAAGAAGAATTTTTATCCGAATATGAAGTTGATGATGAGGATACTTTAGAATTACTAGAAGGTGTAGAAGAAATCGTAATTAGAGAAGTTAGAAATGATAAAGGAAAATTAGGAATATCTGTAAAATTGAAACTTTCTGATTCTAGTGGTTCAATGAATGATTTCTTTTGGGTGAATGCAGAAATAGCAGCTTTGGAATCTAAAGAAAAAGAAGTTCAATCTGATATTAAACCAGATGAGGGGGAAGAAGGAGGAACAGAAAGTAAATCTATTGCACTTTCTTATTATGCTGCTTTAAAAATTAAAGCAAAAGATAAATTAGGACCATGGTTTATTGCTGGACTTACAGCAGCACTAGGGTATGCATCAAAGGATTTAATTGATTTAAGTCCTTCAGATATTATGTCGGCAGTTCTGATAGGAGGAATTCAGATTAATGAGATAATGCGTGATGCTTTACGTGAAATAGCACATAAGTTCTTTGGAGTTCATGGTATAACTAATGAAGAAGTCAGAATTAAAAAATCAGTAAAAGAGGCAATGAAAGCCGGATTTGATGGAGTTCTTGCAGAAAAAGAATTAGAAAAACTATTTACACAGATTAGTGGTCCAATGCAAGTGTTTCATGCTAAAATAGCAGAACATATTGCACTTCAAAAGAAACACGATTCTATGCCTAAAGAAAGTCGTGGGCCAGTACAAAGAAATTTAGATTTCTTAGCAAAAGATATTTTCAATTTTGAGAAAATTTTATATGATAAAATCATAGTAGATGCATTAAATGATATAAATAGAATTTACGAATCAGAATCTTTTCAAGGAGCTTATGCTGCTTCAGAAAGATTTACACGTTTATCTAATGCAGTCAGAGCGATTTATGATCCAGTAGTAAGAGATGGCGATGGAAATAAAATAGGTGAGAATTTAAAAGACGATGATGGTATGGAAATGAGTTTTCGTACTGTTTGGGGGATGTTATATGATAATCATCGTTCTCAACGTGGGGTAAAGCCTGATTTTAATAACGTATTAGCTTTTTATAAGCCTATAGAAGAATATAGCAAAGAATTATATGATCGATTAGCAACTCATCCTAATTCTATGTTAATGAGTATGTACACCAATTTTGATAATACTATTATTCAACCAAGTAAATTGATAATGACAAGAGGAGATGATTTTTCTTGGTCTAGTATTACAGAAAATATGTTTTTTGGATTCTCTGATAGTCGTGCAAAATTAAGAAGACGAATGAATCTTCAATTAGAAAACACAGAATTATGGGAAAGTTTTGATGATACTAGGGAGAAAGGCAAAATTATATTAGGAGAATACAGTAAAGTAGAACAATCTCGTAAACTCTTAATGGGCAATTTAAAGGCAGCAAAGAATAAAAAAAATGATATTAAATCAGAAAAATATGCTACAGAATATTTAGATCAAACGATTAATTTTCTTAGTAGATATACAGGAATACCTGAAGATACTTGGTGGCAGTGGTCAGTAATCATGTTACAAGCTAGAATAGATAAATCAGCAAAAACTAAAGATGATTTAATTAGTCGTTTAGCAAATAATCCTGATATGGAAATTGCTATTGATAATCTATACATGAATGTAATCCAACGTAAAGAGGCTACACCTTCTAATGATTTATTATTTGATGTTACGAACTGGAATGAAATGACAGATTCTTATAAAGGAAATAAATTTTTAGACTTATTTATTGGTACAACAACATTTGCCCCTTATAAGAATTTTAGAAAAATTTTTAACGATAATAATGTTGATACAAATAAAGGCACACTTAGTAAATCTAAAATAAAGGGTAATGAAGGTTATCTTAATTATACAGGATATAATTCAGCTAAGTCAGATGCAGCTACATTAATAAAGCCAATAGGAAAAATAGGGGAAACTTTACCAAAGATTGATCGGTTTGAATTGATTGTAGATGAAGATCCAAGAATAAGTTCTATTTTAAGTTCTATAGAAAAAGTAACTACTACTAAAGGAGAAGAACGAACAGCTTTAAAAATATCTGATAGCAAAAAACCGTATGCTGGATTAATTGTAGCTATTGACACAGAAGGAAATACGGTAGGGTATATAGAACAATTTGATCCATCTCTTAATAATAAATCTAAAGGAGCTGAAGTACAATTTACAATCGCTAATAGCCATAGTGAAGTATTACAAAGTTTAATGAAAAATGGTTTTATCGGTAATTCTAAAGAAGGGAAAAAAGTCCGTAAACCAATGGAACGTTCATTGGCAAAAGGAGAATATGAAGCATTAGGAATACGGATTTTTGGATTAGCTGTTACAGGAATTACTTCAAAAGATTATGCTACTTCACATAAAGGCGGAAATGGCAATAGAGATAATGATTCACATCTAAATAGTTCTATGACTATTGATTTAGAAGATTTAGTGTCAGGAAATCAAGCCGAAGGTAGACTTACGATGATAAGTAAGTATGGAGAACAAGGAACTAATGATTGGGGTGATTGGTATTCAGGAAATGGAAGCGGAGGATTTACTCGTATTTCTGGAAATAAAAATCATTTTGAATTATTTGTGAATCCGGGAACTATGTCAACCATAGATAAGGATCTTCAAAGATTTATTTTATTTAGCGAAGGAGCAGAAAACGCACTTCCAGCTAAAGAAGCTATTGCTACAGCAAAAAGACTTCGTGATGGACTTAAAGCCGGCGGTAGAATTGTATTCTATGATTTAGAAACTACAGGATTAAATACAGAAAATGATGAAATTGTACAGATGCATGCTACTGTAGTAAAAAGCGGAAAAATATTTGATCAAAAAACATGGTTAGTAAAAGGAGATAAGACAAGTAATAAAGAAGCATTAGCAAAACATAAAATAAGTAAAGCTAAAAGAGAAAAAGGAGTTCCTTTAGCACAAGCAATTAAAGAGTTTAATGATATACTTCGATTAGAAGAAAATCCAGAAACTATTGTTTCAGGACATAACATTATAAGATTTGATAATAAGCTTTTATTAAATCAGGCAAGTAAAGTAATGCCTGAATTTAAGTTACCTCAAAGTGCTGATACATTTGCTATCGCTCAGTATATGGGGCAATCAACAGGAAATAGTTTAGGGGAATTAGCAAAAAAATATGGAGTAGAAGTAACAAATAAAAAACTTCATGACGCTAAAGAAGATGTACGAGTAACTGTTGATGTAGCAAAAAAAATGAAAGACCAAGTAGATTTCAAAAATCTTATTGCAGGGAAAGTTCGAACAAAGCATTATTTACAATTTGTAGGACAACAAGCTGATGATCCTGGAAGATTATTTACTGAAGCTAAGATATATGGAATAGAAGAAGCAAAAGATAGACTTGAAAAACTTAGAAAACAATATAATGCTAAAAAGGAAAATGATATAATTCCTTCTGATAAACGAATTAAAGAAATTGTAAAAGAATCATTACATCACTTTAAAAAAATTAATATAGGCCATATACCTAATTACAGTAATCTTTCTTTATCAGATAAAGAGATAGCTCTTACTCATTATTGGAATAATTCTATTTTGAATGAATTTATGATTCAAGAGTATTTACAACCTATGTTTTATAATTATGGGGAAAACAAAATTGGAAATAATTATAATCCTAAAGATGATCTTTCTATAGGAGAGATATTAAGATTAATCATTAAAAGAAAAATATCTGGTAATGGTATGAATGCTTCATTATATAAAGGGAGAAAACCAAGACAAGCTGTATATAATGATATTTTATTTGATGGAAAATTAGGTAATAGATATATTAATGGAACTGATGTTAATGGAGCACCACAAATAGGATCTGATGGAGTAATATTTATATCAGAAACGATGGCAAAGGAAATGAATCTTACATATGGATCAGTCTACAATTTTGATCATACTTTTAAATTTGTTTATTCAGGACATCAAGGAAGGGCTAGAACATATAACAAAGCAAATTGGGTAGTAGTAACAAAAAAGGCTTCTGATTATTTTTCAAATCACTTTGGAGAGGACAATCCAATGACTAAGGTTTATAATGCTATGCAAAGAAGTGATTTAGATGTACTGTCATTTGATAGTTCTGTTAAAATTAAACCTAATAACATTGAATTACAAGATTTAGATAGTAATGATATTGTAGATGAATCTAATATTATCGAGATGGATACTAAATATCTATTTTATCAACAAAATTTACAAGCGGGAAGGGGAAAAGAATCTCCATTTGAAAAAGATGCTTCAGTTCAAATTGGGCAACATCTTACTAGATTTCCTGAAGAAAAAGCTCGTATAGATTCATTATGGAATGATATTGCAATAAAACAAGATTTAAAAACTAGAGCTAATTTTTTAAATTTTACTGATACTGATTTTATAAAAGATGCTATTATCGCAAGACTTCCAAATACACCTAATGGACAGTCTATTAAGACTGTATTAGAAAATAATAAAACTTCAGTTTTTGATATGCCTGAAATGGCGATTGGAGTTATTCTGTCATTAATGGAAAGTGATGTAGCTAAATTAAAAATTACTGGTGGAATATTAGTAGAAGCTCCAAATATGGCAGGAGCAGGAAAATTAGGAGATTTAAGTGATATTAGTTCACAAGAAAAAATAGATGAACTAATAGAAAAAGGTAAAAAATTAGGCACTACTGATGTACTTATCCCTAATAAATGGAGAAAGAAATTTAAAGTAGATGATAATGGAGAACCATTGCCAGGGCAATTAATGTTAATTACTCGTGT
>Ga0307380_10005087_pt1 | contig 17531 bp, 16 predicted proteins | sample UN3MG_FD_202239 | JGI IMG/M metagenome (GOLD analysis project Ga0307380, IMG submission 202239) | Soil microbial communities from Risofladan, Vaasa, Finland - UN-3 | ecosystem: Environmental > Terrestrial > Soil > Coastal area > Acid sulfate soil | place: Finland: Risofladan, Vaasa | collected...
GACTCATGCTTTTCAGGCGCTGGAGGAAGAAGCGTTCTTGCCAAAGGAGCGCGGCCGCTGGTGATGACATCACAGAGCATAGTCATGCCGCAGAACATGGTGGTGCTATCGGCAACGCAGGGCTCGCAGATAAGCACCTCGTCTCAGGAAAAAGGCCATGGAATATTTACATACTATTTTCTCAAGGCGCTCAAGGACGGCAATAAATCTGTCTCTGAAATCTATGAATATGTGAAGCCCTACGTAGAAGACGAGGCAAAATCAATAAATGTCCAGCAATCACCAAGTATCAATCCGAATTTAGATAAATTAAAAGGAAGTTTTTTATTAAGAAAATAAAGCCGAGGGGATTAGAAACGACGCCATGAAAAAACTTGTCACAATTATTTTTCTTATCATACTCCCTGTTTTTTCTTTCGCTTCCGAAAAACCTGTATGGATAGAGGCGACTGGAGAAGCATATCTCGGTGAGATTGATACCCAAAAGGAAGTAAAAGACAGGGCCAGGATGGACGCCCAGAAGAACGCATTGGAAAAAGCAGTGGGGGTTTTCATCAAGTCCCACACCCTCGTATCAAACAGCCAATTGGCGGAAGATCTTATATATGCCTCTGTGAGAGGACAGGTCGAAAAGACTGAAATACTTCACGAGGGATGGGATACGAAAGAAAGAAGCCTTTACCGGATAAAGCTTAAATCTCTCATCAAACCGGTGTATCCCGAAGAAGGAAAAGGGCTTTCCGTTAAGGCGTATCTTTCCAAAACAGACCTGAAAGAGGGTGAGGAAGTCAGGATATTTTACGAGGCGAGCAGCGACTGCTATGTTTATATTTTTTCCGTTGCCGCAGATGGTTCGGTGACCCTGCTTCTGCCGAACTCGATTCGCAGGGAGAATCTAACCATGGCCGGTAAAGCTTGCGAATTTCCCACTTCCGACAGCGCGATCCACCTGAAAGCCATGTTCCTTCCCTGCTATAAAGGAAAAGTTGCGGAAGAACGTATCAAACTGATCGCCACCAAAGAAAAAGAGGAGATTCTATCGTTAGGGTTTCATGAGGGAATGTTCAAGGTTTATGATTCACGGTCAACAGGAATGATCAGCGATCTTGTGAAGAGGCTCAACAGAATAGATCCGGATAAATGGGCTGAGGCAACGTCAGTTTATACCCTTACAAGATAATTCCACAGATAGTTTTGTTCTTATCATGAAAAAAACGATTATATTAACCTTTAGCGCTAATTTGGCAAACAGGGGGCAAATGTCCCGTGTTTGGTTTAATTTATTGATTTCAGCCATACTTATAGTGTAATTTATAATGCAGTGAATTTCATTGTTGTCATGTGATCTATTTCATTGCGGTTCTTATAATAAACAGATTATGATAAAAATGTAAAAAAGGTTTTTATATGAGGCTGTCAATATTATGAAAAGAAAACAACGCACAACAACAATATCCTTGTTGCTGATAATCATGTTTGCAAGCCTTTGTGTTTTCGGATGCGTAGCCGTGGGTAAAAAAACTGCTATTGTTTCCGGTATCGAGATCGCCTTTAAAGGAACTTATAAGGTTGATCCATACATGGAAAAGCATATGCCGCGCACTGTAGCTGTTCTTCCCTTTGTTGATGAATCAAAAAGCCAAAAAGGGGCTGAAGCCGTGCGCAGAGGTTTTTATAACCATCTCAGCTCCCTGCCATATAAAGACATGGAACTCTTTCGTGTCGACCACCTGCTCAGAAAAGCAGGGCTTGCCGACCCTGTTGAGGTGCACAAAATATCGCCTGAAAAACTTAAGGAGATCCTCAACGTAGATGCGGTTATTTTTGGAACCATATCAAATTTTGACAAGCTCTTTGCAGGCGTTTATTCACAGGTCTCTGTCGGTGCTGAAATAAAGATGTATGATACACAGGGGCATTTTCTGTGGTCAGGCCAGCATGTGGCCCGCATACACGAAGGCGGCATTTCTGTCACACCTGTCGGCATTGTTGCTTCAATTATTGCCGCTGCCATGAATGTAAGAGATATACAACTGCTTAGAGCATGCGACGATCTTTTCAGGGATATGGTTACAACGATCCCTGCGGTGAAACAGGCCGAAGTGCTCCGAAAGCCGCGTATTGAGATGCTGGCACAGGATTCAAAGGGAGAACCAAAGAAAGCCGGCGATATAATTAAGGTGGCATTAAAAGGTGATCCAGGAATGCAGGCGTGGTTTGATATGGGTGATTTCAAAAAAGGTATCGACATGGCGGAGGTTGAGCCAGGTGGATATGTAGGCTCTTACAGTGTAGTGCCGGGAGACAATATAAAAGATATTGTTGTTACAGGGTATTTGTCTGATGATGCCGGTAATACAACAAGCTGGGTTGATGCAGCCAGAACGGTAACCCTTGATACAACCCCGCCGGATGCCCCCAAAAACCTGACAGCTACAGGTCGTGATAATAGAGTTGTGTTAAGCTGGGACAAAAACACAGAAGATGATCTTTCAGGGTATATAGTTTACAGGAGTGATACTCCGCTTAGCGGTTTCAAAAAAATAGGACAGACCGAGTTCGCCGGGTTTGAGGATGAAAACGCAGTAAATTTAAAAGCCTTTTATTATAAAATTTCCGCTATTGATCTGGCTGGTAATGAACGCAGCAATGAAGAGGCTGTTACCGGAACGGCGGTGCCGCCCGGTCCTACCTATGTAAAAGGTAACCTGGAAAATAATACAATATGGTATGCTGGAGCAAGCCCGTATATTATTGAAGATACAGTAATTGTTTCGGAAAGGTCCTCTCTTTTAATTGAGCCGGGCACAATAATTAAATCCAGTGGAGGCGGCCTGGTTGTCAAGGGCGGCCTAATTGCAAACGGCAGCAAAAACCAGATAATTACCTTTTTATCGGTCAAGGATGTTGGGGAGGATGTTGGGGAGAGTGTTTTAGAGAATGCCTGGAAGGGGATTTTATTTGACAGTGTTAAAGGCGATAAGAATCTGCTCGCATTTTGCCGTATTAAAGACGCAGCCATAGGGGCTGAAATTAAGTCGTCATCGCCGGAGATCAGAAACTGCGAATTTGTAAAAAATAATATCGGCATTAAAATTATCGGAGGCTTTTCAAATCCACAAATAGAAGAATGTATAATCCACGATAGCAAATCCGAAGGCATTAAGATTATAGATGGAGCAAGAGTTTCCATTAAAGATAACCGCATAAAAAATAATAATGCAGGCCTGTTTATTCAGGATGCGGGGTCGGTTTCAGTAAAAGGTAATTTAATAACCAACAACAAAGGCTGCGGCATTATTGTTAAAAACAGCGAGGCTGCAATTTCAAAAAATAATATTTATGATAATGTCCCGTCAGACATGAAGGGGGCCTTTTATGGCAAAGCCGCCGATGCTGATGACAACTGGTGGGGTAAAGCCGACTGGCATGACCTTTTGACCAATACCAGCGGACGAATAAATATTAAGACAATCCTTGATGGCCCGTATCCTGATGGAAAACCGATCACTATTCCGGTTATAACGGGAAATCTTGGCGGACAGATTGATACGGATTCAATTCTTGCATTCTCTGACAGCCCTTACAGAATAACAAAAGACCTGATACTGGATAATGGTGCAACACTTTATATCCAGCCGGGTGTTATACTTTTGTTTGACAAGCAGTTTTCGATTACAACAAAAAACGGCGGCGTAGCTGCCAGGGGAACAAAAGATAATCCTATTATATTTACATCTTCAGGGTCTTCTCCTTCGCCGGGAGATTATAAAAACGCCGTATGTTTTTCAGAGTCAACCAAGGTCAGCAGTTTTTTTAAATACTGCAAATTCGAATATGCTGCAACAGCTATAGATGTCCAGCATGGAATGCCTGAAATCGCATACTGCCATATTGTAAACAATTCTCAAAGCGGTATCCGGTGTGGAAACGATGCCGGGCCGAGAATATTGTATAATACGATTGCAAAAAACTTAGGAACCGGCGGAATAGAATGTGTGGGCATGGCAAACCCAAAAATTCATCACAATAACTTTGTGGAAAATGCCGTGGCAATTCAATCTTTTTCAACTATTTATATTGATGCCCGTAATAATTTCTGGGGCAAGGTGCCGCCTGACGATACAGTAATATGGGGTAAAAACATAAACATAACACCCTGGCTCGAAGTTCCTGATGTGGATGCATTTTCTATTACGCAAGAAAAGCCGATAAAAAGAGATTAAATGGATAGAAGACTTTTTATAAAACTTTTGAGTCAAGGTGCCTTTGTTTCATACGGCTTGCTAAAGTGCCCGGTTTTGGGCTGGTCTGAGGGTGCATTTGATTTGGCACTTGAAGGGCAGGATCTGATCCAGAAGAAAGATTTTCCCAAAGCAATTAAGGCGCTTCAAGAGGCTGTGCGCATAGATCCGGAAAGCGACTGGGCGTTTGGTCTTCTTGGACGGGCGCATCTTGGACTTGACCAGAAAGCGGAAGCTGTGGCTGCATTCAGGCAGGCCGTACGTTTGAATCCATCTGACACATATTCACGTATGATGATTGAAATTACAACCCAAAAACCTATTCCGCGGCTTGCAAAAAAGGAAAAGCCTCTTACAGATCTTGAAAAGGAAGCAATACACGAAGAAGAGGAGATGCTTAAAAAACTGCATGCTGAGAAAGGGCTGGGTTACAAAGTAAAGCGGGTTGTTATTGATGCGGGTCATGGTGGATTTGATCCAGGAGCTGTTGGACAAAAAGGGCTTAAAGAAAAAGAGGTAACTCTGGATCTTGCGCTAAAGTTACACGAAAGACTGGCCAGGGAGGGAAAAATCAAATCCTTTCTGACCAGGACAGGCGACTATTATATTCCTCTTAGCGCAAGAACCGTTACCGCAAATCAATTTCAGGCAGACCTTTTTATCAGCATACACATAAATGCAAATGAAAACAGACAGCCAAGTGGTTCGGAAACATATTTCTGTTCGGAAAAGGCTTCAAGCGCAGAGGCTGAAAAGGTAGCGGCCCTGGAGAATTCAGTGCTTAAGTATGATGAGTCTTACAAAAAAAAGCAGGGTTATATAGATATTGAAGAGATTTTGTTTAAGTTCGAACAAAATCTTAACTGGAGTGAAAGCGGAGAGTTTGCAAAGGCTTTTCAAGAACGTTTTAAAAAAAGACTGCCGCTGAAAAGCAGGGGGGTTCATTCAGCCAATTTTTATGTTTTGCGTCGTGCTAAAATGCCTGCAATACTCCTTGAAACAGGATTTATATCCAATTCTGATGATGAAGCAATGTTAGAGCAGCCTGCTTTCAGAGAAAAGATTGTAGATGCAGTGGCAAGGGGGCTTGCGTGAGGATCAGGGGTCAGGGGTCAGGGATTAGGAAAAAATATATCTTCCTTGCTATTATGCTGTTTTTTTGTTGCAGTGGTGTTGTTGCAGCAGCGGATGTAAACGAGCTGATATTTCAGGGGGCTGACTATCATTACAAGGGGGACTTGGACAAAGCTGTAAGCAGTTTTGAACAAGCAGTAAAACTTGATCCTGAAAATGAATATGCTCACAACCAGCTTGGCATCCTGTATGGGAAAAAAGACAAATTTGACAAAGCTTTCAGAGAATTTTTAACTGTTGCAGATATAGACAGGCAAAACACTTTCGCATTCTTGTGGCTCGGTATTCTTCACCTGCGTAAAGGGGAAATGAACCAGGCCTTTGAGATGTTTAATAAAATAATTCAAATTGATCCAAGCAGCGCAGATGGCTACTATTTTCTTGGAACTATCTACAATTTCAGACGCAACCCTGTTATGGCTATCGAATATCTGAAAAAAGCGAGGAATGCTGATTCCGGAGAGGCAGACACCCATTTCAGGCTGGCAAAAGCCTTTCATAATGTGGATATGATTGCAAACGCATTGCTTGAATACAACAGGACTCTCGAAATCAAACCTTCATATACAAAAGCGTTTAATGAAATTGGATGGATTTACTATAATACAGGGAAGAAAGAGGCAGCCATAAAGCAGTGGGAAAAAACTCTGAAGATAAACAGCAATGACACGGATGCCATTCTTAACCTTGCCAAGGTTTATAATGATTCTGCGTGGGATGCTTTTACATCAGGGGAAAGAAAGGACGCTTTAAAATACTGGCAAAAGACTCTTAACATAAATCCAGGCAATAAAGCGGCAAAGTATTATATTGAAAAATACGGTTCAGGAAAGTAAATTAAGCTTTAAGAGCTTTAAGTATAATGAACTCGTAAAAAGTCTCGAAATCGTCATGCCGGACTTGATCCGGCATCCAGAACGCATTGAATTTACTGGACTCCGGTTTTCACCCGAGTGACGACTTTTTACGAATTCATCAAACATGACAACCGAAAATTTACATCCCAAGGAGGTAAGTATGAAAAAGTATGCAATTTTAGCAATACTGTTTGTTGGGCTGCTTATTTTGCCCGCTTCTGTTTATTGTCAGCAATGGCAGGATTTAGTCGAACAGATTGGAACAGGTGACATTAACTGGACAAAGGGGGTTGTTCAGGCAAAAGGGATCGGAGTTCCGCCCGAACAATATTACGGCAAACCTCAGGCACGTCCCTTGGCTTTAAGGGCTGCAAAACTGGATGCTATGCGCAACCTTCTTGAAGTTACAAAAGGGGTGAGAATCAATTCAACAACCATTGTCAAAGACTTTGCGGTTACAAGCGATATCATTATGTCCCAGGTCGAGGGAATGGTTAAAGGGGCTCAGGTAGTCCATCAGGAATATATGTCGGACGGAACTGTTGAAGTTACCATACAAATGAGCCTGATGGGAGGTTTTGCTCAACTGATTCTTCCCGTGGAAATCAAGCAGGTTGAATCGATTACGCCTGTGCCGCCCGTTCAGAAAGAACCATTGCCCACTGTTGCCAAGCCCGAAGCTTCGGAGCCAAAGCTTGTGCCAGAAGTTTTCACAGGCATGGTAATTGATGCAAGAGGAATTAATGCAAGACCTGCAATGGCGCCGAAAATTCTTAACGAAAACGGCGAGGAAGTTTACGGATCAGCATATGTAAGCCGTGAGTTTGCTGTGCAACAGGGAATGAGCGGCTATGCAAAAGATCTTACGGCAGCCCAGAGCAATCAAAGGGTTACAAACAGCCCTTTAACTGTTAAAGGGCTTAGAACCGAAGGACATGGCCGTTCCGATATAATTATAAGCAACGCAGATGCTTCCAAGCTTCGAAGCGCTTCAGAGCATCTTTCGTTCTTGAAAAAATGCCGCGTGATGATTGTGGTAGATTAGGCGAAAAGCTCAAAAAAATATTTAAGGAGGAATCATGTTTGCTAAAAAGATATTTATTATGCTGGCTGCTATCAGCCTGCTTTTCCTTTACGCATGCGGACCAAAGGCAATGGCTCCGAAAGCTGAGCTGGATACGCCGGAGCACCATGTTGTCAACGGCAATAAGCTGATGAAGGCGGGCAAGATTGATGTGGCATTTCGTGAATTCAACAGGGCAAAAGAGTTGAATCCGAAATTTTCACCGGCTTATGTGGGGCTCGGCCTTGTTGAGGGATTAAGAGCTGATTTTAATAACAGCCTTAAAACCATGAAAGAGGCAAGGAAATATGCACAGGGAGATGAGCAGAAAATAGCGGTTAATGTGGGATTTATGCGGCTTTATATAATGGGCAAGACAAATATTGATGAAAACTGGCTCAAGCTGGTTGAAGAAGAACTTGATAAAGCCGTGTTGATTTCCAAAGATATTCCCGAACCATATTTCTATATGGGTCTGGCCTATAAAATCTCTTATAAGTTCCGTCAGGCCGCCGACCAGTTTTCAAAAATACTTGAATTAGACAATGGATATATTGCAGAGGCTGATAAGGAATACGCTCTTGTTCAGAAAATCGAAAGAGCCATGCCTGGTTCAAAAATCGGAAAAAAGATCGCTCTTGTCGAAGAGATTACCCGCGCAGATGTTGCCGCCCTTTTTATCGAGGAGCTTAAAGTTGATGAGATTTTTAAAAAAAGGGTTCCAAAAAAATTCGACAGCGCATTTAAAAGCCCTGAAAATAAATTGGAAACCGAAACATCTGTAAAGATTCTATCGGCAACCGACATAGATGATCATGTGCTGAAAGCAGATATTGATGCTGTAATCGAAATAGGAATCAAGGGGCTTCAGCCTTTTCCGGATCACACCTATAAACCGTATCAGACTATAACCCGCGCGGAATTTGCAATGATGATAGAAGATATTCTCATAAAACTCACCGGTGTTGATGATCTGGCTACCAGGTTTATTGGAAGTGTTTCTCCTTTTCCGGATTTGAGAAATGATCTTCCGTATTTCAATGCTGTTATGATTTGCACTACCCGCGGCATTATGGTGGCAAAGGATCTTGCGACAGGAGAGTTTGACGCGATAGGTCCGGTTTCAGGCGCAGATGCGCTTTTAAGTATTCGCTCACTTAAATCTCAGCTTTAGTAGGGATTAGAGGATTAGAGGATTACAGACTAATAGTTTTTCTGCAACCTTACCCCTTAATCCCTAATCCCTAATGAACTTGGAGTATATTATTATGAGGCTTATTATTAATAGGGCAATGCCTTTATTTTTTCTTTTTGTTCTTCTGTTTCCATTTTCCGTACGCGCTGAAAATAAGGCGGTTGAAATTGAAATAAAAGGTGATATGGCGGAAGTTACCCTGCTTGAAGGAAAGGTTGAGGTGATTAAAAAAGGGATGATAAAGCCTCAACCTTTAGCGCTTGGAGATTACGCTGCCCATGGTGATCGGATCGGCACAAAAAAAAGCTCCAGAATAGAGCTTAAACTGCCTGATAACAGCCTGATACGTTTTGATGAACTTACAACCTTTGAGATTGTGAGTGTTGAGTTCGACAAAAAGACAAAACAAAGAGATATAAATGTAAGCATGGTTTTAGGGAAAACATGGGCAAATGTATCAAAAATGCTTGGCCAGAAGGGACGTTTTGAAGTTTCAACAAAAACAGCAGTTGCCGGTGTACGCGGCACTGTTTACAGGGTAAATGTTGCGGAAGACAATACTGTACTGGTTAAAGTTTACTGGGGCGAGGTTGGAGTAAGCAGCGCTCCAAAGTCGGATACTGCTTCGCAATCTCAGCAAATCATGAAACCTACCAGAGTCCTTGGACCGTATCCGGTTGCCGGCCCGCATGCCGTGTCCATGGAAGAATGGACATATATCATAAAGTCTATGCAGCAAATTATTATCCGGCCTGACGGCACAGCCACAAAACCGATGCCGTTTCTTGCCAGCGAGGACTTAAACGACTGGGTTCGCTGGAATCAGGAGCGGGACAAGAAAAATTAAACCACGAAGCACACGCTTTTGTCATTCCGGCGAAAGCTGGGCACGTAGTGACACGTAGTGAAGCGGAAGCGCTAACCGTCAGCGCTAACTGTTAGCGCTATCCGAGGGCAAATATAAGGGACATCCTATAATCCTTCCGTCAAGCATAAAGTATACGCATAAAGTATACGCTTATATAAAAGAAGAATAGGGTGCCTCCGAGTTCCCCCCCCCCAATAACTCATCGAAAAGACAACAAATTAAATTGACTTGTATGATTGCTTGATATATGCTTTTTAAAATTAATTTTGGTCTGTTTTTGAACCTCAAACAGGATAATTACATGACCAGCCAAAGTATTACAAAAAAATAAAGCCCCATTTCTTCAAAAGTATGAAGGATGGGGCTTTTTGTTTATGCAGGCTTGGATCTGAACCGCAATAGCAAGCGAATACAAAAATAGCAAATTTCCTTACGGTCGAAGCTCCCCGCTGCTTGGCAGGGAAGCTTCAAACTATGAACAAAAAAAGGATTTATTATGTCTGATATTGTATCTGTCGAAACAATTGCCGGTAAAATATATCTGATCCGTGGAACAAAAGTAATGCTGGATAGAGATCTCGCGACTCTTTACGGCGTTGAAACAAAACGTTTAAAAGAACAGGTGCGAAGGAACATTGAAAGATTTCCGGAAGATTTCATGTTTGAACTCACAAAAGAGGAATTAAAAAATTGGAGGTCGCAAATTGCGACCTCCAATCAAGATATAATGGGATTACGTATTCCTCCATTTGCATTTACAGAGCATGGTGTAGCTATGCTTTCAAGTGTTCTCAACACCAAACGGGCTATTCAAGTAAATATACAAATAATAAGAACCTTTACAAAGCTTCGACAAGCGTTGTTAGATAATAAAGAGCTCAGGAAAGAGTTTGAAGAGTTAAAACACATCACTGATGAACGGTTTCAGATTGTGTTTGAGACGTTGGATCAATTAATAAATATTGAAAATAATCCAAAGAAGAAAATCGGCTTTACAGTAAAAGAAAAACTAAGTTCATATGGCAATCGAAAAAGAAGATAGTTAGATTATTACAGAAAAAGGAATTAGCTGTTCTATTCCCTACTATACAAACTTATAAACTAAGGAGTGTCCCGCAAATCGCCGATATGAAGCCTATAAACGAGGTGAGATTGAGGCAACCGATTGGGATGAGATTAAAAAAAGGTATGAACATCTTCACAGAGATCCTGAACATTATAGGAATAGAACCGTATAGATATCCTTGTATCCCCGCTTTCCGGATTCCCGCATTTGCCTGCCTGTGCGGGCACGGCAAACAGGCAATAAATGATAATGGAAACATAAGGTTTTGCCTTCTGAAAGGGAATATTATATGTTAAAAAAAGCCTGCCTTTTGTTGTTTGTATTTATTCTGATCCCCTGCATTTCCCATGCTGAGATAATAACCTATATCCATACGGTTAAACAATCATTTGGAGGAAGCCAATCACCAGATGACGCACGGATTGGGGCTATTGCCAAAGCTAAGCGTGAAGTCCTTGAAAAGGCAGGGACATATCTGGAAAGTTTGACCATCGTAAGGGAAAACGTAGTTGAAAAAGACGAAATTCTTGCTCTTGCCGCCGGTGTGCTAAAAACAGAAATTGTATCCCAAAAGAACTTTGCAACAGAAGATACTTTCGGAATTGTTGTTAAGGCAAAAGTAGATGTTGATACAAGCGTTCTTGAAGAGCGGGTAAGAAAGTTGCTTCAAGACCGCAGCCTTTTGGAAAAATACAAGGAAAGCCAGAGGCGTGAAAAAGAGCTTCTGGTCAGGATCGAGATGCTTGAAAAAAAGAACCGGGAGCTGCAACAGTCACCATCGACAACTCATAAACAAGAAAAAGAAAAATTAAAAAAAGATTTCAAGGAAGCCACAGAGGGACTTACTGCTACCGAATGGGTCGGGAATGCCTTGGCATTATGGAAAAACGGGAAATGTCAGGATCCAGACAGGGCTATAGAGTATTTAAATCAGGCTATCCATCTGGATCCAAACTATGTTGAGGCCTATATCTTTCGAGGATTTGCGTTGGAGAAAAAGGACGAGTACGACCGGGCAATTAAAAATTACAGCAGTGCAATCGAACTGAATCCGAAGTACGCTGAGGCCTACTACTCTCGTGGGAGCGCATGGAGAAAAAAGGGCCAGTACGACAAGGCAATTAGCGATTACAGCAGTGCAATCGAACTGAATTCGAAGTATGCTGGGGCCTACAACGACCGCGGGAGCACCTGGGGGAAAAAGGGCAAGTATGACAAGGCAATTATCGATTTCAACAGTGCAATCGAATTGAACCCGAAGTACGCTGTGGCCTACTACGGTCGCGCACTTGCGTTGCAGATGAAGAGTGAGTATATTTTATCAATCAGTGATTTCAACCGGGCAATCGAATTGGACCCTAAGTACGCTATGGCCTACTTCGGTCGCGGGTTTGTATACATAAAGTTAGGTCAAAATAGAAAGGCAGTCGATGACTTAAATTATTATTTAAAACTTTGTGGACATGGGGGTGAAAACTCAGATTTGGCAAGGCAAAAGATAAGAGATTTAGGATATACTCCAAAATATTGAAGTTCACATAACCTTAAATCCAAGATGCCAGAAATTTTCAATTGAGAGATGCACAGCTGTAAGTGCCTCAAAATTGAAGATAGCTGCTATGAATCTGCAATTCTGACCAGAGACGAAAAATATAGATTTCCATATCTAATCTGCTACGAACATTATGACAACACATAACAACACCATAGCTTAGAGGGGCAAGGTTGTGGCGTTTACAAATGGCCGTTTACCCTGCCCGCTGGTGATGGTGGGGTTAGAACAAATAAAAAGTGATGTTAGTAACGAGAATCATAGGAAAATGTCCCGGATGCAAAAGGGAAAATTCATTTGGTAATGTGAATATTCATCAAAATTTATTGTTACGCGGATGTACTCATTGTGATTATTCAATACAAATTCCCCTGCCAGCGCTTTCTAAAAAAATCATATATTTGGATCAATTTTTCCTATCGCATGCCTTTAGAGCAAATTTAAAACAATTTGTTGAAGCGACAAATATTATAGCAGAATTAGCACATGAACAACTTGTGGTCTGCCCTTATTCACCTATTCATAAAACCGAAACGCTTCAGTGGAGACATTCCCAAAAGGAACAACTTTTAGAATTCATAAAAAAGACATCACGAGGTAACGAATTCTATCCCGAGTATAGGATAAAGATGACGCAAATTACCACCAGCTTTAAAAGGTTTCTTGAAAACGACCAAAAGGCACTTTCGATAAACCTGCGTGATGCCTTTCCAAGAGAGATTAATAACTGGGAAGACTACTTTTGGATTGATGTAAAAGGATCCCTTGAAGATACAGAAAGGATAAGAAAATCTAAAGAAGACTCAGTTGCTCAGATAGTAGGATTATTCCAAAATTGGCGAACACAAAATACAACCTTTAAGCAAGACCAGCGATTCGAATTAATTGATGGAGCAAAAGTTTATATACAATTATACGTTGAAATGGCCCAACGTTTAGCAAATGGTGATGTTACTGCCATATTAGATTCGCCCATAAATGCCAAGATTGTTGAGAATCTATTGCATTTTGACAAGGACGAAATAGATATACAAAATCGATTAAATCGGGTTGTCCGGTTTTTTAACTCGAAATATTATTACGAGGTACCAAGTGAATTTATATCATCGGGGTTATTTGCTGCATTAAAACAGAAAGTAAAAAATGGGCATTACGTTAATGAGGGAAAAGCTAAGAAAAAACTGAGTGGCATCTTTTATGATATCAGTTTTATGTCCACTTATGCACCATATTGCGATACCATGTTCATTGATAACCCAATGATTGATCTTATTAAAGAGCCGGAGCTAAATTTAGAGGAGAAATTTAATACCATCTTTTTTGCCAGAAAAAACTGGGATGAATTTATGGATTATCTTACAAAGATTAAAGAGCAAAAAAGCCAGGAAATTGACTGGGCGCTGAGCCTTGTTCATGTATAGGTATTTTATTCTAACCATTTTCTGCGCTTGGGGGAAATGCGGGACAATCCTATATCCTCCTGTAAAGAAAAAAATAAAAAGACTATGAAATCAATCTATTACAATGCGTTATAAATTTGGGGGATATGCGTAGTAAACTTATCAAGTTATGTTTTAAGTATCGACTATTTTTGGATCATTGCCAGCCTTTCGCCTCGGACTATTGATTTGCTAATCGCTGTTACTGATATATTCAGCCATTAATCCCTTTGGCGATAATATGATGCAGGGCTCCCGGAGCAGCTATTCGTGATTTTCCTCGGCATGCAATTCGAATAACATATTTCCTGCACGAATCAAGTTTGGTAGTAATCTTTAAATTTTTCTGCAAAGCTTTCCTGTCTTATTCTAATTTCGATAACTATTGGATTTACTTCAAAAGGTTCAGCCAGTTCATTCGAGGCATAAGACCAAAACTCATGTGAAAGGCGTCTCTCTTTTGAAAATTGATCACGGTTAGACTCTAACAAATCAATACAATATCTTTCAAGCTGGCTTGTTGGGACTAATAATTGACCGGCAAACCAATCTCCTTGTGTTTCATACCAATACAATTCTTTTGTTGGTCTCGACTGTAAATATTCGATAAATTCCTGTTCAGAATTAAAGGGAAGACCTTCATATAATGACTTATGCATAATGAAGTGGCCTATTTCGTGCGCAAGAGTGAACCTGTATTTTTCCACAAAATTATCATACTGATATTCATCGATAAAAATCTTCGTTCGATCAGCACTTAAAAAACCGCTTTGGCTGAAGATTCTATATAAATTGGGAAAAGGAACGATATGCAGGCCCAAATCAGATTCAATTATCCACTCAATTGGTATTGGTAGCTTTAATGACGGATGGTATTTTCCCAGAAAAGCTTTTACATATTCACCAACACGTTCATAGTTCAGGTATGTTGCATTGAATGTCATCTTAATTCCTTTTTGAGTGCTTCCAGTAACTCCTGGATTCTTTCTTTCTCAATGCCCTCTTTTCTTATAGATCTAAAAAGTACCGGCACCTCGGCCATCAATTCCTTATCGGAAACGATACCAGCAGGGATTTTACCTGCACTAATGGTGGCTAAATCACAAAATTCCAACCAATCATCAGATCCTTCCTTGATGCCAAGTGCTGAAGCATATTGCAGTCTTTTTTCCTTGCTTTGTGGTGGTGTCTGAATGCCTCTTTCGATCTTGCTAATATTCCCCGCATCAAAACCATTCTCACGACAAAACTCTCTAAGAGTTTTTCCGAGAGCCTTTCGTTTCGCAGAAAATAACTCTTCAAAATTTGTATACATTTTCACCCCCTCTCTTTGCTTGCCCTCATTTTACATTGTCTCTGCCTGTTGTGATTATTTATACAACGTTGTAAAAAATAATACAACACCTTTTTATTTTATTATGACATATGTCTATCAAGGGGGTGGACTTGCAGGACATCTAGGATTTTATGCGTTTCTCATTTTATTTTTGGTCTTTTGAGGAGATTACAAATATGCACTAATATCTAACTATTGAAAGGCATATAAAGAAAGGCCAAGTTTTTTCAAGGCTGCGCTGAATTTATGGTCAAATGTTGCGACCATGGCTTTCTTTCTGGCTTTGCAAACAGACGCAACAACAGCATCGCCATAGTCCGGAATCTTATCTGGCCAGTATGAAAAAAGGATTTTCAGGTTTACTTCGTGGACAATTTCTATGCCAGGCATAGTAACAAAATCACCGATCATCTCCTTTATTACCAATACCGGAATATTATAAACCCTATCCAACACATAGACAAACTCGGTTATGACATTCTGTGGGCACAAAATTGACAACCGCAGTGCGGAAGCGTTTTCAAAAAGCCCTGCTATTTTGTTTTGCTGGTTCTTATTTCTATCCGTCACAAAGGATATCAGCGCATTGGTATCTATAACAACAAGGTGTCTTTTCACTGGTATCTTTCTGTCCGTAGTTTTATAGATAATTTTATGTCGTTTTCGATATCTCCGCTACCTGTTTTGACAGCGTTTCTAAACTTTAAGAAGTTTTTCTGCGTGGGCAAAACTACAATTTTCCCATTTTCAATCTTCCATTCAAGCGCATCATTAATGGATAGGTTGAGGTTTTCCCGGATGTCTTTAGGGATGGTTGTCTGATACTTGGAGGTTATAACGGTTCGCATGGCCTGTTCCTCTTTTTTGTTTATAATAATTCTTACAATGAATCACTATCGTAAGAAATAATAATAGTCAAGATATTATCTGTTCCAAAAAATATGAACCGAAATAGCGAGCGCATTCCCCGCAGCTTGTCGGAGCAAAGCGGAGATCCAGTTCCAGCGGGGCTGCAGGGTGGGGGCGTCTATAAATAAGCAAACAACCTGACGAATAGTTATATTATTAATAGTATTTTTATATGGTTAGATTAGCTATCCCGGACTCACCGGATGGTCAGGATTTGGTTTCTTGATTTTTTCTTTTTTTGGTTTCTTCGTCCCTGAGGTCTTTTTTTAGAATTTTGCCGACATTTGTTTTTGGCAGCTCTTTTTTAAATTCTATCTCGGTTGGAAATTTGTACCTGGCCATTTTATTTATGCAAAATTCAAGAAGCTCTTCCCGTTGCAGGGGGCTAAAGGGGGATGGGGTTGAATTTAGGCGTTTCTTTTTTTTTATTTGTTTGGGGAATCTATTGGACTCCTCAGTTTATAAGTTTATATCGTCAAGAAATGAATATTGATTTTCTTTTGCAATTTTCTTCCTGTCTTTACACAAACTCCGAAAGAAACAGGTGGGCTGAACATATCCTGATACCTTCCTTTGTGATAAGATCAATATCATCCTCAAGTGATACCTGTGTGGCCTGCACGGAAGGAAAGCGAATCTTCAAGTAGTTGAGCGGCCGGCTGATATCCCTGCCGGACTTCTTTTTGCATTCCACAAAATGGAGAGGATTTCCATCTTCAACAATCACGAAATCCACCTCTCGTCTGTCTACGTCCCTGAAATATCGAAGCTCTATGTTCCGGCCTTCAGTATCCTGAAGAAAGAAACACCATTTCAAAAGATGACAGGCAACGAGGTTTTCAAATCGTTTTCCCGTATCCTTGACCACTGTCCAGTCAAGATGGTAGTGTTTTGCCTCTTTTTTGACCGCTCTTATCCTGGGCGCTCCGAACGGATATATCCGGAAAATCATATAGAGATTTTCGAGCATGCCGATCCACCGCGACACTGATTGATGTGAAACCTGCAGGTCTTCTCTCAGCGCATTGATTGAGAGTGGAGAACCAACCAGTTCAGGAAGACGCAGCGCCATCTTTTCAATAATGCCCAGGTCACGAACGTTCTCAAGATCGGCCAGTTCTTCCCTGACAATTCGTGAACGGTATTCTCTGCTCCATCGCTTACTCTGTGTTTCCGACTGCAACATGAACGGCTCGGGAAATCCGCCATAGGTCAGAAGATCGCGCACAGTTGATTGCGCAGGCATGGCCAGTTCGGCATATGTCAGCGGGAAAAGCCGCAAAAAATGATATCGCCCCTGAAGGGAATCGCCACCACGACGGTAATAGTCAAGCCGTGCGCTGCCGGTAACAAGCATGTGAAGTTCATTGCCGCGTTTATCATACAGGCCTTTTACCACCTGCCGCCACCGCGAATACTTGTGAATTTCATCAAGGATCAGATAGCCAGGCCCTGCGGGAAATCGTTCGATGAGAATTTTCTCCCTGTCCTCTGCCGCATCCCAGTTCAGATAACGCGTTTTTGTATCAAACCCCGCTTCATGACAAAGCTGCTTTGCCATCGTGGTTTTTCCGGACTGTCGCGGTCCACCAACAAAAACCATCTTACGTTTCAAATCGTCGGATACATTTTTTTCGATATATCTATGTAAATAATCAACCAATTTTACCTCCATCAAAAAATACAAGCGTGTAATTTACGATGGAGGTAAATATATTCTCTTTGGCTCATAAATGTCAATGTAAAAAACAGGAGGGACAATCCTATATTCTCCTGTCAATAGAAAAATAAAAATAACATAAAATCAATATATTGCGATACATTATAAATTTTGGGCGCACCTATATTGTAAGCTCTCAAAGAGCTTT
>Ga0307380_10005090_pt1 | contig 17526 bp, 17 predicted proteins | sample UN3MG_FD_202239 | JGI IMG/M metagenome (GOLD analysis project Ga0307380, IMG submission 202239) | Soil microbial communities from Risofladan, Vaasa, Finland - UN-3 | ecosystem: Environmental > Terrestrial > Soil > Coastal area > Acid sulfate soil | place: Finland: Risofladan, Vaasa | collected...
TGTTAGCCGAGAAAGAATTCCTACAAACCGCCGCACTACTGGACAAGATCCACAAGGACAGCGCTTTTAGGAACGACATCATCGCCCATCAGCTCCTGGCACTCAGAAAGTACACTCGTGAAAATGTGGCTCAAGTTCTGATGAGTCACGTGGAAAAGGTGTCGCGTTTATGAGAGTCGACCAGCTCGTCCCGGCTTTCCACAGGGGGGATGCCATTGGCGATACAGCCTTTCATTTGAAGCAGTTTTTTCTGTCTCAAGGTTTTCAATCCCAAGTCTATTGTCTGACCAGAGATTCAGTTCTTGAGGAAGAATCCCAGTTGTTCGATTCCTTCCCTGAGCCGAATCCTGAGGACATCACAATGCTTCATTTTGCCTTGCCCTCTCCTCTGACTCAGGCTCTCATGAAACTGCCCAGCCGAAAAGTTATGATATATCACAACATAACGCCCCACACTTATTTTGAGGGATTCAACCCGGAAATGGTGCGTATCTCTTGTTTGGGGCGAGAAGAACTCAAGTCCTTGGCCTCCCACGTCGAATTGTCTTTAGCTGATTCCGAGTATAACCGTCAAGAGCTGACTGCTCTGGGTTTTAAAAAAACAGAGGTTTTTCCACTCTTTATCGACTATAAAAAGTATGAAAAGCCTGCATGTGACTTCATGTACCAATTCTTTAATGATGACCGCCTCAATATTCTTTTTGTGGGGCGTATCGTCCCGAACAAAAGGATCGATGCGCTCATCAAAGTGCTCTTCTACTACAAAAAGTATATTTCCCCTCTGGTTAGGCTGATCGTCGTGGGAAAAACGAACTCTCTCCCAAAGTACTATGAGAGTTTAGTCCGGCTTGCGGATGAGTTCTATCTCAAACCGGAGGAGATCTGTTTCACGGGCCATATTCCCGACGAAGAGATGTTTGCCCTGTATAAAGCTTCCGATGTGTTCCTCTCTTTGAGCGAGCACGAGGGATTTGGGCTTCCCTTTGTAGAGAGCATGATTTTTGATCTCCCCATAATCGCCTTCAACTCAACGGCTGTACCCTATACTTTGGGCGATTCCGGGGTTCTCATCAACGATAATGAGTGCGTAGACAAGATCGGTGAACTCATCCATCTCGTAACCCATGATGAGGAGCTTCGGAAGACAATAATCTCAAGTCAGTGCCTGGAGCTGGAGAGATACAAATCAACAGATCTAAGAGAGTTCCTGCTGGAGAGTTTTGGGAGTTTGGCAAAATGAAGATCGCCTTTATCGTTCAACGCTACGGGAAAGAAGTTATGGGAGGGTCAGAGCTCCATTGCCGTCAGATCGCAGAAGTTTTGGCAGAAAGTGGTTTTGATTGCACGGTGTATACGACAACAGCCAAAGACTATATCACCTGGAAAAACGAGTATTCTCCCGGTGAGACCGTTCTGAATGGTGTCCAGGTGAAGCGTTATAGAGTCGACAAAGAGAGAAATATCACCGCATTTAATAAATACTCCGATTGGATCTTTGCCAATGAGCATACGCATGAGGATGAGGTCGAGTGGATGGAACAACAGGGTCCTGTGTGCCCTTCTCTTCTAGATGCCCTGGAAAAAGAGGAGGACGAACACGATGTGTTTGTGTTTTTTACGTATCTTTACTACAACACATACTGGGGCCTTCAGAGAGTAAAGAAACCGAGGACCCTTGTCTCGACCGCGCATGATGAGCCGGCTCTATATCTTGACATGATGAAGCAGGTATTTGCTTTGCCCGATGCCTTTATGTTCAACACAGAGGCCGAGCAAAACATGCTTGCCAGAGAGTTCCCCTTCGAAAACAAATACCAGGATATCGTGGGTGTAGGTGTGGAGATTCCAGAAAAGGTGCAAGGTTCGCTCTTTTCGCAAAGGCATGGGATCTTTCCCCCCTTTATTCTATATGCTGGCCGGATTGAACCGGGCAAAGGGTGTCAAGAGCTTATCGATTTTTTTGGACATTACAATCAGAAAAATCCGGAGCCGACCCTTGTTCTCATCGGTAAACTTCTGATGGATATTCCGAAGCACCCAAAGATCAAGTATTTGGGATTCCTCAGCCCTGAAGATAAAAACGCGGCAATGGCTGCAGCATTGGCCACCATCCATCCCTCCCGTCTCGAGAGCCTGTGTATGGCTGCCTTGGAATCCATGGCCGTAAAGACGCCCATCCTCGTCCAGGAGCAGACAGAACCACTCAAACAACACTGCCTTCAAGGCGGCAGCGGTCTGTTTTATTCCAACTTTAGAGAATTTGGCGAGGCACTCGATCTCTTTTTAACTGATTCACGATTGCGGGAGAGGATGGGAGAGAATGGTCTCAGGTATGTGAGAGACAACTATTCCTGGCCAAAGATCATCGAGAAGTACAAACGCTTGTTCGCTTTTTTAACCTAAATTCTCTTTCTTAGAACGGTCCTGCTCTCTAATAACCGGCACTTTGGCAATTTTCTTCATATTCCTGGAGCTAAAACCGACTAAATTTCCTCAACGGACGCGTCCTGTGAAAATCATACGATTATGTTGATATCTAGGGCGGTTTTACACTCTGACGAGGCGCCAAGGGAAAAGGAGGCAGCCAGGTTTAAATTGACTCCGGTTGTCGATTGTGTTAAGAAATGACTCTCAAAATGAGATAAATGGCCTTCATAAACTACGCAACAAAGAGCCTCGCGATCAAGATCGTATATTACGGTCCCGGTCTCAGCGGAAAAACCACCAATATCCGTTACATTTACAGCAAAATGGACCCGGATTCTCGGGGAGAACTGATCTGTTTGGAAACTCCGATCGAAAGAACTCTCTTTTTCGACCTGCTCCCCATAAAAGCGGGTTTGATCAATGAATTCAACACTCATTTTCAGCTCATGACCGTCCCTGGCCAGGTATTCTACGAAGCCTCCAGAAAAAGCGTGGTCAAAGGAGTGGATGGGATCGTTTTTGTGGCAGATTCACAAATTCCTCTTATCGATGCCAATCTGGAAAACTTCGATAATTTGAGACGAAACCTCCTAGACCACGATATCGATTTAAATCTGATCCCTTTAGTGTTTCAATATAACAAGCGTGATCTTGAGAATCTCGTTCCTGTGGAAACGTTCAACAGCCTTCTCAATCCACAGGGGCGCCCCTATGTGGAATCTTCAGCCATAAACGGCGATGGTGTTCTTGAAACCTTAAAAGAGATCGCAAAGATCACCGTTCCATGGGTCAGAGAAAAATTGTTCGGCGAAAAGAGAGACGCTGAAGACAAGGAAGATCAGCTGAGAATGATCAGAGAGGCAGAGGCGAATAGGGCAGAAGTCAAAACAGAGATCGAATTCGTTCCTGAAGAAGAGGCTGCCCCGATCCGGATGACAAAAATAAAGTTTAAGAGCCAATCCGATATCGAGGACCAGCTGGAGAGTTTGGCAGTGGAATTTACGTCTAAGAAGTAACACCTCCCAAAAAACATCCCCGATTCTTGGTTCCGATTCAGTTTTTTTTCACAGGCTTTGATAAAAATAAGGATGTTGATTCGTCTGTGTATACGGACGGCGATGTTATTCAAGATCTTCAGTACTTCATTATATGGGATAGAAGCGTATCTTGTGGAGGTTGAAGTCGATATCTCTCTGGGCATTCCTGACTTCGTGATCGTAGGGCTTCCCGATGCTGCGGTGAGAGAGAGTCGGGAAAGAGTGAAAGCGGCGCTGAAAAACTGCGGCTACATCTTTCCCTCACGGAAAGTCATCATCAATCTGGCTCCTGCGGACAGGCGGAAAGAGGGCTCTTCATTTGATCTCCCAATCGCCTTGGGTTTGCTGGCTTACCTTGACGTCTTCCCTCTTGACCAGCTTCAAGATTACCTTTTTCTGGGAGAACTGGCATTGGACGGCAGGATCAAAAGCGGGAAGGGGATCCTGTCTTCGACCGTTCTCGCTAAGGGTCTGGAATTTAAAGGTATCGTCATCCCCAAGGACAATGAAATAGAAGCCGCCCTAGTGCAAGGCATAGATATCTTTGGATTGGAAGACCTTGTGAAAGTCACACGATTGCTGGCGCATCCAGATAGCGTTACTCCCTCCGCATACCGGTTGGCAGACCTCCTGCCCTCACGGAGTTTTGAGGTGGACTTTCAGGAGATCCGTGGACAACAACACGCCAAACGTGCGTTGGAGGTGGCTTCTGCAGGAGGCCACAATGTCCTTCTGATTGGACCTCCGGGTGCGGGAAAAACCATGTTGGCCAGACGACTTGCGACGATTTTGCCACCCATGAGCTTCGAGGAGATCATTGAAGTCACACAGATCTACAGTGCATCGGGATTGTTGAGATCAAGAGGTGTAATTGGAGAGAGGCCCTTTCGCTCTCCTCATCACACAACGACTGTGGCCGGTCTCATCGGTGGAGGCCTTTGGCCGAAGCCAGGAGAAGTCAGTCTCGCGCATCATGGAGTTTTGTTTTTGGATGAGCTCCCCGAGTTTCGTAAGCAAGCTCTGGAAGGCCTGCGTCAGCCTCTTGAGGACGGCGAGGTCACGGTCTCCAGGGCTTCCATGAGTGTTTCCTATCCCTCTTCGTTCATGCTGATCGCTGCCATGAATCCCTGCGAAGATGTGGCTAGTGGATTTTCTGCCGGGGGTATCGAGTGCACTGATGCTCAGAGATACCGTTACTACTCAAAAATTTCCCGGCCTCTTCTCGACCGGATCGATATTCAGATCGAAGTGCCGAAAGTCGGGTTCAAAGAGATTATCTCTAAACATGAAGGGGAATGTTCTTCTGAGATCAGGCGCAGAGTGGTTGCGGCGAGAAAAACCCAGCTCAAGCGATACAAGAGAAAAAAGATATTTTCCAATGCCCGGATGGGGACAAGAGAGGTGAAAAAATTCTGCCAAGTGTCTTCTGAGGGAAGAGAGCTTTTGGAGATGGCGGTCAACAAGTTGGGCTTCAGCGCTAGAGCATACATGCGAATACTTAAAGTGGCGAGGACGATCGCCGATCTGGAAGGAGAGGAACAGATCAGTCCATGCCATATCTCCGAGGCTATTCAGTACCGCATGTTGGATAAATACTTCTAAAGCCATTTTTTTTCTTGACATATAAAATAAATCATATATAATATTATTCTAATATAGTAACAAGATAATATATCAATGAAAAAAAAGAGATACTCAAAAGAACACGAAGAGCTTTCGAATAAGTTCAGGGCTCTGTCTCATCCGGCAAGAGTGAAACTCGTAGAAGACCTGATGGAGAAGGAGTGTTGTGTGGGGGAGATGCAGAGATGTCTCTCCATATCACAGCCGAACGTTTCTCAACACCTCAAGGTTTTAAAAGATGCGGGTATCATTCGGGGAAGAAGAGAAAAAACCAGGATCTGTTACAGTATCGCAGATGATAATGTCCAAAAAGCTCTTTTGCTGTTTCTAAAAGGAGATGGATCAAATGAGTAAGATCAATGAAATCACATCTGGCGTTTTTAAAAATGAAGTCTTGAATTCCGATATTCCAGTTGTTGTGGATTTTTGGGCACCCTGGTGTGGTCCCTGTCGCATGGTGGCCCCTGTTTTAGAAGAGATATCCCAAAAAATGAATGGCAAGATCAAGTTCGTCAAGCTCAATACGGACGAAAATCAGAAAACCGCCATGGATTATCAGATCATGGCCATCCCATCGCTGTTGATATTCAAAGATGGCCAGGAGGTTGACAGGATCGTCGGTTTTGTCCCTCAGGAACAGCTTGAGGCTGATTTGCAGAAAATCATATCTTGACTCCTATCCAGCCGGAAGCATCCACTGTCTGTTTACAGTATAGATGCTGTCTCAGGGTGTTAATTCCATCGTTTTCCTAGAGGGGATATGTACCTCTTTTATCCTGAAGCATGGGGTTGTTTTTTTTAGCTTGACATTCACGCTAAATTCCCATTTATATGTTTTTTAGCCTTTCATCGCCAGATTAAACATAGGAAGAGATTGGTCGTAGATTCTTCACTAAATGGAGAGAGGAGGAGCAATGAAAAATAAAGGGCGATTGGAGATTCCAAGACGAGCTTTTGTGAGTTGCATTCCTGGAATATTACTCGGAGCAGGATTGTTATCCAAATCGGCATATCCCTTTGGGGATATTCAGGAGAAACCTGTCCTCAAGGAAGAGTTGACGCAGGAAGAATTGAAATGGGTGGAACAATCCTCGATGGCCAAAGACCTGTCTAATTATTTTGGTGAGGGATACAGCTGTGCCGAATCTCTCTTTATGGTCTCTCTCAGGTTCCTCAAGAAGCCAGAGGAGCTTGTCTGGGTAGCGGCTGGATTTGGAGGAGGGATGTACAATAAAGACCTCTGTGGTTTTCTCACAGCCGGGATCATGGCCATCGGTCTTTCATCGGGGATGCTGAATAAAGAGAGAAGTGAAGCGAAGGATCACTGTGGTATGCAGGTCAAAGAATATTGGAAATGGTGGCGATCTGTGTCGCCCCTCCGCTGTGCGGATATCCGGACTGAGGGAACAAGTTCAAGCGTCTGTCGCCGGTTGGGGCAAATCGCCGCCGCCAAAACAGAGGATTTGATCAAAACCGTAAAAGGCTAGATTAGGAGGAACTCATGATCAAGGACTTTCAGAAATACCTGGTTAAGTCCTGCAAGATCCTCAACGAAGTTGAAGCAGAGGTGGGGAGCCTTGAGGAGTAATCCAAAAATAAGGACTGAATTAGCCTGTTTTGCTCTGTTGCTATCCCTGTTCATCAGTTTTTGTTCAGAGAGAACTCCTCCGCAGGAGGGGATATCTCTAGAGGGTTTTATCTCTATATTTGATGGCGAGACACTCTCGGGGTGGAGGAAGTTGACTGAATCCAGCGAGAATTCTGGAGTGTGGGATGTGATTGATGGTAAAATCGTTGCGAGCCAGACGACAGAAGGGGAGGGGGGCCTTCTCGTCTCATTAAAGACGTACGGTGATTTCGAGGTATATGCCGAGATTAAGGCCGATTACCCCATCGATACCGGCCTGTTCCTGCGTGTTCAGCCCCACGTTCTCTCTTACCAGGTGACCATCGATTATCGGCCCGATGGGGAAATCGGTGCGATCTACTGCCCGGGTAGCGGCGATTTTCTTGTCCACAATCCTGCAGGTAAAGATTTGTGGAAAAGCGACGAGTTCAACTCTGTCCGGGTACGGATCCAGGGCCAACCGCCACGGATTCGGGCCTGGTTCAACGGCTCAGAAATCGTGGATTTTACCGATACTTTGGTCGAAAGCGGATACAGAGTTCCCCGCGAGGGTTTTTTTGGGATACAGGTCCATGGCGGTTCAAGCTGGGGAAAAGGCAACAAGGTCTATTTCCGCAGGCTCCTCATCAAAGATCTCAACACTCAATAGCCATTAATATCCTGTCTCTGAGGACAACCTTCCCATTCTTGATCACATGTTTGATGGGATTGATACCGAAGTGGTAAACGAGGGTGAGATAATGGGGAGCCTGATAGAGGACGAGATCCATCTTTTTCCCGACTTCCAGACTGCCTACCTCTTCATCTCTTGTCATGGCATAGGAGGCATTGGCTGTCACTGCATTTATGGACTCTTCTACACTCATTTTAAGAGTGAAGACAGCCAGTTGCATGACAAAAAACAGAGATTCAGTCATAGAACTTCCGGGATTAAAATCTGTGGCCAGAGCCACGATGGTACCCCTGCATGTCAGCAATTGGTGGCAGCGGGAAACGATACAATCAGCGAAAATCATCCAGGCTTTTCCTCACCGATGCGCGCTTGTTTCTCCGGATAAATGATGGAGTTTCATACGACTCCCACTTCTTTTCCCAGGCCGGCCTCTGCCAGAGGGATTCATTCCCTTTAGGCTCGAATATGTAGGGCGGGGTTTCCTGCTGAACCTGGAACGGGGGAGGAGTTTTTTCTCTTTGAGGTTGGAACTCTTGGGGTGTCACGGCATCCATTGTCGGTTTGGGTTCGAACCCTGTTGCGATCACCGTCACTTTGACCATATCTTTCATGCTCTCCTCGATCACAGTGCCGAATATGATGTTGGCCTCGGGGTGTGCCAGGCCGTGGATCAATTCTGATGCCTTGGACACTTCATGCAGGGTGATATCTTTTCCGCCCGTGATGTTGATGAGGACTCCGTGGGCTCCTTCGATGGACGTGTCAATGAGAAGCGGGCTGGATATGGCTTTGTGTGCAGCATCGACAGCCCTGCTTTCTCCAGAGGCGATCCCCGTTCCCATAAAGGCCATTCCCATGCCCTTCATGATGGATTTGACGTCTGCAAAATCGAGGTTGATAACCCCAGGTCGTGTGATCAGGTCGGAAATACCTTGAACAGCCTGCCGCAGGATGTCATCTGCCATCTTAAAGGCATCCTGGATCGATGTGTCCAAGTTCACGGTCTCGAGAAGCCTCTCGTTGGGGATGGAGATCACCGTATCCACGGCTGTCTTGAGTTCGGCCAATCCTTCCTGAGCCTGTCGTGCTCTGATTTTTCCTTCAAACTCAAAGGGAAAAGTGACGATGGCGATAGCCAGAATATCCAACTCCGAGGCGATATTAGCCAGGATGGGCGTTGCTCCCGTCCCTGTGCCTCCTCCCAAACCCGTGGTGAGAAAGACCATGTCTGCTCCTTCCATGAGCTCGACAAGCTTCTCTGTGTCTTCCAAGGCAGCTTGTTTCCCGATGTCAGGCCTTCCCCCGGATCCCAGACCCTTGGTCAGTTGACTTCCGATCTGGAACTTGATTCCCGCGTTGTTGTTGTTGAGCGCTTGAAGGTCGGTGTTGACGCCGATGAATTCAACGCCCTCGATCCTTGCCTCGATCATTCTGTTGACGGCGTTTCCTCCTCCACCCCCAATTCCGATGACCTTGATGTTGGCCCCTACGCGCTCATCCACCAAGTGAAATTTTAGTTTGCTTTTAAAATCCTCGTGCATGTTTGCCTCCTATGCCTCTTTTAGCCAATCCTTCATTTTGGCCCAGAAGCCCTTTTTTCTATCTTTAGAAAAGCCTCTATCCTTCCACTGGTTATATCCGTAGAGGACGAGACCCACTGATGTTGCATAGTCCGGAGTGCTCACCCGGTCCGCAAGCCCTCCGATCCCGCTCGGATCACCCCGGCGAACCGGAAGGTCAAAAATGCCTTCCGCCACTTCTTCCAACCCATCCAGCAAAGCTGTCGCTCCCGTGAGCACGATGCCCGAATTCAGGGACTTTTCATAGCCCATTCTCCGGATGTCATTGTCGACCAATCGGAATATTTCTTCAGCTCGTGGTTGGATAATGTCTGCCAGAAGTTGTCTAGAAAGCACACGGGGTTTCTTGCCGCGGCCCACAGAGGGAACCTCGATGGTTTCCTGTTCCTCCTCTAGCGGACTGGACACGCATCCGAATTTTTTCTTGATCTTCTCTGCATCGGGGATCGGCGTGCGCAAGCCGACTGCGATATCATTAGTAAAATTGTCTCCCCCGATAGGAATGACAGATGTGTACCAAAGACTCCCGCGTTCGAAAATGGCGACTTCGGTCGTGCCTCCGCCGATGTCGATCAAACCGACACCGAGTTCCATTTCATCATGGGTCAGGATGGAGAAACTGGTGGCAATTTGGTTGAGGACCAAATGCTCGATCTCGATGCCGGCCCTGGTGATACAAGTCTTGAGGTTTTGAACCGATGTGATGGCCCCCGTGATAATATGGACATTGACTTCCAGCTTGATTCCGCTCATACCCATAGGATCTTTGATCCCATCCTGATCATCCACGACAAACTCCTGCGGGATGATGTGGATGATCTCTCTGTCAGGAGGAATGGAGACGGCTTTGGATTGATCGATCACACGCCTGATGTCTTCTCGGCTGATCTCTTTGTTTTTCCCGGAGACAGCAATAACACCTCTGCTGTTGAAGCTCTTGATGTGAGCCCCTGAAATACCGACAAACGCCGAATCGATCTCCACGCCTGCCATAAGCTCAGCCTCTTCTTGTGCTTTCTTAATGGCGTCCACAGTGGTCTCGAGATTGACTACAACTCCTTTTCTCAATCCTCTCGAATCACTCGTTCCGATGCCGATGATCTCGATCTTTCTGTCTTCAGTGACTTCACCAATTATGGCAGTGATCTTTTTTGTGCCGATATCTATACCGACAATATAGCCATTTTTTGGCATTATTTTGCCTCCTTTATCATGCTTGGAGAGATATCATTTGCGAATTGTTTTTGAGGCTTTATATAGATGCGCTCCTCGAAGCGCAGGTCTACATATTCTATGGGTCCGTATTGTTTAAATATTGGCTCTTGAACCCGGTAACGTTTCATTCTCTCATGGAACTGGCTTTCACCGATTATGATCCATGTAGGCGACTCCTTGAGCTTAACTTTCGCATTTTCATATTCCGTGAGGTCTAAAACCGCGATCGCTTCTCTCTCCGATGGGTCCAGATTGTCCAGAAGCGCCCATCCAAGGTCGAGTTTCTCAGCGATATTCTCCTTGAAATTTTTAGAATCCACGAACAGAGGAAGGTCCCAGTTAACCAAAGAGTCGACCTCCTGGAGCTTTATACCCTCCCTGTCAATGAGGAATGTCCGGCTTTTTTTCAATAAAGCGGCGGGCTGCCTCTCCAGAATTGAGATCTTAAGGGTCGATGGGAAGTTCTTCCGGACGCGGATATCTTTGATCCATGGATGGACGACCAGTTTTTCTTTAAGCGTATGGATGTTGAGAATCAGAAGATTCCCCAAATGTTTTCCTTCGAGGAACAGGCGAATATCCTCTGCGATTTGTTCTTTGGCGCAGGACACTTCGATGCAGTCGATATCCAAATTATCCCAAGAGATCAAGAAGAGGTAAGCTCTTTGAAAAAGGGTGAACAGTCCGCTGATAAGGAGGAAACAGAAAAGGATGTGCCTGAATTTCAGTTTGATCCGTCTCTGCACTTTCTTGGGTTTGGTCTTTTTCTCCTTTCGCATGAAGTGTAGTGGTTCGGAGATTAAGACGTTTGCCTTGTATCTAAGCGGGGATGTCACTTGTGTGGCCATCGTCTTATTTTTCTCCTAATTCCGTGATCAGCTCTGGAATTATCTTGTTGATGCTTCCTGCGCCCAGGATGAAAATCAAATCTTCCGGCTCTGCAGTTTTGGCGACAAGAGCGGCGATCTTCGTAAGGTCGGGTTCGAAATAGATGTTCTTGTGCCCGAATTTTTGAGTTTCTTCAAAAAGAACTTGACCGGAAACACTATCGATCGGCTTTTCCCCGGCAGGATAGACTTCTGTGATGAAAAGAACATCCGCTTGGTTGAACGAAGTGGCGAATTTTTTCATAAGAGAAGATAACCGGGAGTAGCGGTGAGGCTGGAAGACCACTACCGTGCGGCGTGGCCAGCCCCTTTTTGCGGCCTCTAGCGTAGCGATGATCTCGGTAGGGTGATGGGCATAATCCTCGAAGATCATGATGCCATTCACCGTTTGCTTCAACTCAAACCGCCGTCCGATCCCCGTATAAGCCTCCAGCGCCTCCAGAATTGTGGGAATGGGAATATCCAGGTCCAACCCAACTGATACAGCCGCCATTGCATTTTGAATGCTGTGTTTTCCCGGTACATTTAATTTAAGGACGCCGATCTTCTCGTTTTTATAATAGAGCTCGGATGTGCTGGTGAATTTGTCGAACGTCTGCTCACGCGAATAGACATCCGCCTGTGTGGAGAATCCATAGGTGATGACCCTGCGTTCCAGCTCCGGCATAAGGCTCTGAAGGTTTGCATCATCCAGGCAGAGGATGATAGGACAGAAAAAGGGAACTTTGTTTGCAAAATGAATAAAGGTCTTTTTGATTTCATCCAGAGTCTTGTATTGATCCAAGTGCTCCTCGTCCAGATTTGTCAGCACGGCCATAAACGGAGAAAGATAGAGGAAAGACCGATCGCTCTCATCCGCCTCGGCCACGATGAAATCTCCCTCTCCCAGCTTGGCATGGGCCCCGATGGTGTTGAGCCTGCCACCGACAATGATCGTTGGATCAAAACCTCCAGCTTCAAGGACTTCGGCGATCATTGATGTGGTGGATGTTTTCCCGTGAGAGCCTGCCACAGCGATCCCGTGTTTCATCCGCATCAATTCTGCCAGCATCTCTGCCCGGGGGATGACGGGTATTTTTTGACGCCTTGCTTCTTGCACCTCATCGTTTTCTTCTGTGATAGCGGAGGAGATCACCACCACATCCGAGCCATTGATCTGTTCCGCCCTGTGTCCGATGTGAACCTCGGCTCCCAACCGTGCCAGGCGCCGAGTCGCTTCATTCTCCTGGACGTCAGAACCTGAGACTCTGTAGCTCAGGTTGAGGAGAACTTCAGCAATTCCATTCATTCCGGTGCCTCCGATACCGATCATGTGGATGTGTTTGAGCTTGTGATATTTTTTATTGACCACCGGTTCTCCTAACTTTCTTCTCCCGTAAATTCCAGGCAGAGGTCTGAGATTTTTTCTGCAGCGTTTTCTCTTTTGAGAGGTTTAAGATTGTTCTCCATTCGATCTATTTTTTCTTTATGGGTCATGAAATCCCGGATTTTTTCCGTGAATGTCTCTGGTGTAAAATCCTCTTCGAGGAGGATCTCAGCGCCCTGGGCCCTTTCGAGTTCCTTGGCGTTTAAGAGTTGATGATCATCTGTAGCCTTGGCAAATGGAACAAGGAGTGATGCCTTTTGGGCGGCGATGAGCTCAGCGATTGTGGTGGCTCCCGACCGGCACACGATGAGGTCTGAGCTCTGAAAGTAGTCGGGGATGTTGAAGAAGTAGGGAGAAACGGTCACATCTGTGTATCCATGGTAGGCGTAGCGGTCTTTGACCCATTCATAGTCGTTGGCTCCGGTTTGGTGGACGAATCGTAGTTCCTTTTTCTCCTGCGAAAGAAGGGGCAACGATTCTGTGACTCCCATGTTGAGGAAGTGAGATCCCTGGCTTCCCCCGAAGATCAGGAGGGAAAAACGATGATTCCGCTCTTTTTTAGGAAGGGAATAGAACTCTTCTCGTGTGGGATTTCCCGTGACATACCCTTTCCCCTTAAAGTAGGGAAGAGAGCCCTCAAAGGCGACTACAGCTTTGCGAACCCATGGGAGTAGAAGCCTGTTTGTCAGTCCAGGCTTGAGGTTCTGTTCCATGATCAGAGTCGGGATTCTAAGCCAGGATGCAAGAAGAACGATCGGGCCCGAACTGTAACCGCCGACTCCGATCACTAGAGCTGGCCGTATACGTAAAAGGATATAAAGGGACTTGAGGAAGCCATAGGGCAGCAGAGCAAGAGACTGGAATGTCCTCAGGCCTTTCCCCTTCAATCCTTCGATCTTTAGAGGAATAAATTTCGCCCGATAACGCTCCATGATGTTTTTCTCCAGCACCCGACTGCTGCCGACGAATGTGATCTCTACTGCTGGATCCTTCTCCTTTAATTTTTCACCGACTGCCAGAGCAGGGTAGAGATGTCCACCCGTTCCGCCTCCGCTTATAATGACTTTCCGTGCCTTCATCTTTTTCTTCTGCTTCCTTCCTTGCGCTGTGAGATGTGGAGAAGGATACCTATAGTGAACAATGTGCATACCAGAGAGGATCTCCCAAAACTCAACAGAGGAAGGGGGAGCCCTGTAGGGGGACCCAAACCCAGAACGATGCTGATATTGAGCATAGCCTGGGCAAATATCGCCATCGTTAGGCCTGTTGCAATGATCCGTGAAAATGCGGTGGGTGCTCTCCTGGAGATGACCAACCCTCTCCACAGGATGATCACAAAAAGCAGCAATGTTGCGATTGTGCCCATGAGCCCTAGCTCTTCGCCGATGATCGCATAAATATAATCCGTGTGGGCGCACGGCAGGAAAAACAGTTTTTGTGTGCTTTCACCTATACTTACGCCGAAAAGGCCGCCGCAACCGACAGCCAGTTTGGACTGGATTGCCTGAAACCCCGTCCCCAGTGGATCGCTGTTCGGAGATAGAAAAGCCATAACCCTTTCCATTCGATAGGTCGCCTTGAATAGATACAGGGCGAAAAGCCCAGAGGATAAGACGCCCAGGACCAGAAAGTAAGCCATCTTCACTCCCCCGATGAAGAACAGTATTGTGCATATCAAAAAGATGAGGATGGCGGTTCCGTAATCGGGTTCGATGATGATCAACAGAATTCCTAGGAATACGACGGCCAAGGGAAAAAGGAGAGAGGAAGCCTTATCCAGCTCGTCCTTTTTCTTCTCCAGTTGGAGAGCGATGAAAAGGACCAGACTGATCTTGGCTAATTCCGATGGCTGAAACCGCAATCCGTAAAAATGGATCCATCTCTGGGTTGCTCCCATTGCCGGCATAAGCAGACAGAGTGCCAGAAGAATAAACGTCAAGACCAGTAATCCATAGATAAAATACGGGTTCTCGTAGAACGGCTTGTTTATAAAAAACATGGCTAGGATGAATGCCAAGCCAAATCCGGCACCGATGAGCTGATTGATAAAGAAATGGAAAGGCTGCTGATATTTGTCGCTCGCCAAGATCGCTGATGAACTGAAGACCATGACCAATCCGAATGAAAGGAGTACAAGTGTCGCAAGGAATAGGGGTTTGTCGAATCCCAGGGGTCTAAATATTTCCATCGTTTAATTGCCTTGTGTTTTGACTCTTTCCATTAATGCAAAGACCTCGCGTTTGAATACTCGGCCTCTTTCCTCGAAGCTTTGGAACATATCAAAGCTTGTACAGGCAGGAGCGAGGAGAACGATCTCTCCTGGAGAAGCCGCAGCAAAACCTTGCTCAACGGCTTGTTTCAGTGAGGAGACCGACTCCATTGGAATGCCATTATCGCTTTTGAGCGCTTGGGCAATTATTTCTTTGGCCTCACCGATCAACAGAATTTTTTTGACGTGTTCCTCCACCGGCCTTTTCAGTAGTTCGAAGTTCCCTCCTTTATCCCTTCCCCCCAAGATGAGGATGATCTTCCTATCAAAGCTCTGCAGGGATTTTAGGGTTGCTCCCACATTTGTTGCTTTGGAGTCGTTGTAGAAGACAACGCTCTGGAGAGTTGCGACTTCTTCCAACCTGTGTTCCAGGCTTTGGAACGACTTGATGGTCTCCCTCATTGCTGGGGCAGGGATACCGAAAAGAAAACCGATGAGTATAGAACTCATCACGTTTTCCTGGTTGTGGACTCCCCGGAGGGGAATGCCACCTATGTGGATGATCCTCTCCTCTTTGCCATTCGTACAGACGATCCATTCTCTTTCGATAAAACAACCGGGAACGACCCTGTGGCTTCGGGAGAATCCGAAGACCTTGGGTTTGATATCTTCTCTTAAATCCCAAACGAGAGGGTCATCCCGATTGAGTATTGTGATGTCCTCTTCATCCTGGAGTTTAAGGAGATGTTTTTTAGCTTCGAAGTAGTTCGTAAAACTTCCATGCCAGTCCAGATGGTCGGGAGTGAGATTCAGCAACACGGATATATAAGCTCTGAACTGTTTGACATACTCCAGCTGGAAGCTTGAGAGCTCTGTGACGTAGATGTGGTCATCTTCGCTCTCCTCGACATAACTTATGAGAGGAGTGCCTATGTTCCCGGCCAAATAGGATTTTATCCCCCCTTCATGAAGGATCTTGTTGGAAAGTGTTGTTGTAGTAGATTTTCCGTTGGTCCCCGTGATCCCGACAACTCGGCCTTTGAGGAATCTGAAGGCGAGTTCGATCTCTGATAGAACTTCCACTCCCTTTGCCATAGCTTCCTGGAGTTCCGGGATCCTCGGGACGCCAGGGCTTGGAAAGATCAGATCGGAACTCAGGAAGGTCTCTTTTTTATGGCCTCCTGTCTCAAAGACAACTCCTCTATCCTGCCAAATACCGATCTTTTCGGAAAACTGTCCGGCCTCTCTCTTTTCGCTGACAGTGACATGCGCTCCCTGGTTCAGCAGAAAGCGGCAGAGTTCTTCTCCTGTTTTTCCGAAGCCTACAATGAGAGTTTCTCTGCCTTCGAGTTCCATATTACCTCAGTTTTAGCGTGGTCAAACTGAACAGGGCGAATATGATGCCCAGTATCCAAAACCGGACCACGATCTTTTGCTCTGACCATCCCTTAAGCTCAAAATGATGGTGGAGCGGAGCCATGAGAAATATCCGTTTTCCTCCCGAGATCTTGAAGTAGGTCACCTGGAGTAGCACAGAGAGCGCTTCGAGAACGAAGACACCCGCTACCATCAGCAGGAGGAATTCCTGTTTGATCATTATAGCCACTGCGCCGAGCGTCCCGCCCAAGGACAGTGCACCCACATCTCCCATAAACATTTCAGCAGGGTGACAGTTGTACCAGAGGAAGCCTAAACATGCGCCGGCCATAGCGCCCATGAAAACTGTGAGTTCTGAGGCGAGCGGCACAAGGGTGATGTTCAGGTATTGGGACCAGAGGGCATGGCCCGCGATGTAGGACAGCGCCGTAAAAGCTGTAGCGCTGATAAAAGTCAGGCCTATGGCAAGACCATCCAGGCCATCGGCCAGGTTGACACCATTGGAAGCCCCCACCAGGATAAACATGATCCAGGGAAGATAGAGGAATCCCAAATAAGGTGTCCATTGCTTGAAGAAGGGGAAACTCAAGTTCAGAATGAAATCCCCCTTCAATCCGAGATATATCAGCACGAGACCGATGACGCCGGAGAGCAATATCTGTAAGATCATCTTGCGCCTTGCCACCATCCCCGAGGATTTCTTTGCCTTGATCTTTAGGTAGTCATCCCAAAATCCGATGAGACCAAACGAGATCATCGTAAAAATGGCGAGCCAGACATACTTATTGCTGAGGTCGCACCAGAGGAGTGTTGGAAGGAGCGTACAACTGATGATGAGTATTCCTCCCATAGAGGGGGTCCCTCTTTTTTCGGTGTGAGATTTGGGACCATCGGACCGGATCTCTTCGCCGATCTGATATTTCTTAAGGAGTCTGATCATCCAGGGGCCAAGAAGCAGGCTGAGAAGAAGAGCTGTGATTCCTGCCAGGGCAGTTCTCACCGTGATGTACCGGAAAACATTGAAGAAAATGAAGTAATCCTTCAACGGTACCAAAAGCCAGAAGAGCATGTGACTATCCTTCCTCCTTCAGGTGTTCGATAATGTATTCCATCTTTATGCCTCGGGACCCCTTGACCAGGATGAGGTCTCCGTGCTCCAGAAGTCCTCCCAGGCTCTTGGCCGCCTCTAGAGAATTCTCGAAATTGTGTATGTGATTTTTAGGCATACCCGTTTCCCGTGCACCTTCAGCCATGTGCTTGCTCAAGGGTCCAACTGTAACCAGAAGGTCGAAACCTCTCTCCACAACCTGTTTTCCTGCAGAGACATGATACTTGACAGAATCCTCGCCGAGCTCCAGCATATCCCCCAAAACTGCGATTTTTCGTTTAGCACGGAGTTCTGCCACACTCTTTAGTGTGGCTTCGAGGGCCGCAGGATTCGAGTTGTATGAATCGTCGATGAGCGTTTTGTCTTTATCGAGGAGGAACACGGTTCCTCTCTTCGC